>JABEBW010003286.1_pt1 | contig 295774 bp, 305 predicted proteins | sample 7245961 | NCBI WGS metagenome assembly JABEBW01 (sample SAMN14506364, study PRJNA622280) | hot springs metagenome | biome: hot spring [ENVO:00000051]|acidic hot spring [ENVO:00002120]; feature: spring [ENVO:00000027]|sediment [ENVO:00002007]; material: sediment environment [ENVO:01001048]...
GAGCGTGGCCGTCAAGGCGCCGGCGGCGTAAACTGCCTGAACGTAAGCCCCCGCGCCAAGGTAAGGCGCAAGGTAAACGCGAGCTATGACGAGGCCCAGGTAAGCCACAATGAAGACGTCATAAACGTCCATCATCCAGCCAAGAAAAAGCGAAACAACCGCGGCCTTGGATGCGGGGTCCAGCCTCTTGTACCAATTTTTCTCCTCTATGGACATTTGCATACAAAAGGGAAACATATATAAGATTTATGTCACAATAGTTGCCCATATGACATGATCAATCCCAAGAATAAGGCCATCCCTTCTTTCTTCTGCTAAAAGCCCAAAGAACGGCCCCCGTGCACACAAGGACGACCACCAAGATAAGGGCGTAAAGCGCGCCGCCCTTCAGCGATATGCCAGCGCCTTCTTTCTGAGGCGGTAGCCATCCCGTCGAGCTTCCGTTGGTCCCCACCTCCCATGACAGGGGCGCCGTTTCGTTAAACGCCAAAAAGAAGACGGTCCCCTGGTGCGTCCAGCCATCAACTTTGCCGAGAGCTCCCGACAGCCTGCCATCCGCGTAAGTGAAGTTGACCGGATCGCTGCGATTTAGCGCGACCCAGAAGTCCGAGGGAGGCCTCGTGAAGTTAAGGATCAAGTAGTCGGTGGTGTTGGAGCTAACCGCGTAGGTGAACGCAAGAGGACCCCTGTGCTCAAACTCCGCAGCGCCCTTCATCGAGATAACCTTACTGAGGTAATCCATCGACATGGGAAACCCGTCACCGCTGTACCCTTCCACGGTAATCAACAGAGGAACCGAAATCGAAAGCAGCTTCCCGCGCAGGGAGCACGCAATCTCCACGCCTTCCTCGAGAACCGCCGACGGGAGCCCCGACGGAACAGAAAACGTGCCCGAAACCTCGTCTCCATAGTCCTCAAGGGAGGCGTTGTTCTCCTCAAGGGTCAGCGCGGGACCAAACGAGCTAAGCACCACGGTCACGGGTACCTGTTGGCCGGAGAGAGCAGAGAACACCGTGCGCGAGGAAACAGAAACCAGCTCGGCGCTAACAAATAGGGGTACCCTCTGTATGTAGAGGGTTCCCTGGCGGCCACCGATGCTGTAGTTCACGTAAAGGGTTCCTGTGCCGGTCACGTTCACCATGAGGGGGAGCTCAACCGCTGAAAACGCGGGAACCTCCATGCCCTTGGCTAATGCCTGCAACTTCACGCCCGGAGACGCGTAAAATGACGGAGACGCGTACGCGGAGTAAGCTGAGGGGTTGACCAAGTAAAAGTAATACGTGAAGGTTATTGGCATGGGAGATGAACCAACGTAAACCGGAGACATTGAAGGGATAAGCTGTATGGGTTGCTGTGCTAGCACCGGAACCTGGTAAGCGCTAATGACCACCAAGATCAGCAAGAGCGCCTTTGCCGCTTTCATCGCCAGGGTGAAGCGCGTTTCCCGTTAAAATCGCTTTTCCTGAAAGTTTTCGCCTCAGACCAGCCCTTAGGGCCTGACAAAATATGAAGAAGCCGTCCCACCACTTCGTCCCCTTTTTTCCGCTGTGAGGCTTAGCCTTTATCGGAAATTCTGCTATGCGCAGGCCTCTCCTAGCTATGAGCAACACGCTCTCAGAGGCCCATCCATATCCCCATTCGCTGACCTCGTCGACGAAGACTTGGGCAGCCCTTCTGGAGTATATCCTGAACCCCGATTGGCTGTCCGATATATTGACTCCTGACAAAACCGAGATTTCCCAGGCCAATATGTCGTTTGCCAACCGCCTCCAGAATCCCCCTTCCCTCATGTCCCTTGAGCCAATGAGGAGGTCTACGCCGTCGAAGGCTTCCAGCATGGGGCCGAGGTAGGCAGGATCATGCTGTCCGTCTCCGTCCAAAGTCACTATCGAATCCGCTCCCTTTAGCAAGGCATACCTAAGCCCCGTGGAGGTAGCTGCCCCTGCCCCCATGGATACTGGATGAGATATAACGCGGGCTCCGGCCTTGGCCGCGAACTCCTGCGTCCTATCCTCGCTGCCGTCGTTAACAACTACGACCATGTCAACGCGCTTCTTCGTCTCTTCGACCACCCATGATATGGTCTGTTGCTCGTTTTTAGCGGGTATTACTGCCGCGACGGCTGGCCTTTTCAAGGCAACTACCTCTTTCCCGAAGCCCCTATCAGGGCCGAGTAAAGCCGCTCATAAGAGCTCACCATGGCATCCCACGTCAAGCTCTCAGCCATTTGCCTTCCCATCAATCCCATTTTAGCCGCAACGCCTTCATCATCCAGCCTGATCATGGCATAAGCCAGAGAACGCGGGTCCCTTGGGCTCACCAAAAACCCGTTTACCCCGTCCTTAACAAGCTCTGGAAGCCCTCCCACGTTTGTGGCGATAACCGGCAATCCTGATGCCATGGCCTCCAGCACGGTAAGCCCAAATCCCTCCGAGCGATCAACGCTCGCTGAAATGTATGCATATGCGGAGGAATAAACTTGAGGAAGGGACTCGTCAGGGACGTCACCTAGGAATTTCACGGACTTTAGCCCCATGGCCGTAGCCTTAGCCTCGTAAAGCGGCCTTTGCGATCCCTCGCCAACAACGTAAAGCGGCCTGCGGCCCCCAGCCTGCACATAAAGCTTGTAAGCCTCAAGGAGGACGTCCAAGCCCTTGTAGCGGTGCCACCTGCCCATGGCAGCCACAAAAAGGAAGTAGTCGCCGCGCTTTCCCGGCCTGAACCTCCTAACGTCAACGCCGTTCCTTATGACAACGTAGTTGAGGCGGCTCAGCACCCTTGACCCCCTTGGGTACACGCTGGTCGTTGCAATCAGCGCCGAGAAAAACTTGAAGTAGGCGAGGGCCAGAAGGTCATGGATGCCGGCCAGCAACCCAGCCAAAGGCGTTACGGCCGGAAGGTCGTTGTGATACGTCAGAACGACGGGCTTGCACAGAAGCTTGCCCGCCAGGCCTGCCGCAAAGGCAAAGGCCGGATTTGGAAACTCGACTTGGATAACGTCTCCTTTCGAGCGGACAAGCGAGAAAAAAAGCGATGGGCATATGGGCACCCCGAAGAAGAGGCCCAGGGTGCGATGCCCGTGCACGCGTACCCCGTTTACAACGCGGTCTCCTGGAGGCAGCGGAAGGCTTGAGCAATAGACCTCGACCTCATGTCCCCTAGACCTAAGACCCTCGGCCAAGTTCTTGCAGTGAACCTCCTCCCCTCCTCTCCAGGGATAGTAGAAGTTGTTCACCAGGGTCACGCGCAACTCGATTAAGGAACGTGCGCTTCTAATAAGCGTATCAGGTATCCTTATTGGTAAATCCTTACATATGTAAAAAAAGAAATGCATATATGCCAAGCTTTATGCTCAGTATGCACAGACCTTATCACAGAGACTTGGCCAGAAAAGATTACGCTGGCTTCAACGTAAAGCCATCGGAGATAGTTTATCCGAGGAATGAAGACGAGCTGGCTGAAGTCATGAGATCTGCGAGCGCGGAGGGAAAAAAGATCATCCCGTGGGGCGCCGGAACAAGCCTCACCGGGGCGGTGAGCTGCGACGGCTGTCTCCTAATCGACCTGAGCAAGATGGATAGGATAATCGAGATCAACGACGTGGACTGGTACGTCCGCGTTGAACCAGGAGTTAACCTTGGTCGGCTACAGGACGCGTTGCTGAAAATGGGATTTTTCGTAGGTCCCGATCCTGCCAGCTATCGCCTTTGCACCGTCGGAGGAGCGGTTGCTGAGGCCTCCGGAGGAATGAGAGGAGCGCTTTACGGAACCTTCAAGGATTGGACTTTGTCGCTACGCGTTGTGCTGCCAGGAGGAAATGTGGTGACCCTGGGGGAGCCCTTCATCAAGAACAGGGCGGGATACGATCTCGTCCACCTCATGGTGGGCTCCGAGGGAACGCTTGGCGTGATCTCGCAGATCTGCCTTAAGATCATGCCGCTTGAGCGCAGCCGGGAGAGCGGCTTTGCGATTCACCTTGAAGATCAGCGCGAGCTCTCGAGCCTTATAGTTGAGCTGAGAAGAAACAGGATAGTCCCAACGGTAGCGGAGTACATGGACATGCTGGTCATACAAGCGCTGAATGAGGAAGAGGGCAGTTCGCTCAAGGAAACGCCAGGCGGCATGGTCTTCCTCCAGATGGGAGAGCAGCAGGCATCGAGGGCAAGGGACGTGCTAAAGGGGAGCGACTGCGAAGAACTGGATACGGCCTCAAGCGAAAGGGTTATGGACCTTCGGTCAAAAGCAGGAGAGGCTTTGCGCAAAAGGGCGAAGGCCATAATGGTGGAGGACGTGGTTGTGCCCGTGAGCAAGTTAAAGGACGCCATTGATGGGATAAGGAGGATAGAAGGCCTCACAGGCATAAGCATGCCCACAACGGCGCACATATACGATGGAAACCTTCACCCCACGGTCCTCATAAAAGAGGAGTCTGACGAGAGGCTGGCCACGGCCGCGTACGACATGATAGGAAGGCTGGCCGTCGATCTCGGAGGTTCGGTTTCTGGCGAACACGGCATCGGCGCGCAGAAGATCGACCTGCTGCGTTATCAGCTGGAGCGTCACGGCGGGAGGGCTTCAATCGAACTAATGAAAAGCATAAAGAAGGCCTTCGATCCCCAGGGGATCATGAATCCGGGTAAGTTTGTTGACGGGATTTAGCGCCCTTGACGGTTATGAGAAGCACCGGAACCGCAGCCAGCAATGCAAATACGGATGCTATTCTAAATGAGATCAAGAAGCCAAGGGCATCGATGAGGGGACCCACCATGAAGGGGCCTACGGCGTTTCCTATGGTTCCCGCCCCGAAAACCAAGGCCACGCTCGAGTTCGTGCGGCCGCCGCTGCCAAGCTCCGACGCGAAGGCAAGCGCAGGAGCAGAGCCCACATAGCCAAAGAAGAAAGCGGCGAAAAGCGCTGGCAAAGCGATGACGCCGCCCACTAAGCTGTAGATCATAAACAGCACGCCGGCAAGCCCGTAAGACACCCAGATCACCAGCTTCCTCCCCAGCCTGTCGGAAAGGAACCCGCCCAGCGGGAAAGCAACTATGCCCGAAGCTATGACAGCGCTCGTGAGAACCTCCGAAAGCCCAACGTTTGACGTGACGCTGTCGAGATAAGAAGGCGTGAAGGAGGAAAAGGCCCTCGTGCTTATGGCATTGAAGGCGTAAGCCAGAGCAAGCAGGATTATTGGGGAAAACAGAACCGATAGCAGGCCCTTACGGTCTCCTCCCTTGGGCTCCTCCGGTACGACCTTGTCAAGCGGGACCTCGAACACGGCGCTCAGCAACGCCGCCACTGCTATCGCGGGAACAGTCATGGCCACGAGGGCCATCGTCCAGCTCAGTCTAAGCGCGGAGAAGAGAGCCGCCACTATGAGCGGGGCGCTGAACATCCCGACGTTGCCGCCAAGCTGATGCATTCCAATTGCGCTTCCCCTTTGCTTTGCGTCAAACGCGACAGAAACCGCGCCAATTCCCTGCGGATGATAAGGCGCGAGCGATACTCCAAGTATCAAGGAGTCGATCAGGAACTCCGGAAACGTGCGAGAAAAGCCAAAAAGCACCATGGAGAGAGCCATGCCCAGAAAACCCGCGACCATGACGTGGCGCTGCAGCCCGCGCTTCTCTGCAAACCTCGCTATTGGCGTTTGAAGGGCTCCGGACGTTAAAAGGTAGAGCGCAACCAGAACTCCGCCTTCGAAATACGACGTCTTGAAGTCGTACCTCATTATCACCAGCAACGGCGGCAACACGAAGTTGTATATGTCGTTCGTGAAGTGCGCATACATGAGTAGAGATAACAGTCCCTTCTTCTCCAAATTAGAACTCCCAAGTTTCCATCACAAGCAGGGGTTATAAACGTTACGTGGTGCTCGGCTTCTCGTTCGCTTCTTCGATGGCCCGGTCTTGGACAACCCTCAGCACAACCCTCTGCAGCTCGTTCACCCTTTCCTCAAGCCTGTAAATCATGAACAGGAGAAAGATCGAGAAAAGCCCATAAAACAAGTTAACCGGCAGGGCTATCCCGAAGTAAACGGTGATGGCTGAGAAGAGCCAAGGGAAGGTCGCAAAGACGCCAACCAGAAGCCATACCATGACCCACGCCACAGACTCTCCCCTACCAAACTTCCTCCGTCTGGCTTGGACGTACGTGTATGCAATGAATATCGCCGCAAGGGCGTCGGCCAAATAGGAGTAAAAGTGCACCCCTATGCCACCTCCTTTGAGGAAAGTTCATGCTCGAGCGTCGCCTTCGCCCAATTCAAGCGTTCTGAGGGAGTCACGGCCAACATCTGCTCAGCCCTTAAAAACGTGCCGATGCCGCGGGACTGGGGTGCGCTTTTAAGCGTCCGCCTGCAATATCAATGAAGGCTTCCATAATATCTCATTCAGCGGACGTCGATGGCCTGATGGCCGCGTTTTTCGCCATGGTAAGGGAGGAGGCGCGTGGCAACTCGGTCGATGTCAAGTTCTCAGATTACAACGATATGCTCAGCAACATCGAGAGTTCGGATGGAGAGATTATCTACGTCTCTGATCTGGGCGTAGACAAAGAAAAGGAGCAGCGTTTCGTAAACCTAGTTAAGGACAAGATCGCTAAAGGAGCCAGCGTCGTTTACATAGATCACCATCCGGACAACCCAGCAGTGCTACAGGCGCTGAAGGACGCAGGCGCCAAGGTAATACATTCCCTTGACGATTGCGCGGGCGTCCTCGCTTACAGCTCCTTCCAAGACGAAATACCCCAGAGATACGCAATATACGCGGCCTACGCCGCCATAGGAGATCACATGGAAAAGGGCAAAATCGCATCACAAATCATGACAACCGTGGACTCGATTCTGGCCTATTTCGAAGCATCGGTTCTGACGCTGGCCATTGACAAAAAGGACAACATAAAGCCAGGGCTTTTGACTTATCTTAAGCAGAGCCCCTTTGCCCACGCATACCCCGGCGTCATGGAGGCTGCCACCAGGCAGCTTGCGCAGATGGAGGAGTTCTCCAAAAGGCAGTTTCTGGTGGAGAAGGGGAACCATTACTCTTGGGCTCACTCCGATTGCTCCTTCTTCACGGGGAGGGCCGCCACCCTCATGCTGCAGCTCCTCCCAATCGACGTGGCCGTGGCGTACAAGCTCGATGAGGAAAGAGGCGCTTACGACGTGTCATTCCGCTGCGCCGCGAGCGCCGATATCGACTTGGGAGCTCTTGCCCACGATGCGGCCGTATCGGTTGGGGGCACGGGAGGCGGGCACAAAAAGGCGAGCGGCGCAAGCGTGCCCGCCGATAGGCTTGAGGACTTCTTAAGGGCCATCGCGCAAAGGCTGCGAGGCTCGGCTCTTCTTGGTAAGGGTTACGAGGTTAAGCCCCCCCACTTTTGTGATGGTAACGTATCCCTTCTCCTGAAGCGACATGACGTTTCTCCAAAGAGTTGTCTTTGGTATCGGAAGAGCGCCCAGCAACTCAGACTGGAACGCCTTGCCCCCGTGGGCAGCAAGGTACTGCACTATCATCTTTTCCTCGGCGTCGAGCTCCGCTGGCAACGCCCGCTTGCGCCCCTTAAGCCAGTAAAAGGCGATCGAAAAAGCCATCACAGCGACCGCCAGCCCCACCGCTATCAAGTAGATAGCCGCAAAGCCCGATGAAACCCGCAGCTCAAAGCTCGAGGTGATCGAGGAGTTGGTCGCCAGCTCTGCCTCAACGATGAAGTTCCCTGGGGAGCTAGGCTTGTAAGTAAGCACCGCCACCCCCTGAGCCCCCGTGTCGTTTTCTCCCACCCGCGAGCCGTTTACAAAGAAGTTGATGGGCTGTCCGCTCATGGGGGAGCCGTTGTAAGACGTTACCTCTGCCCTGAGCTCCACGGTTTGGCCCACGAGCGCTGAAGCCGGTACCACGCTCAGCTGCAGCCGCTTGACCATTGATGCGAGGCGGATGGGCTTTAATATGATGACCTGACCTGGCCCAACTGTGACGTTAACCGACCGCGCGAAGTACCCAGGCGAGCTCAGCGTCAGCTCATATTGGCCCGGCAGGAGCGTTAAGTTAAAGCCAGTCCCCTTGCTCACAGCCCTGCCGTCAACAAAGACGGTTGCCGCGGGATATACTGTCCCTATCACGTAACCAGGCACCTGGGGTATGGTGTAGTTCAGCGAGTTTGCCCCAGCCGGCATCGCTACCATGACCGAGTCGTTGACAGTTGATATGGAAACCGGGGTGGTCGACCATGAGGTAAGCTGGGCACCGCTTGGCAACTTCACCCGCACCGGCGCAGAGAAGTCCCAGTAAACGGACCAAACGTCCCCGTACTTAGAGGTCATCGCGTTCGAAGAGTAAAGCACCCCGACCTTAATGTAGCCTTCCGAGTCGACGCTGACGCCCCCCGTGGTATAGTTGAAGGGCAGGGGCTGCACTGGTTTTGTGCCGTTGTACGCGTACACAAGCACAAGGGACGAGGAGGTTGACCCGTTCAGCGCAAGAAAGGCCCTCTGACCCACCACGTACCAAACTTGGCTCACAAGAACAGACCCATCGGGATAAACCGTCATGTTTACTGAGTAGAGGACCGGTTGGGGCTGAGCGGCAGAGGCCATCGCAAAGGCCGCTGCCAGCATCGCGATGATAATGACGTAGCGGGATATCACGCCTTACTTGAGGGCGGCTCTTAAATAGGTTGCGGCCTGCTCGGGCGTGACGACGTTTATGTAGGTTCCTCCCCCTATTTCGTAGCCAGCCCATATGGAAAGCTTTGGGTACACCTCTATGTGCCACTGAAAGCTTTCGTGCTCATCCCAAGGAAGCGGAGCCAAGTGCCAAGCGAGGTTAAACGGAGGGTCATTGAGCACTGACGCAAGGGCCCTCAGAGTTTTCGAGAGGATGTCCGAAAGCGAGGGGATATCGGTGCCCAAGGGAGTTGGGCCGGGCTTCTTTGGGACTATCTCGAAGGAGTAAGGAGTTATGCCGGCCCATGAAGCAAAGGCATAAAATGAGGCGTTTTCGTAGATAGCCCTCTGCGATTTTGACTCGTATTCCGCTATGGCCAACAGGGATTTACCGTTGGTGAAGGCCTCATCCTCGGCTGCTATGACGGCCGGAACGTGCTCGGATGCTATTATCTGAGTGTGGGCGTGGCTTAGGGAGGCGCCAGCTTCTCTGCCGTGATTTCTGAAGGGCAGTATCGACTTAATGCGGCCGTCCTTGGAGAACGCCTCAATCCTGTCCAATATGGCCCTTATGACCAGCTGCCTTTGCTCTTCCGGAGCTATCCAAAAGTGCTGATCATGCACCGGCGACTCTATGAGCACCTCGTGGTATCCGTACGCCAGCTTCGTGGGCTCAGCTCCTGGCGGAGCGGGCGTGAGGGATCCTTCCTGGGCTGAGAAAGCGGGATACAGGTTGGGCACAACCCTGACCAGCCAGCCTTTCTTTCTCTCGTTCGGCCCATCCGAGCTGACCTTCACTTGGCCTCCTTCCCGTATGAGTAAATAGGTGGCTGGCGGCGTCTGCTCTTCCTTGCCGGCGCAAAACGGACACCTCTCGCTACCATGTTCAGTAGCGGCAACGACCTTGAAGTCGGAGGGTCTCCTGCTTCTGCTCGGCGCAAAAACCACGTATCTGTTTATTAAGTAGTCCCGTCTTAACTCAACGGACATGCATCACTAAGCCATGTAAGATAAAAGCGAACCGCTTGCAGGATTTTTAAAGGGCTACCCTCAAGCGGCCCCGTCAGGCCAGGGGCCTCTTGAAGTAGGACATGAGCTGCTTCGCCGGACCTGACACCCCTTCCCTCTTAGCGGCAGCGATTCCCCTGATCAGCTCCACGGCCGGCGCGCATAGCAGCGGCGCTTCCTCGTACTTCACCCAAAGGTCGATCTGAACCTTGCTCTTCAGCGGACCCTCTGCCTCTACCCAGCTGTAGTAATGCCTCCTTTCTCCCATGAAGTCGACCGGTTCCACGGCGCCCATGAAAACGGCGTCTTTTTCCTTTATGAGGGAAAGCTCGTCCTGGCGCCTGCGCTCACGGGTTGTCTCATCAAGCTCTGGGCCTCCCGCTCCTATTTGATAGGACGAATCAACGTTCAAGCCCCTCTCTTTGAGAAGGTTGATAAGCGCGTCAAGTACCACGGACGGACTCAGCTGCTCAATGGCGTAGTCGCCCGCCATGGGCAGGCCCACTTTCTGGAAGTCGCCCGCGTAAGCTTGTGTGGGCTGCATACCCATGTTTATGAGGGCTTCCCCCTTTTGGAGCGCAGTCCTGACGTAATCTCCAACTTCGAGGGAAGGCGGAAGGTAAAGCAACATGACATCCGCTTCAAGAGAGGAAGCCTCCTTCAGCGAACTCAGCACGGGTACTCCGTCGGCCTTACCAAGAGCCACTTGCCCAAGGTCTTTTTCTGCCTTCTGCTCAACTGAATCCAGCGCAGCAACCACCTTGATGTCCGATATCCCATTGTCGTCTAAGTACCTGTAGAGATCCACGTAAAAGGCGCTTGTCGACACAACCAAGACTTTTGTTGGCATACTATATGGAGATATATCATATATATGTATATAGTTCCGCAACGCCAAAAAGCGCCCGCCATGCTCCCGTGACCGATATGGCCACGATCCACGTTGACATCCTCACCCCTAAGTACGCTCTCTTCATGAAAAACGTGGTGGAAAGGCTAAAGCGCAGCCATGACCTACTGATCACGGCAAGGGATTACTCAGAGCTAAACGAGCTGCTTGGGCGCGTTGGCATAAGCGCTAGAATAGTTGGAAGGCACGCGGAAAGCAAAGAGGAGAAACTGAGAGAAAGCCTAAGCAGGTCCCTCGAGCTAGAAGGACTTTACAAGGGCGTGAACCTCGCGTTTGCGCAGGCCTCACCGGAGACCGCGCGGGTGGCCTTTGGCCTTGGGGTGCCTTACTACCTAGTGCACGACTCGCCTCATGCAGAAGCGCAGAGCAGGCTAACCGTCCCGCTGGCTAACGCCGTGCTCACCCCTTTTCCAGTTTACGCGCGCCACTGGAGGAGGTACGGAGCTAAGCGGGTCATCAAGTACAGATCGCTGGATCCCATGGCTTGGATAGGGTGGGCCTCCAAGCTCCCGAATCCCGTTGACACAGGCAGGGGAGGGAGGGGGCTCGTCGTGATAAGGGAAGAGGAGTACAAGGCGTCTTATCTAGAGGGCAAGAGGACAAACCTTCAAAGTCTTGCCGTTGAATTGGCCCGCCTTGGCTACGACGTGGTCTACGCGCCAAGGTACAGCGCAGAGGTTGACCTTCCTGGCGTCATAACGATGAAGACTCACCCCATAATGACGCCCTTGTTGAAGGCGGCCGATGCCTTCATTGGGGCTGGAGGAACCATGAACACGGAGGCGGTGCTGTTGGGAACGCCCACCTACTCACTTTACCCAGGAGAGCCAACCGACATAGAGGCATACCTCATGAGGAGAGGGCTTGTTAAGAGGATACCGGTCGGAGACCTGATCAGGCACTTCGAGAGCTCTTCCATAAAGGAGGAAAAGATGGCCTTTAAAAAACAGGCGGAAAAGCTCAGGGAGTCCCTTACCGATCCCACCGATTTCCTCGTGGATTTCGTTGAGAAGGCTTTGAGCGCGCCCACCCGAATATTTCCTTTAAGAGCAGATACCAGGCATAGATCAGCCCGAGTCCTATGACCAGCGCCAAAGCAAACTCGAATATCCCCGTGAGCCTTCCAAGCCTTAGCGTGACCACAAATGACATAAACACGAGAAAAGCGATAAGCGTAGCCCATGACGCAAGCAGCAGGATTATGGCGCCTGCATACCCACGGTTCGTGGTTACCACCTCAAGGTCACGCCAACAAAGGGCAGTATCGCAAGCGCGAGCACCGTAGACAGCGTTACCAGCACGGCGAGGCCCGCAAAAACTTGCCTCTCGCTCAGAGGTTTTTGCGCCACGAGCAGCCTCACCAACGATATGCTGCCATCGCCTTCGTAGGAGGCAATCTTGCCGTCTTCGGTGATCCGGGTTATCCTAACTCCGGCCTTGTGGTGTTCGTAAATCCTTCCAAGCGACATGAACTTGGCAGCCGCGTTAACTATCATCGGTAATATGGCAAAGAAGAGAAATGACTCGTTGAAGGAGGCTATTGCCGCCGCAGCGATAGCACCTCCAAGCGCAAAGCTGCCCGTGTCGCCTATGAAGACCTTCGCAGGATAAGCGTTGAAGATGAAGAGGGCAAGCGATACAGCTGCCACCATGCCCACCACGGTGGCAAGCCCAAGTTCTCCCCTTAGGAAAAGGACGCCTCCCATGGCCAATGATATTATCGTGGCAGAGAACGTGGTGCTTCCATTGACCACGTCGTAGGAGTTAAAGGAGTTCGCCGTTCCAGCTATGAGCGCAAGCGCGAGAAAGGGGTAAACGAGGGGAAGTCTCACGGGCTTCAGAAAGGGAACCATAAGGGGGTGGACAAAGGGATTGACGAACAGAAAGATCGGTAGGCCAATGAGTATTGAAAGCACGAACTTGGGAAAGGCGCTGAGCTCCACCAGGTCGTCCAGCAACCCCAGCGCCCAGGCAAAGGCAGCCACGATGACGATGAAGCCGAACTGGACCACGTAACGGGAATCAATCAGATATAACGCAGCTAAGCCAATTGCCAGAGACGGAAGTATCACTATACCCCCCATCTCTGGAACTTCTGGATTGCCGGGCTTGTGAATGTCCTTGCCGGTTATCCCAAACCTCCTTGCTATCCTTATCCATAAAAGCGTCAGGACGATTGAAGCTAAAAAAACTACCAACAATGACAGGTAGCCGTACAAAAAGGGGAACCCCTTTATTTTGGCTGTTCGCCCGTTCCCTGAGCCGGTTGCTGAGCTGGCTGAGAAGACGGCTGAGAAGGCTGCTGTTGAGATGGCTGAGAAGACGGTTGCTGAGCTGGCTTTTCAGGCTCGAGAGGTGGCGGAGCTGCCGTTGTGATTATCGTCCACCCTATCCAACCAGCAATGACCATAAGCGCTACTACCGCAAGCCAAACGACCAACTCAGCCACGAAGGTAGCGTACTGCGAGAACGGGGGAACCCACATGAACACCGTGACCAATATCAGCACTATTACGGCTACTACAAGAATAGCCCCTCCGATTAACTTATCGCTGGCCAATTCGTATTCTAATGCCAGTTGCATATAAACCTTTCAAGGACAGCGCTCCGACCCGTTTTCGACGCGCTACCCGCATTGCTGATGTCCTGTCTGCTTTTTTCTTTGATGACATCAATAAACTTTTATTTACATGTCTCCTTACCCTGTGAAAAGAAAGCTACTTGCGGCAAGAGCAGATCTGGCAGAAAAGCTGTCAGAAGAGGCCAGAAAGAGGGGAAGCACGGTTTACGGATACCTAAATGAGATAATTCAGGGCGTGCTACAGGTGGGAGGGGAAAAGGCGTTTTCCGAGCTCGTCGAAACGAACAAAGCGATGCAGCTGGCCAAAATGCTGGGCTTGGTGTTGGCGCCTCCAGCTCTTTGGAACAGCTGCGATGTGATCGAAGACGACGCTGAGAACACGGGTAGAAACGCCGCCCTTTACCTCAAAAACGTAGAGGGAAACGCAACCAAGAGCATTGAATCGTTCATCAGGAGCCTTTGTTGGAACGCGTCCTTCTTCTCTCTCAAGATCGAAGAATACAAGGCCACCCTTCAGGTAGTTGGGCATGACGTGCCAGACAAGCAGATGATCTTTATACTCTCGGCTGCAAGGGGCGCGCTTTCAACTCTTGGTTACGTAGAAACCGGCCGCGTCGTCAGCCGGGGACTGGCAACCGCGACCTACGCAAAAACCTGATTTTTGAAGCTGTGGCTCAGAACTGAACCTTGTAGAACTTGAACGCTATCTCCTTTATGGCATCGTTAAGCAGAAGAGTAGTCAGCAGCGAGTAGACGAGGCCAACGACGAGGACCTTCACGCTCACCGCGGGTATGAGTATCCCGAACACAGAGATTAGAGATATCGCTATGAAGTCGGCAACGGATGACAGCAGAAGCCAATTGCTGGGCCTTGACCTCCAGAACCACCTTCTCTCCCTGACCACGTACACGGTGAACTGGCCTGAGAAAACCAGCAGATCGAATATGAAGGTCTGAAGCTCTGGCAGTGGCATGCCCATGTAGTGCGCTATGTACATCCCACCCATAAGCTCGGCCACAACGGCCACCGCGATTATCGCGGCCGCGCCCACCAAGTTGCTCACGTTCCACTTCTCGGGTGTCCTAGAGTACCTCACGGAGTCGGTGGCTATGGACATCGTAACGAAGTCGTTTGCAAACAGCAGAAGAACCACGTCGAACGCCGTGGTGGCGAACTGCCTAAAGATCATAAAGGCAAGGCTGATGAACACGATTATCTGGAAGGCCTTGATTATCTTGTTCATTGTGTAAGTTATCATGCGCTGGTAGATCTGCCTCCCTATCTTAACCATGTCAACTATGTTGGCGATTCCCTCCTGCGTCAGAACAGCGCTTGCAGCCCCCTTTGCGACGTCGGTCGCGTTGCTGACCGCTATGCCGACCTCTGCCTGCTTGAGCGCCGGCGCGTCGTTTACTCCGTCTCCTGTCATGCCGACCGTGTGGCCTGCCGCTTGCAGTCCCTTCACTATGGTGTACTTGTCCTCCGGGTAAATCTCCGCGAAGCCATCGGCCTCGTCGACTATCTTCGCCTTCTCCTTTGGGTCTTTATTTTCGAGCTCGGATATCCTTATCACGTTTTCCCCTATGCCAACCTCCTTGGCGACCTCCTTGGCTATTGGCAGGCTGTCGCCCGTCAGCATCTTTGGCTTGACCCCCAGCTCCTTGAGCTCCTTAATGAGGGCAGGCGAGTCCTTTCTGGGCCTGTCGTATAGGGCAAGGAGGCCTGCTATGCCTATCTTTTCCTTTCCCTCGTGGGCCTCCACCGGCCCCTCTCCAACCGCTATGACCCTGTAGCCCCTCTGAGAGGCCTCGTTGACGTACTCTTGGAACGCCTGAAGCTGTTCGCCGTCCATCTTGGAAAGGGACGCAAGTATCTGAGGTGCTCCCTTCATCACAACGAACTGCTTTCCGTCCTTCTCTACAACGGCCTCGGTCCTCTTCGTGGAGGGGTCAAATGGGTGAAACGTCACCTGCTTGAAGGAGTCAAGCTTCACGTTGCTCTGCTTCGCGTAGTTCAGGACCGCTATGTCGATTGGGTCCTGGGTTGCCTCCTGAGATGCCAAAGCGGCGTATGCTATGACCTCTTCCTTACCATAGGACGGAAGCGGGGATATGCCAGCAACGCTGAGCTTGTTCTCTGTTATGGTGCCCGTCTTATCCATGCACACCACGTCCATCGAGGAGGCATCCTCCACTGCGTTGAGGCGGGTTATGAGCACGCCGGCCTTGGCCAGCTGAAGGGCGCCCAACGCCATGGCTATGGTGAACATGGCAGGCAGAGCAACGGGTATTGCGGCAACAAGCAGTATCAGGGCAAGCGGAAGCACCTGTATTATGTTGTAATGCGATATGAATGACCCGGCCAGCAGAATCGCTATGAACACGGCGTCCATAACTATGAGGTAGTCAACTATCCTCATTATGACCTCCTGTATGTGAAGCTTGGGCTTGGCAACCTGCACAAGCTGTGTGGTCTTCCCAAAGTACGTCTTATCTGCCGTGGCCACAACCACGGCCGTCGCCTCGCCCCTCCTTATTATGGAGCCCGAGTAAAGCAACGAGTTCTTGCTCGCCTCCACGGGAAGGGATTCACCGGTAAGCGCCGATTGGTCGACTGAAATGTTCCCATCGATGACCTTCATGTCTGCCGGGATGAAGTCACCAAGCCTCACCCTTACTATGTCCCCTGGAACGAGCTCACGAGCCGGAACGACCTTCCACTGTCCATCCCTCAGCACCCTGGCGTTGACCGTGAGCTTTTTCTTGAGCATCTCAACGGCGTTGCCCGCCTTGTACTCTTGGACGTAGCTTATTATGGAGTTAAGCAAAAGAAGGGCCAAAATTATGTACATGTCAAGAAACTTGTGCAGGACGTAGGTCAGCACTATTGTGACCTCAAGCATCCACGGGACAAGCCCCCAGAACTTTTTAACGAATCTGATTACCGGGCTTTCCTTCTTCTCCTCTATCTCGTTGTAACCATACTGCTTGAGCCTGTTTGCGACTTCGTCGCTTGTCAGCCCGTTCAAAGACGTGTTAAGCTCCTTCATAAGATCTTCGACTGATTCCTTCTTGGCTTTGTCTGGCGCAGCCATCGTTTATCAGGATTTAAACCATTTCAACCCGTAAAAGCGTTTACTAGCCCGATACAAGACCGTGTGAAAAATCGGCGGCAAAAGGGATGCGATGGCCTTATCTCTTGTCCGCTTTATCTTCTAATGGATTACCTGATAACGGGCGGGTCAGGGTTCATAGGCAGGCACATTTTAAAGCAGCTTGGTGGCGCTGCGATCGTCGACATCGTTAAGTCTTCTGATCCAAACGTTAGGGAGCAAGCCAACGTGGATATAGCCTCTGAAAGCTCCCTTGAGGAAATCGAAAGGATATCTAAGGGAAAGCAGGCCATATTTCACCTGGCCGCCAACCCCGAGGTCAGGGTCGGAGACCCAAACGTGCACATAAGCGTTGGCCTAGTGGGCACGTATCACGTGCTGGAGGCCGCCAGAAAGGCTGACGTTCCCAACTTCGTGTTCGCCTCCTCTTCCACCGTTTACGGGGACGCGGCGCTCACCCCGACGCCCGAGGACTATCCCCTGGCGCCCATATCTACCTACGGCGCCATGAAGGTGGCGTCTGAAGCGCTCATATCTGCCTACGCCTCATATTACGGCATAAAGGCCGTTTCGCTGCGGCTGGCAAATGTGGTAGGAGGAGACGCGCCGAGAGGAGTGCTCCACGATTTCATAGGGAAGTTGAGGAGCAACCCCAATGAGCTCGAGGTGCTCGGAGACGGGACGCAAACCAAGAGCTACTTCCACGTTGACGATTGCGCGAGGGGATTTGTCATGGCGCTGAATTGGGGCAAAAAGGGAAAGAACACGGCCTACAACCTCGGAGCTGTGGACGCAATCGACGTCATAAGCATAGCGAAGATAACGATTGAGGAAATGGGACTCAACCCTTCACAAGTCCAGATCCGCACCACGGGCGGGTTGGATGGAAGGGGATGGATGGGAGACGTTAAGTACGCCTGGCTCTCCATAGAAAAAGCGAAGAGGGATGGATGGATTCCCACAATCAAGACAAGCGAGGAAGCCGTCAGGAAAGCCGTGAGGGAGATCCTCGAGCTCGGGGCCTAAACTTTGGTGCTTCAACTACATGCGCTTATCGACCTTGTGCTTATTGACGGCGCTTCTCCCTGATCCCCAAAGAGTTAAAAGCAGACCAAACTTTTATAGCGCCGGGGTGGCCGAGTGGACAAAGGCGGCAGCCTTGAGAGCTGTTGGTCCTCCGGGCCTCGCGGGTTCGAATCCCGTCCCCGGCGCCGCTAGCTCGGGGTGCTTCTAAAGAACATAAGAGTAAAGAAAAGCGCCTGACGCGCTCGCAGCGAAGCGCTGCAACAGGCATTTAAATTGATGAAAAAATAACGCAGGATTGGAAAACCTTGACTTTCCGCCTCCCCTGAAAGCAAAACAGGATACGCAGGAAAGGAAAAACGTGATCAGGATTTTAACCAGCGCGCTTGCCTCCGTGGACCCTTTTTCGCTCTCCATAAAGCACATGTCTGCAAAGCCCGAGATAGCCGTAGGTGGCATTTCCCTAGGGAAAGACCCCTTTCTCGTAGCTGTGGGAAAGGCATCGGGAAGGATGGCACTCGCCGCAGCGCGCTCAGGGTTTCGCAGGGGCATAGTTGTGGTGCCCAAGGGATACCCCGTTCCTGATGTGCCTTTCCAGGTCATAAGGGCGGGCCACCCTAAGCCGGATGCGAATTCCCTCCAAGCGGCACAGGCCGTAGTTAGCGCGCTGGAACACGAGGACTCGGTGCTGTTTGAGATCTCCGGCGGGGCATCTGCGCTGATGGAGATGCCTGAGGAGGGCCTTGAGCTCGCCGACCTCGCGTGGGTTTACGACTCGCTCACCAGAGCATCAACGCCGATCCACGATATAAACGAGGTAAGAAAGCACCTGTCCGCGATCAAAGGGGGAAAGTTAGCGGCGCGCGTTAAGGGAAGGTCAGTTTCGCTCGTTCTGTCAGACGTGCCAGGCGATAACCTTTACTCCGTGGGGTCTGCTCCGACTTTGGCAACGACGACGACGATCGAGTGGGTTAAGAAAGTCCTCCAGGAAAGGGGGGCGTTGAGCGGTGCCTCGGAAAGAGTGCTCCGCTTTCTGGAAAAAGGAAGGGAGCAACCTTCCAAGTCCATTCCGACGCTGCTCATCGGAGGCAACGCCGACGCCGTGAGGGGCGCGGTTAACGAGGCAATGAGGATGGGATACCCGACGCTCTCCCTGCCGCTTTCAGGAGAGGCAAAGGACGCGGCCTCTTTCATCTTATCGCATGACTTCAAAGGAGCTATAGTCGCGGGAGGAGAGACCACGGTGACGCTGACAGGTCCGGTGGGAAGGGGCGGAAGAAACCAGGAGCTGGCCCTTTGGGCATCGCTTCGCCTCGAGGGAAAGGAGACGCTTGGCGCGTTGGCCACCGATGGAGTTGACGGTCCCACAGACGCCGCCGGAGCGCTGGTGGATGACACCACCCGGTCCTTTGATGATCCTGAGCCGTACCTAAGGCGGCACAACTCGTACGAGTACCTAGAGAGAAGCGGTGACCTCATGATGACAGGTCCCACAGGAACTAACGTGTCTGACGTCGTGGTTTGCATCAGGCCTTAGGTGACTTCGGAACAAGCCTCACGCGCTTTATTGCGTAAGTCCCCGTGTCAACCCTCCATATCTTCTCGGCTTCCTCCACGCTTATCGCTTCCCTGAAGAACGGTGCATCAAGCACTAGGCTTTCGTACTCTCCGCCCTCTCCAGTAGGGTCAACTCCCCACTTCTTGTTAAGGATGATGAGTTCCTCAATGGCCTTCTCATCAAGCTGTCTTCCGAGCCAATTAGGGCCAATCCCAAGCGCCGAGGCAAGCACGAATATGACCTTCATGTTTCTTCTTAGGTACTCCCTCAGCAACCACTCGCTGTCTTTGTGCCAAAGCGGCGCGTACAACTCAAGGCCAAGCTGCTCGCACACCCTGCCTATCCTATCTCCTTGGTATCTGCTTCTGATGCCACCTATGGAAAGCCCCTCCACGTTCCACCTCTTTTTAACCTGAGATAGGTAGTACGCTAAGTCGTCGACCTCCTCTTCCTTCACGCCCCTCGTGTAAAATACCTCAAGGGGAACTCCCACAGCCATGGCCTGCACGTCAACTACCCATGAGTTCACCGTGTGATACATGTAGCTCCAGCTGTTGGGGGAGCGCACGTTGACCGCGACTACGACATCGTGGCCAGCCTCTCTCGCCATCTGAAAAGCGGTCCACGAGTCCTTTCCTCCGCTTATGAGGGCCGCCATCCTCAACTGCTATCCACCCTCTTAACGCCCTTAATCAGGGCCTTAACCAACTCCTCTCCACTGCCAAAGGTCTCCGCGAAGTCCGTGAACTCCTCTGGAGTTACTGCTGCCCTTCCCTTCAGCTCGGATAGGTATGCCGCCCCCATGGCGATGGTTGTCTGAAGCCCTATGTCTTCATCGGAAATAGAGCGCGTGCCGTCCTTGACGCAGCTCACGGCATTTGATAACTCCATCTCGAAGCTGTTCCACTTCGGCACAGCCACTTCCCTCTCGTTCCCAAACGCGTCAACGACTTCAAGCTTCTTGTTTTCGGGGTCCCCCCTTACGACTCCAGCAGTCCCTTGAACCATGAAGGGAACCAAGTCCCTACCCGACCAAGATCCCTCTGCCAGCAAGGTCACCCATTCGCCCTTTTCTCCTTCAAGCCTCAGCTCCACGTGAGCGTCGTCCTCTACGTCAAAACTCCTGAACCTGCCGTCTATTAGACGATCGCTCATCCTCTGCGATATGCCATGAGGGCTCACTGCCCTGACTTGCGTTATCCTCTTCTCGAACCCGGCGAGGAACCAACCCACGGTTATGGAGTGGGTGGCCATATCCACAAGCGCGCCCCCTCCTGAAACGGTCCAGTCCCAAAACCACCTCCTGTTCTCAGGTCCGTAGTGGGCAAAGCTTACGGAAACCAGCAAGGGCTCGCCAACGCCTCCTCCCTGCACAATCTTCCTCGCAGTATAATAGAACGGGTCGAAGATCTCCTGTTCGTTGTGCTGATAGAAGCCGTGGTTTTCCTTCACTCCATCCCATATGCGCTTCGCCTCGATGTAGGAATAGGCCATGGGTTTTTCCACCATGACCCCGACACCCCTCTTGATCGCCTCCACAACCTGCTCGTGGTACTTTGGGGGCGTGCAAACGTCAAGCAGGTCCACCTGCTCTGATCCCAGCATTCCCTCAAGCGATGAGTACGTCCTAATGGAACTTGCCGTCGCCCTCAGCAATTCCGCTCTGTCTGGATCAACGGTCTCAAGCTCTTTTGCCTTGTCCTCGTAAAGCTGATTCATGAGCCTCTTTGCGGCTTTAAGGCTTTGTTCAGACACATCTACTAGCGCCACCAGCTCTGCCCCTTCAACGGAAGGATAAGAAGGAAGGTGCATTCTCTGAAAAATGCTCCCTGTGCCCACAGCCGCTATCTTTACCATGATCTATTCATGAGGGATGCCGTTAAGCTTTTGCCAAGATCATGCCAGAAAAGCTATGACCCCGAGGAGGAGCGGTATCGGAAGCCCAGGCAACGGCCTGATCTTTCTTAAAAGCACAAGAGTCGCGGCGACTCCAACGTCTATAAGAAGCATCTCCAGCAACGTCAGCCCCATGCCCATGCCCTCAGCAAATATCGCCGTTGGCATCATCGAGTAAAAGGTTATGTCCCCGAGCCCCATCTCGATCTCCCCAAAGTTGACCAGCATCGGCCCAAGAAAGCCCCTTTCGGGCCTTTCAACTACTTCCTCTTGATCCTGCGCACGCGCTCTGGGCTTCCCGAGCATTCTCGATATGGGCCCCCTGAACACAGAGTAAAAGTCGTAGGCTGAAAACAGAAAGGCCAGAAATACTATGGTGAGCTTCTGAAACGACACCGCAAGGAAGAAGCCAAGCTCCGCGCCGTTGAGGAGGACAAGGACGTTAACCAGAAGTTGAAGCCATCCGCGAAACCTCCTTGGATAGAGGCCGTACGCCGCTATTATCCCCGCAAATACAAGGGGCACCCCTATGGATATGGGGGAGGAGTAACCCAGGAAGAAGGAGACCACGTAATAGCTAAGCAAAAACGTGGCCACGCCCAAGATGCCGGAAATGACGTAGTTTATGTACCCTCTCCTCAGCAGCATGACCAACAGAAAAGCGGCCACAAGAGATCCAATTACAAGAGACGCCGAAACAAGAAGCGAGCCAAAGGCACCCAAACCGAAGGGTGAAATCGATTGGACTATCATGTGAGATGTTACGTTAGACGCCGGAATGCTCTCCGTGGTACTGTTGACTATCGCGGTAACGCTTCCATCTGGGTTGATCGACACTATGGTTATGGGTTTAGTGAGATAGGCTATGATAACCGCGAAAAGCTGCGAGAAAGTAATGCCCCCAAAGATGAGCGCAACACCCTTAGCCTTCATATGTAACCTACATGGGCCACCTTTAACCCTTTCCTATTACCCATTTGCCTAGGGCGCAGGCTATTAGGACCAACGCATCGGAAGCAATGCCAGAAATCTGGAAATCAGTTTACAACGAGTGACGACTTTCCAACTTGCGCAAAATCTCGCAAAGCCCTAATGGCTACCAGAACTCTCCCTCGCACCTTGTTCAAGCGCCTTCATAATGGATTGGGCGAGCTCCTTCTTTCTTGAGGGTTGAAGCTCGTCAACGGGAAGCTCAACGGAACTCCTGCTGCTCCCTCCGGTCTTGTAGTAGTACTCAGTTACCTCCCTTCCAAAGAGAAGCGTGTTCTGGGAAGCGCTCACTGCAAGCCTCTCCAGCTCCTGTATGGCAACGCTCAAAAGGGACGATGAGCCACCCCTCTGCAGCTCAAAGCTGTGGGGGATAAAATAAATGGGGAGTGAGAAGAAGCGCCCCACGGAAAGGGCGGCAGGAAACAGCTCCCAGTTAACGGCTATGACCGGCCCCTGAGCTCCCCGCTCGTACCTGCTGGTCGCGACTATCCTCTCAGCCTCTCTGCATGCCGAAAACGCCCACGTGATCACGTTCTGGTGATCGTAGACGGGATTCACAAAGCCCCTTAGCCTCACGTTTCCGATGTCCTGCCATTGAAGCCCCGGGGCTACCACGTACACCCTTGTGACGGTCGATAACGCGTCAGCTATCCTAAACGAAAACTCGGATAGCGGCGAATCAACTGGTGGATACTGAGCCGTAAGCAGGAAGACGTCAGGTAAAGAGCGAGGATACAAACATTATCCCTTTTTTGCTCAGGAAGTACCTGGTTCTCCCATCCGCTATCGACTCCAAGTAACCCTGCGCCAACGCCCTTTCAATTGCTTGCCTTATGGCGCGGACATCTAAGGAGAGAAGAGCTGCCAACTCCTCCACCGACCTTGCCCTTGCCGACGTGATAAGTCCTGCGTTATGCATCTTGATGAGGACGTTATCCTCGTTAGGTACCCTTTCAGACAACCCATATTTAATTCGCGACTGTTTATAAGTATGCCCAAGCCATCAGGCCAAGTCCTTCCAAAGGGCAGCTTTTTTCACGAAGGTACCCTCGCTTAGCTCTCTGAACGCCTGCAGAAGCTGCTCCTCGCCGTTCATGACTATTGGACCATACCATACCACGGGCTCGTTCAAAGGCTTTCCAGTCAGCACGATAAACCTCGTAGGCCCGTTCTCGGCTCTTATGCTTACAGCATCTCCCGACCTGCTGAAAAGGGAGACCGATTTTGGCCCTACCGGTTTGGAAAAGGATGGGACGCTTATTTCTCCCTCTACGACGTAGGTGACCGCAGTGTGACCCTCTTTAACCTTCAGGTCTAGCCTGCCACCTGCTGGGATGGTCACGTCGAAATAACCTGCGTCTACGCCGTTATCCTGAACAGGTCCCTGAAGCAAGCCCAGATCGGAGACCGATCCCAGAGCCCCAGCTACGGCTTTCACAAAGGCGCCATCGTCGAGCTCAGCGCTGGGCACGGCCTTGCCCACCAAGTTTTGGTACTCAGGATCGTTCATCTTTTCAGAGGCCGGCACGTTTATCCAAAGCTGTAGCCCTCTTACCTCGCTACTACTTAGGTTATTACTTGGAACCCCCTTTTGACCCAGTGGTCTCGGCATCTCTGAGTGAAATATACCGCTTCCTGCCGTCATCCACTGTGCGTCCCCAGGTCCTATGGTCCCCTTGTTGCCCATGCTGTCCTCGTGCTCTACAGTGCCTTTTAACAAGTAGGTAACGGTCTCGATGCCCCGATGAGGATGCCAAGGGAATCCCATTAGGTAGTCGCTTTGGTCACTCGACCCGAAGTCATCGAGCAGAAGAAAGGGGTCAAATAAAGGCGCCAGCTCAGGGCTTCCAAATGCCCTATGCAATCTGACCCCAGCCCCATCTATCGTTTCCCTTCAAAATCATTACGACGCGTTTTGCGCTCATTTATAATGCTGTAATAAAAGCCGCAGCTTATCAACCTGCCGCCTATTACCTCAGGCAAGCTTTAATCCATCCATCAGTAAACCGAAGGTTGGAATTAGAAAAGACGTATGATGAAGTGCTTAGCTACGCCAAAGCGCAGGGATTGGTTGCGTTTAAGGGCATACCGCTTCTCGGAGAGCAACCAAATAACGTGATGCTCTGGGACGAGGACGATAAGAACTGGAAGGAGTTCATAGATGCCGCCAAGGCTGAAGGAGCGAAAACCTTGGTGGTGAACAAGGAATACGGACAAGGAAAGCACGCGAATGACGTAGGATCCATAACCCTTGCATGGGCAAAGGAGGGAATCGTTTACCTTTACGAGCAAAGCGAGGACTGGTTCGAGGAACAACGATCAGTAGAACTCCCCAATTTTTTCCTTAACTCTCCAGCTGCTTTTTTTGTACTCGCTCAAGACCTTGTTGTAAACGTCAACGGTGCTGGCGCCTATGGTATCCCATGAGTACTTCTGCTCAACGTCAAGCCTCGCCTGCTCCGCCATCGCCTTTGCCCTGGCCTGATCTGATAGGACGTAGGAGATCCCCCACGCAATTGAGGACGGATCTCCCGCATAGACCTTAACTCCATTGCGTCCGTGGGTCACTATCTCGCCCAGCCCGCCCACGTCAGACACGACCACGGGCACGCCTGAAGCCATTCCTTCCAATGCAACTATCCCAAAGGGCTCGTAAAGACTTGGCACGACCAGCACGTCCGCAACGGAGTACAGGGCCTTCTTCACGCTTTCCTCAACAAAGCCCGTCAGGTACACCCTTTGCGATATGCCAAGTTGGTTCGCAAGCCTGTAGAGGTCCTCCTTGAGGTAGCCCTCACCAACCATGACAAGCTTCGCGTTGAAGCTGTTGAGCACGTACCTGAAGGCCGTCATGAGCTCAAGAACGCCTTTTTCGTGAACGAGCCTGCCCACAAAGAGAACCAATTTTTCGTCGTCAGAGGCAAACCTCCTTCTGAACTGGGCATCCGCCCTAATCCCAAACTCCGATGGCCACACCCCGTTTGGTATCACGTGGATCTTATCAGGAAACGCGCCGAGCTCCCGTGCCTGATCTGCCATGGCATGGCTGCAGACTATGACGTTCCACGACTCCGAGGCCAGCCACCTCTCCTCCTGGTCTATATGCGCGCTCAGCTGTGAAAATATGCCACCCCTTCTCCCTTTTTCGGTGGCGTGTATGGTGGCCATAAGGGGAAGCCTGGCCAAGTGCTTCAGTCCTATGGCCGATTCCGCCACCACCCAGTCATGAGCGTGTATCAAGTCAAAGTCCTCATCCCTTAGGAGCGATACGGACCGCTGCTCCATGGAGAAGTTCATAAAGGATATCCACGTGCTGAAGTTTGGCGCAGGCCTGTCATAGGCAGGGACGCGGTGCACCCTAATGGTTCCCCGCGAGATCTTTACCTCCTCTTCAGCTGGGGCATCGGGAAACTCGGGAGTTACGACATCGACCTCGTTTCCTCTCATGGCTAAGGCCTTAGATATATCCCTGACGTGAGACGAAATCCCACCGACCACGCGGGGAGGATATTCCCATGTGAGCATTAACACGCGTCCCATTTGGGTTGAGATAGGCAAGCGCCTTTAACCCTTGCGAACGAAGAGGGACAAACCCCACAAAAATCTCTCTTCTGCCCGGATCGGCATCGGCCCTTTGGCAGCACGTAATCATATCTTCCGCCTATAACCACCCTCTTTATCCTTCCTTCCTCTCCCTCTATGAGCTCAAGCCTTCCCCTGTACTTAACGGCTTCGTCAACTTTTGCAAGTCCAATGAAATCCTCATCATAGACGACTATTTCTTGGGCTTCGCCCTTGACGCGATACCTAGCCGGAAACGCATGTCCGAGCTGATCATCGCTTATCTTTGCTTCCCCCTGAACGCCGTCCTCCACGCCAATGAGACGGCTGTAAGACCCTCTGTGTCCCTCTTGCCGCGGCAAAACGACCCGAACCCTTACTAGCTGCCCCTCGACCTCCGCCACGTCCCATTTCCTCTCCGTTAAAAGGGAGTAGACCTCGTCAGACATCCAGGGGCGCTTTCTTATAACCCTCTTCTTTGCCTCCGCCGTCGAAAGCCCTGAGTCCTTCATAAAGGATATCACCTCGGCTCCCTGCTTGAGGCCGTATATCAGCAGTTTCACGGGCTCGCACCGAAGCCCAAGCAGCACAGGACCTCCAACGCCCAGTGAAAAAGGGGCCACCGCGCTTCCCGCGGAAATCGCGACCACCACTCTCTTGAGGTTCTCCTCCCCATCTCCAAAGAACGCTTGTTTTGCCTTCAGCTCTGGGAGCTGATGGTATTTTATAGCCTCCGAGGGAAGTAAAAAGGCGCTCGGGACGTAATGGCTTCTGTAAGGCAGATGGTGATGACCGCGAGAGGAAAGAGGAGTACCGGCCAGAGGCCCCTCCCTGGGTATGAGGACGTCCCTTTCGCCGCGCCTAGCGGGCGTGTACATCAGCTGCGACAGCGCGTAGCCGTGCACGTCCCTGTCTATGACCTCAAACACGGCATCCTCCTGCGTTATGACTAAATCGCCCTCGGCGTAATCTGCCATATGGTTCACCTATGACACGGACTCCGTTAATATGCCTTTATGATGCTCGTGTGCCTGCGCTGTCCTCTCAGCACCGAGGTCGCGGCGTTGAGGCATTGCCCCGATTGCCTTTAAAGCCCTAACGCGTGTTTGCCTTGGTCGCGGGCAGTAGACGAGAAAAAGCCGAAGACCGTAAGTCCCTATGGGCGGGGGGAACGCGACCTTCGCCTTGCGATGGCCTTAACGAGAAGCTTTAGGCGGTTGCGCTCATTTTCGCCGCTTTGAACGGCAGAGGCAAGCAACAAAGGAGGGATGTGAGGGGAGGCGCTTTTGACTCCAGCGTAGTAGAACATGAGAGCTGCTACCATCACACCAACAAGGTCGAAAGGCTCCCTGATAAATCCAATTCCTCCAAACGCATGGCTGCCCAAGTAGGAAAAGACCAAGAGCGTCGCCAGGTACCCAAAGTACCAGAGGGCGGCTCTCATGCTACCGTATACCGTCCCCAACTTTCTGGCATAAACGGCGTAGATGGGAATTCCGAGCAGCGCAAGCCCTATTACGTACAGCGTGTACGGCCAGCCAAACCAGTACACGAGAAACGTGGTAACGATAAAGGCAGCTGGCTTAATTATCCTTCCAGCGGGCAACTTGAAGCCATCGCTGCTGAAAGCCCCCAATATCGCTGAGGACACGGGGCCCATGGAATAGGTTATCACCGTAAGTCCAGATGCCACCTCTACCATCTGATACCAGCTCGGAAAAGGAATGATGAAAAGCGCGCTCAGGGCTAAGCCCAGCAGAAGGGCCTTTGCGGGTACCCCTTCATCGTTGAGCTCCCCAAATATCTTTGGGAAGTATCCCTGCTCAGCCATCGCGAAGCTTATCCTTGAGGACGTGGTGAAGTACACTCCGGACTCGCCCATGGGAGAGTAAACGGAGTCAAGCAGCATAAAAACAACGAGCCAAATGGCACCCAGCGAGGCCGCCGCGTCTATAAAGGGCGAGGAGTGAAGCGCAAGAAGCGCCTTCCAGTTACCTGCAGGAATACCCAGTGCGTGCCAGTTGACAACCATCAGAAAAGCGATGCCGAGGAGCGTGTAAAGCGCTATGGAGATCGCCGTTGAGAGAATAACGGCCCTCGGAACGTCTTTCTTCGGATTCTTCGCCTCAGCCGCCATGTCGATCGGCTGCCTAAAGCCGCTGTACGTGGATATGATGCCTCCAGCCGATATGGCCATCAGCACCCCACCGAAACTGGATGGCGTCAAAGCGGCAGAGCTGATCGAGGCCGGACTAAAGCGAAGGGTAAACACAAAAGACAGAACCATCACGGGAACCAAAAACTTGACCAGCGTTAAAAAGGAGAGAAAGCCCCCTACCTTTCTCACTCCCGCAAGGTTTAACGAGAAGAATAGCAGCAGGAACGCAAAGGCCACCAAGATCCCAAGCGGGGAAAGGCTGCTTCCGCTTGAAGAAGCCAGCGGCGAGTAAAGGAATGAAAGGGCTTGCGCTGATGCCACCGCTTCAAGCGCCGAGTAGCTTACTCCGGCAAGGAATATGCTCCAGCCCGTTACAAAGCCAAGAAGCGGACCATGCGAGTAATCCGAGTACTTTGCCACCCCTCCAGCCGTGGGAAAGGACGAACCCAGCTCGGCGTAAACCAGCGCAACGAGCATCAGCATGAGCCCCGCTATGAGCCAAGCGTAAATTTCAGATGGACCCGCTATGGCCGCGGCTTTGGCTGGCGCAAAGAGCCATCCCGCTCCCAGGATGGCGCCTATCCCGAACATGGTGAGCTGGAACAGCCCCAGCTCTCTCTTAAATCTTCCAGCCAAAACCGTCACCCAGATCAATAACCCAGAGTATATAAATATTTCCGTTCTATCCGAAAAATTTTTTCATATTTTCGAGGTAACGCCGTAATATTTCCTAATAGCCAGACGCCCCCTTCGCAGCCTTGGCTTGCGGGGAACCAGGCAGTATCTGCATGAGCTCTATGTCGTTCCCCTCGGGATCCTTCACCCAGCATTGTATGTTGCCGTCCAGCCCCATCTTTGGCTCGGTCGTCTTGATGCCCTTCTTGCCCAGTTCCTCGACGGTCTTATACATGTCGTCCACGAGGAAACACACGTGAGCAAGGCCGTAGCCTTCACCCTTGTGGCTTCCCCCAGCCCTTATCAGCTCTAGAAAGGTGCTGCCAAGCCTCATGTAGATGATCCACTCGTCACCCTTCTCGTCGTTAAGCGTGAACGAGTACTTCAGGCCGAGCTTTTCGTAGAAATCTTTCATTTGATGAAGGTTCGCGGTTGTTATTGCCGCATGACCGAAGTCGTATATCATACGCATGTCCGCTGACTACGTTTAAACCTTCTTAGAAAGTAAAACACATAAAAGCAATCTAAGCCATTACATATGGATATAAGGGTAAAACGCGTTTACGAGCCAGCTTCTCCCGACGATGGCAAAAGGATCCTCGTAGAAAGGCTTTGGCCAAGAGGCATGAAAAGGGAGGACCTGAAAATCGACTCATGGGAAAAAGAGATAGCGCCAAGCAGCGATCTTCGCAAGTGGTTTGCCCACGACCCAGCAAAGTGGGAGGAGTTCAAGCTGAAGTACTGGGAAGAGCTCAAGGGGAACCCGAAAATCGAGGAGCTGAAAGAGTGGGCTAGGCGGGGCACTTTGACTCTGCTGTACTCGGCTAAAGACAGGGAGAGAAACAGCGCGCAGGCGCTCAAGGAGTACCTTGAGATGGTGTAGCCGCTTCAAGCAGCTGAGCTCTAGCCGGCACGCCTTAGCTCGAGGCGCCCACCCTTAAGCGCAGGGCAAGCGAAACTTTCCGCCTGCGCATGACGCACCTAGCTCATTAGCGGCCAAAAATATGGCGTGCTAAAACCCCATGCTCTCAGGATTCTCCTTGACGTTCGCAAAAGCTAAAGACAGCCACCAGTAATACTCCATGGCGGAACAAGTTTACGTGGTTCACTACGCCGAGCTTGCGCTCAAGGGAAAGAACAGGGGCTACTTTGAGTCCCTTCTGGCGAGCAACATAAGGCAGAAGCTTGGGCCAGACTACAAGGTTGAAAGGCTGCAGGGGCGCATAATAGTTAGGCCGCCACGCGGAAGAGAAGATGAGGCTAAAGAACGGCTTCGCGAGGTCATAGGCATAAAGAACTACGCGCTTGCTTATCTTGTAGATAACGATGCGCTGTTCAAGGAAGTGCCAGAAATTGTAAACCTGGATAGCGCGCCTTCGTTCAGGGTGACTGCAAGAAGGACAGATAAGCGCTTCCCCATGAACTCCATGGAAATCCAGGCAAAGCTCGGCGAGGCCTTAATTGAAAGGTATCCCAAAGTTAAGGTGCAACTATCGAATCCATCCCTAACGGTTAGCGTCGAGGTGCTCGAGGGCAAGTCCTTGGTTTATTGGTTGAAGCACGAGGGAATTGGCGGGCTCCCAGTGGGCTCTTCTGGCAGAGTCCTTTCCCTTTTCTCTGGCGGCATCGACTCGCCCGTGGCGTCCTTCCTTGCCATGAAGAGGGGATGCCGCACTGACCTCTTGCACTTTCACGCATTTCCAAACGGGTCCCAAGTAAAGGGAACAAAAATAGAAGACCTCGCAAGGCAGCTGGGCAGGTTTGAGCCCTCCATCAGGGTCCTGCTGGCGCCTTACCACTACTTCTACGTCTACTTCTTGAACTATCCGGAGAGGTATCACCTAGTGCTGTTCAGGCGCTTTATGATGAGGGTGGCATCCAAGATCTTGATGAGGGAAGGCTACGACGCGCTGGTCACAGGGGACAGCTTAAGCCAAGTGGCTTCACAGGTAATGAAGAACTTGAAGCTCATTGACAAAGCCACCGACTCCTTGGTGCTGAGGCCCCTCATAACCTACGATAAGGACGAGATAATAGAGAAGGCAAAGGAAATCGGAACCTATGAGCTGAGCATAAAGCCGTACCGCGACTGCTGCTCCATGGTCTCGCTGCATCCCTCCCTTAATCCATCCGAGGAAGAGGTTTTGGCGCTTGAGCAAAAGGTCAACTACGAAGAGATAATCGATAGAACTCTGAACGAAGTCGAGGAGATGAAGATATGAGGAAAAGCGCGAGGAAGGCCGGGACAGCCATAAAAGCGTCGCCCGATGCTTAGCCATGAAGGTTCTGGTCACCGGTACATCCCATCCCTTGGCCCAGAGCCTAGCAGAGTCCTTACGGGCGCAGGGGCATGAACTGTTTCTGGTGGGACCAAGGTCCGCGTTTCCCAGCGGCCAAGGGGTTCTTGTGCAGGAGGACATACTGAACCTTCATCACGTTGACTCGAAGATTGACCGGATATACCATCTTGACCTTGACTGCGACGCATCGCACCCTGTGGAAGCCATGCTGAAGAACTCGCTGGGAACGCTCAACGTTCTCAGGCTTGCATACGTGAAGCGCGCTAGGTCAGTGATAGGCATAGACTACTCGATGATCCAAGGCAAGGAGGAAACGGCCTCCGCAGCTGCGGGCTCGATCGCCTTTATAGAGGCGCTTTCCGCTTCTTATGCCCAAGAGAAAGGAGTTGACGCTAGGGTGGCAAGGTTTTACTGCGTTTACGGGTCAAGCCACGGCTGGCTTTACGAGTCACTCAAGTCGATGCTCGCAGGCGAAGACCTACCAGTTGAAGGCGGCGACGTCTTTCCAGTTCACATCAGGGATGCGGTGGACGGTTTGATGAAGCTGATGGAGTACGAGGGAAGCGAGATGAAAGGGCGCGCCGTTGACTTCCCAGGCCAAAAGGTCAGCAGGGAGGAACTGTTGAAGACGGCGAGGAAAATGCTTGCCTCAAGCTCAAAGATATGGCAGGAGAAGGGAAAGCCCACAAGCCAAAAGCCAGATCCGCGCTTTGCGTATGAGATCCTGCAGTGGCGGCCGAACGTTGAGCTTCAGAAGGGCATCTCCGAGCTAACTGAACTGGTGAAAAGAGATGTCAAAAGAAGACGACCCTTGGAAGAGGCTCAACGACCAGATAATAAGCTGCAAGCTTTGCCCGAGACTCGTCGCCTATAGGGAAGAGGTTGCCAAAACCAAGAAGAAGGAGTTCGCGGGCTGGACCTACTGGGGGAAGCCCTTGCCCGGCTTTGGCGATAGGAGCGCTAAGCTCATGATAGTGGGGCTCGCGCCAGCTGCCCATGGGGGCAACAGGACTGGAAGGATGTTCACCGGTGACAGCTCAGGGGCGTGGCTTATGAGAGCGCTTTACAAGGCGGGGCTCGCAAATAAACCCACAAGCGAACGCGCAGATGATGGGCTTGAGCTCAAGGGCGTTTACGTGACTGCCGTGGTTAGGTGCGCTCCTCCCGCCAACAAGCCCACGCCGCAAGAGATAGCTAACTGCAGGCCCTACCTGATCGAGGAGATAAGGCTTGTGAAGCCAAGGGCCTTCCTAGCCCTCGGATCCATAGCCCTCAACGGGCTGACTGACGCGCTGGGAATGAAAAGGCAGAAGTTCGCGCACGGCAAGGTCATCAAATCGCCCCAAGGATGCATCGTCTGCTCCTATCACCCAAGCAGACAGAACACGAACACCGGCAGGTTGACTGAGGAAATGCTCGACGCTGCCGTGAGCACAGCAAAAAAACTCGCCGGATTGAACGCCGAGGAACCGTAGGCCATTTACCGAAAACCTGCATGCAAATGCGAAAGCGCGTTTTTTATGTCCCGCCCTTGCAAATTAAAAACGTTTATTATGGCCCTCGCTTTAAACGTGAGTTGAGCTCGAGCGACATATACGGCGATGCTGCAGCAAAACACGTCGCCCACAGCTCGGCTTTCGTTTACGGTCAAAGCATCATAATGGCGCTTTCAGGCTTCATCTTCTGGTACTACGCCACAAAGGTCACGTCGCCGTCGTTCGTGGGCGAGGTGTCGTCGCTTTACCTGCTCTCCAGCCTGGCATCTACGCTGCTCACCTTCTCAGTGCCTTCGGTCGTACAACGCTACATACCCATGTATGAGGCCAGAGGAGAAAAAGAGGCGTCCGTGTTCGTGGCAAGGCTGCTCGTTGCGGCTGGCCTTGTCATATCCGTGGCGGTTTTCGCCTTCATATACTTCCTCGCGGGCCCGCTGTCTTACTACTTCTTAAAGAGCGAAAATCAGGCCTTCATTCTCCGCTACTTCTCTTTTTCGGTGTTCTTTGGCCTGCTGTCGGCCTTCTTCTCGGGCCTCCTCGTGGCCCACCAGAAGTTCAGGCTGTACTCCATGATAAACTCCGTTTACTTCGCCTGCTATTACATGCTTGCCCTGATCACCCTTTGGAAGATGAGATCGCTCACCGGTGTCATAATCGCTTGGACAGCAACAAATTTGGCTTTCTTGATGGCATTCGCAGCACTTTCTGCGCCGTACATCATGGGAAGGGCGAGAAGAGTTGAGGTAAAGCCCATGATAAGGTATGGAATTCCGCTCTACGCGTCTAACATAGTGTCATACGGCTCGAGCCTCGTAGATAGGTACGTCGTTCTCTTCCTCAGCACGCTTAGCTCGCTTGGCATCTACAACATAGCCATATCCTCCTCTGGGGTGATAACTTCGCTTCTCTCCGCCGCGCTGAGCGTTACCTATCCCTACCTCTCCGGCCTCTTCGGTAGGAACGACGCAGAGCGCATGAGGCTCGTGGTAAGGCTGACCGTCAAGTACATGACCATAGCGTTCGTTCCCCTCGCGATCGGGGCCAGCGTGGTCGCATATCCCGTCCTTTCGCTTTTCGGAACAGGCGAGTACGCGGCAGGCGCTTTGCCGCTGGCGACGGTGCTTATCCTCTCGGCGATATCGCTTCCCGCCGGCATATACGCGAACGCGCTTCTCGCACAGGGAAAATCTCACAAGATTTTAGTGGGCTCAGCTGCATCGCTCGCAGCGAACGTTGGCATATCCGCAGTCCTCATAGGGCCTCTTGGCATAGAGGGGGCGGCGCTTGGGCTTTCGTCGTCATCGGTGGCTTACTTCGGGGTAATGGCATATTACGCGGAAAAAGCAGGGGTGTTTGGATTCGACGTGACGGCCGCTTGGAAGTCATGGCTGTCATCGCTGGCCATGGGGGCGATCGTCGTGGGATCTGAGATGGCGCTTAAGTCCGCTATCTTCATACCCGCTTACGTTCTTATCGGGGCTGCCGTCTGGCTGCTGATAATGAGAGAGCTGAGGCCGCTTGATGAAAGCGATGCAAAGCTAATTGAACAAATAGTACCAGCCGGGACCCGGGGAATGCTTGAGCGCCTGCTCTCATTTTTGAGAGTGCGCGAAGAAGGGCTCAGCTCTCAGCCTGCTTGAGCTCGCCGTTGACCTCTTCTATATCCTTTAAGGAGTCAACGCTCCTCCAGTACCCGCTTATCTTAACGCCGGCCAGCTTGTGCTCCCAGGCCAACTTCGGAAACAGGCACTTTTCGACGTCTCCGGAGTCTGGGAGCATGTCGACCACGTCACGGGCCATGACGTATATGCCCGCGTTTATCCACACGTCCTGAAGCTCCGGCTTTTCCTCAAACGAGTGTATAATCAAGTTTCCATCCACGAGGGCGACACCGTACGGGCTCCTTTCTCTGCGCAGCGCCATGACTGCCTTAACTCCTTGTTCTTTCTTATCGTAAAACACCTTGATCATCGACGAAAGGTCGGCGTCGGTTATCACATCACCGTTTACTACAACAAAGTCGCCCTTAAGGAGGCCCTTTTGCGCCGCGTTCTTTATCCCCCCGCCGGTTCCCAGAGGAGTATCCTCAACTGACAACGCAACGCGCATGCGTATCTGGTTGCCGTGAACCCTAAGGAAGTCGCTAACGGCTTCATGTTTATAGCCAACGGCAAGAACGACCTCATCAACGTTGTGCTTTGCAAGCCAGTCAAATATGTGCATTAATATGGGCTTGCCGCCTACGTCTACCAGGCACTTTGGCACGTTCTCGGTTAGGGGCCTGAGCCTTAATCCTTTCCCTCCTGCTAAGACCAGGGCCTGCATGAACTAAAAGAGCCGCGTTATTTATACCTATGTGAAGCTCCTCTCAACTATTCAAGCCCTTTTTATCCTAGCGTCACCGGGATCTAGGGACCGCCACACGACCCTGTAGCCCAGCGCCCCTAAGAACGCATCGCAGCTCCTAATCCCCTTCTTCTCGAGAAGGGCTTGCACCTCAAGATAAGGCCTTCCATCCAAGTCGCCGAGCTCGGCCTCAACCTGCTTTATGAATCCCTCTCTAACGACCTCCTCACCCAAAACCCTGTAGCCGGCTATCCCATCCTTACCTATTAGCTCCATCAGCACTTCTCTTGGTAGCTCGTTCTTCTCCGCGAGCTCGTCAAGATCGACCACGTCCCCCCAGGGCCTGACCCTGAGGCTTGCTTCTCTAACCGTCGCCTGAAGGAGCTCTCTTTCCCTCGCTTTAAGATAACGCACTACCTCATCCACGGGAACCCTTCTCTTGAAAGTGATCACCCGATCGCCTTTGGGAACTACGGGACCGACATCCTCGTCTACCGCGATTATCATGTCCAAGTCGCGCGCCTCGCGAAGCTTTTCCTGCTTCGCCTTCAGGTAGGAGGGCGTCCAGAAGCCCACTATTTCCAGATAGACCGTGTGCCCGTACCTGCTAAGCCCAAAATCCGGTATGAAAACGTGCGATCCGACCTTTACGGGCCCGGGCTCCCTAACGATCTCCCATCCGCTGTTTACGGATATGAAATCGTCGTAAAACCTCCTCTCGACCTCGCTGTCAAACGGGTTTTCATCCCAAGGCTCGGCGTACACCAGGCTCCCATGCCTTTCAGAGCTTAGCTCCAGCTTGTACATCCTCTGCTTGTTCGAAGAAACGACGTCAGCGCTCACGCTCCATGACTTACAGCGAACTATCTGCTCGAACAGCTTGGCCATGGAGGACCCGTACCTATCGGTGAGCTTGGTTAGGGAAAGGGGCCCCATAACCTCAACGATCATGTCTTGTCCCCGCGACTCTGAAAAGTACATGAGGCCTAGCCACTTTATCGCCCTAAATATCTCCTTCCAGTGATCCGAAACCGAGAAAGTCAGCGACGTTGACCTCAGAAGAAGGGTCTGGGCCAACGAGAGGTTGTACTGCTTAACGAGCGACGTCGCATCTAATGGCTGAAAGTCAGCGAGCACCACGTTCTCCTCAAGGTCCGACCAAAGGCTTTCCTCCACATCCTGAACGGTTACCCCAAGGCGCTGAGCGGCCTCCGCCAGCACCTTATCCCTCTCGAGGTACCTTCCAGAGGCCATGGCGAAGACCATTGCCCTAGTTTTGACTGGATCGAGCTTCGCGGTGCTCGAAAACTGACACCTGCGATCGAGCATCGCAGACAAGCCCCTCACGAGCTTGTAATCCCTGCCGACCTCGAGCTCGCTAAGGGCCTCGTCTAGCATCCCCTTCCTCATGCCCACCATGGACGAGTAAGTGTCTATGACGGCCTGCGCCAGCTCCACGTCGTGGCCTTCAAGCTTAATGAACTTAGGGTATATCTTGCCTCCAAGGACGCTGGCCCTTATCAAAGAGCTCTGGAACAACTCAAATGCCCTCCTCTTCCTCCTGTTTCCGCCCGCGCATCCCATCGGCCCTCTTGCGCCTGGCGCTTATCCTGACCTCGCCCGTCCCGCCTGAAACTATTTCTATGAGCCTAGCCACCTTACCTTCTCTCTTGCGCAGGAGCCTCCCCAGCCTTTGCACGAATTCCCTTCTGCTCCCGCTTCCGCTCAGTATTATCCCCAGTGAGGCCTCGGGCACGTCAACCCCCTCATCAAGGACCTTTGAAGCAACTATGGCCCTGTAAGTTCCCTCCTTAAATCCCTTGAGCACGGCATCCCTTTCCTCATCGCTCGTTTTGTAAGTTATAAAAGGTATGAGAAACCTCCTTGAAATCTCGTAAACCAAGTCGTTGTACTGGGTAAATATTATTACCTTATCATCGGGGTTATCGCGAAGTATCTGCTCAAGGACCTTGAGCTTCGCCTCGCTGTTGAAGGCTATCTGCATGGCCCTGTTCCTGGCGAGTAGGGCCTCCCTGGCCTCCTTATCTGAGTTGCTGAGCATTATGAGCCTAAGGAGGGCGTTAGGCCCCCATGAATATATCCTTTTCTTTTTGAGGTAGCTCCTGAATATTGCCTCATTTCTCTCGTAGTTTTCCCTCTCCTCCGGGGTTAGGTCCACGGTCACCCTGCTGATCTCGTAGTCCGAAAGGTATTTCCCTGCTAAGCTGTCTGGAGAAAGCCTGTAAACTATCCCGCCTATCAGGGTTGGCAGCAGCCTATCCAAGCCGTCCTCCCTTTCCGGGGTTGCCGTGAGGCCCAACCTGTAAGGAGAGGCGAACATCTCGGCTATCTGCCTGTAGCCTTCCGATGGGAGGTGATGGCACTCATCGAAAATCAAAAAGAAGAACTTGTTGCCCAGCTCTCCAGCCCTTAGGTAAGCGGAGTCATAGGTTATAACGGTCACAGCCCTCAAGTCTTCGTACTCTCCTCCAACGGCCCCCACCTGAAGCCCCAGCTCTTGTTCCAGCACTCCCTTCCACTGAAGCATTAGATCGAGGGTAGGAACTACCACAAGCGTCGAAAGCCCCACGATCTCGATGGCCTTAACCGCAATGAGCGTCTTTCCGGCCCCGGTGGGCAATACCACCACGCCCTTCTTGCCCGCGTCAATCCACCTCTTAAGAGCTTGCTCTTGATAGGGCCTCAGCTTGGTGCGAGCGGTAACGGGAGGCAGCGGTATGGGATCCATCACGCGATCGTCGACCTCTACCTCGCTTTTACGAAGGTATTCCAGCGTGTCCCTGTAGTACATGGCCTGCGCCCTTTGCCGCTCTCCTCTGGGATCAAGGCTTGCGTAGGGCACCGGAAGCCCTCCCCCTATGACTATGGTGCCCTTATCGTAGTAAATCGAAGCCCTTATCACGCTATCTTATTACACAAGCGGTTATAACCTTACCTGATCCTCGATGGCATCACTTATCTATCCCCTTCGCTCCCGGCAGCTTCGAGAAGAACTTCTCGTACATGTACACGTTTGCGTAGTTAAAGGCCGTGGAGAGAGCAAACGGTATGTAGAGCGGCATGACGCTTATGAGAGCGCCTGCCACCAGCGTGGAAACTGCCTGAGGAAACTGCCTCGCTGCCTGGTTCAGCCCGCTGGCGGTTGACCTGCTTCCCTCTCCTATCAAGCTCATCTGAAGGGAGGACTGCGCGGGAAGCGAAACCATCCTTACAGGCGTGGAAATCATGTAGAGCGCCGAGGCCAGGATCGCGGACGGCGAGAAAGGTATTAGGAAGGTAAGCGCAGATGCCAATCCCCTTGTGACGACTATGAGGTTAACTAGCCCCATGCGCTTCGCCAAATAAGGAGTAAACGAAAAGGCTATCCCGCTGATTATGCCTCCAGCGCTCATCAAGAATCCTATCTGCGAGTTGCTCATCCCGAAGAATTGGTTAAATATTATGGGAAGGAAAGGGCTTACGAGCCCCATGCCTGCCCCGTTTAGCAGTCCCGTGTACGCGAAGATCTTAATGAACTTCTTATCGCTGTCGCTCAACTGTGCCGCCCTGCTTTGCCCTTTATCTGGCCTACTGAAGCGCTCCCTCAGGGGAAGCACCACAAGAACGGAGAGCAGGCTGAGCACTAGGCCGAACTCAAACAGCTGTCTATAGCTCATAAAGGAGATTATGGCGGCTCCCGCGGCCCCCGCAAACGTGTTGATCTGGCTGTTCAAGGAGTAGATCTTTGTCCTGTTTTTCCCGTCCGTGTTCTCGGCGAGCAGCGCAGTCAGAACGGGCGCCACAGACGCTCCGACGCCGCCACCAACCAGTCCTCCTGCCATTCCAAAGCCCCCTATGGCCATGGACAGGCCCAGGAGGTAGACGTTCTTGGAGGTAAGCAGTATGACGATGCCCAGCGGAAGCGTAAGCATATCCAAGATGAGCACGATCTTCCTTCCGTAAGCGTCGCCAAGCCTGCCCACGGCCAGCGATATGGCCGGCGTGGATATGGCGCCAACCGCGAACAGCGCCCCTATGACCACCGGGCTCATCTCCATCACGTGAAGCAGGTAAAGGCCTATGATAACGCCCATGAAACCAGCTGCAAAACTCCTCAGGCCTCTCGAAGCAAACAGAAGAGCGATATTTCTGTTTGAAACCTCATCGCCCACGAAGCGGCACCTCCATCAGCGACCTCAAATCGTATCGCTAAGTCGATATCGAGTGGCAGTATATAAGCGTTATGACCTTATGGCAAAGCCCGCCTTCTTGTAGACCCTGAGAAGCATGAGTGGATTAACGTCCTCAACCCCGTCGATCTTAGATATCCTCTCATTGATGAACTCCCTGAGCTCCTCAAGAGAAGGCGCCCACACAGTCGCCACGAGATCTGGCTCGCCGCTAACCTCGTAAACGTCCTCTATCTCCGGTATCGAGGCTATCTGCTTCGCTATGTTCTCAACACCTTTTTCTGAGTTCACGTTGAGCATCAATATAGCTGCTGCCCCAAAGCCAAGCTTCTCCTTTTCGAGCACAGCTGTGTAGCCCAGTATAATGCCCCTCTCCTCGAGGCTTTTCACTCTATCATGAAGCGCAGACAGGCTTATGTTGACCTCGTCCGCGATTCTGGACAAGTTTATCCTATCTTTGCCCTTGAGTGCCTCCGCTATTTCCTTGTCCAGCTCAAACGATTTTTCCTTCGAGACCCGGGGCAAATGTCTCAATATTTTGATGCCTTAGTTATTAAGCGTTTTGACCAATATTAGCCCCTATGTTAAAAACGATGCATTTACGAATATGAACTTGAGCTGCTTTGCGCGCCGCTGATCTCAGATATCGGCTAATTGCGAGGGCAAAAGTCAAAGGCATGTCTCGACGAGCTTTTACGCCATGGTGCGAAGTCCTATGTGGAGCCTTATCTTAGAGCTTTTGCCATGGAGTGCCCGGCCTCACCCATGAGTCACATACTGCCAATTCAGGGGGGTCCTGAGCTTCAACACCTCACGCTGGCCCAGCCCCTCGATGCTTCTCTTTACCTGACAAGGGCATGCAACTTAGATTGCAAAACGTGTTACGTGAGCGCCGGGAAGGCCGCGCCCCACGAGCTCCAGGCAGATCAGTGGATGCGGATATTGGATGAGTTGAAGGGCATAGGGGTAAGGGTTGTTTACCTGCTGGGGGGCGAGCCACTGCTCGTAAGGGGAATAACGAAAATCGTTAGAAAGGCCAAACAAGAAGGTTTTTACGTGGCGCTGAGCACCAACGGCCTGCTGCTGACTGAGAAAAACGCCAAGGAGCTGAAAAGCTCGGGCTTAGACGCCATGCAGATAAGCCTAGACTCTCCTAACCCTTACGAGAACGACGAGCTAAGAGGGGGCTTTGATATGGCTCTAAAGGGAGCAAGGACTGCCGCGTCGGCTGGGATCAGCATCTCCATCTCAACTACCGTAACTGACCTGAACAAAAGCGCTGCCGAAATGATCCCTCTGGCGGAGCAACTGGGAGCCAAAGAGGTAAACTTCATCGCGGTCCAGCCCTTCGGCCGCGCAAGGGAACGGGGACTATTCCTATCAAGGGAAAGGGGACGGGAGCTTCTCTCAGCCTTGAGCTCCTTTCATGAGGGTGGACTTAACGTCACGCTAAACGGCTTCAGGTTCTACCTAAGCGAAGCAGAGTTCGGCAGGGCAGCTGAGGAGATTAGCTCCATAAAGGGCTATTTCACTTGCCCTGCGGGAAAAACTCACGTCGTCATCGACTGGAATGGCGACGTTTACGGATGTGACCTGCTTATGGACGAGAAATTCAAGGAGGGAAACGCGCTCAGAGATTCCCTAGCTGACGTATGGAGAAATGGGTTCTCCCTTTACAAGAACTGGCTTCCTGAGGGCTGTGCCAAGTGCCCATACGCGGCCTCGTGCCAAGGTGGATGCCCCGCCAGGTCGGTAGTTGCCAAGACCGATATCGATCCCTGGTGCTCGGTTAACCCCTCAGCACGTCCAAATACGTTAGATAAGGGTCAACCCAGTTAGACCAAAACTGCGCAGGGTTCTTCACGGGCACCAGCTCGCCACCGTCTAGGCTGTAAAGCTCGGGCACGTATAGCAGGGCGCCGTCTGAGGCCGTCGCGTCGAGGTTCGAGACGAGGATCTCCCTTATCACGTCCTTTTTTCCAAACTCTGAAAGGACTTCCAGAAGATAAGGCGTATCCCTCGGCCACACAACGGCTCCGTGGTACTCCGCGTCCCCGAGGTAAGGGCCGGGAAACGGCCTGACCAAAACCCCGAAGGGCAGCCGCTGCCCCGCGTATCCCTCGATGCTGACTATCCTTTTTTTAACCATTAGCTTGTTCACGACGCCCTCGAGCAGATCGTCCTCTCTGAAAGGTCCAAGCCTCGAAAGAAGGGCATGCGCCATTATTGCAATTGATGATGGAGTATAGTCTGCCTTTCCTTCCATGGGATCGTAGATGATGGGCAAGTGTCCCTTGCTGAGCTTTGTCATGGACTTTACCATGGCTGATGATGCTTCCCTCAGCTTTTCCCCGTCCCTTCCCAGCTTTTCTGCGACCTCTGCGGCCGCTGTAAGTGCCACCGCGTACAGCGCGTTAACCTCTGGCAAAACGTAATCCCTGTCCTCCCATCCTTCTGGCAGCCTGGTCGGCCTAAGGTGGCCGTTTACCCAAACCCTAGAGTCCCACCAGGAGGAAGCCGCGTTGCTTTCTACCATTCCGATAGTCGACAGCTTTGAAAGAGCGGGAAGGCACGCGAGCGCGTAATCTGCGACGCTGCACAAAGCCAAGGCGTAGGCCTCTCTCCAATCAAGAGACAGCAGGGAGGAAACGTATAGGAGGAAAAGCGGGAACGCGTCAGAGGACGAGGACCCCTCAAGCGGGCAAAGGCGATCAGGAATCCCTCCTTCGTAGCCCATGGCTGCGAAGCCTGTGTCAGCTGCCTGCCAAAGCACCTCCCTAAGCCTTGGGACCCTGTGAAAAGCCCGCAGGTTAAACAGCAACCCCTGATAGAGATCTCTCGACCATGCCTGCCTAAACCACCACGCTCCCGCATCTGGTAGGGCCGCACTTCCACATCCCACGCCGAAAAGCGCTGCCGACTCCGCCCTTCCTATCAAAAGCCTTCCCCAGGGCGTGACCCTGAACTCGGGAAACCCATCAACCAAGTCAAGATCCCACTGGGATATCTTGGGCCGAAGGTAAGAGAAGAGGGGATGCACGATGACCTCAGCGTCATCATGAAAGCTCAGCTCGAATAACACGTACGCGCGCTTGCTTTCCTGAATGGGCGAAGGCGGGTTGCCCGCCCTAAAGCCCGAACCCCTGTCATAAACCAAGTTCAGCTCCTGATCGAGAGGCGCGAACTTGCCGTTGTGTTTAACTAGAAATCCTGCAGGACCGGCCTCAACCAGAACTCCCTCATCGGTCTGTCTCACAACGGGTTTTACCCCATCAGCGTATACGTCCCTGAGCTCGATCATGGGCACTATTTTCTCAACGGCGCCCTTCACTCTAAGGTCAGCACTGGCCATGCCCATCTCAAAGCTGAGGCGGCCGCCCTCGAAGGCCATGCTCGCTGACAGGTGATCGAACTCCGCGGCGCGCAGCGCTCCGCCTGGGGAAAACGCGACACCTGCCAGGAGCTTCCAGTTCCTGCCGTTGTACACGGAAGTGTAACCCTCATAACTGTAATGAAGCCTAGGCCTCCAAAGTCCTCCCTGAAACTCGTCAAAAGCCGTCCAAAAAGAGCATTCGGAATAGGGATTTCTTATGAGGATAAGCCTCTCTCCCTCAACGCTGTAGCTGATGGGCATTTTCTATAATCGCGCAGTGCAATTAACCCTTTTCCTCCGCAACCTTTTTCTTATGTCGCCCTTCCCCTATTATGGAGATCAGGGAATACGACGTAATTCCAAAGGAAGGCTGCAACGTGATATTCGGGCAGGCCCACTTCATAAAGACCGTAGAAGACCTAGCGGAGGCGCTTGCGGGTTCCGTGCCAGGGATAAAGTTTGGCGTTGCATTTGCTGAGAGTTCGGGAAAGAGGCTTGTTAGATACGACGGAAACGACGAGGAGCTCGAAAAAGAGGCGGTAAAGCACATAAGAGAGATGGGCGCTGGCCATACATTTCTCATCATCATAAAGAACGCCTACCCCATAAACGTGCTTCAGGCGATAAAGCGCGTTCCCGAGGTCGTTAACGTGTACTGCGCCACGGCCAACCCCGTTAAGGTCTTTCTCGGAGCAACGGGCGAGTCGGTTGCGGTGCTTGGTGTCGCCGACGGCCTCAGGCCCCTAGGAGTGGAAGGAGAAGAGGATAAAAAAGAGAGAAAGGACCTTCTAAGGGAGCTAGGCTACAAGAGGGCATAGCGAGGGCCCCGATAAAATCAGAGCAGCTTTTTACCCTTGACCTCAGGAGCCCACAGGTACGTGACCGCAAATCCCAAGAACTCGAAAGCCGCGATCACAAGCAACACCACGCTCAAGTTGTACGAGAAGAAGCCAACGGCCACGGCAACCGTCCCCAATATGCCTCCAAAGCGGCTCAGGGTTGTGGCAAAGCCGTGGGCGGTTCCCCTCAGCCTAGTCGGAAACACCTCCGAGGGATAAGCGTACGTTAGGTTCGTGGGTCCCACGTTGTGAAACACGTGCATCAACGCGAATGCGGTAAAGGCTATGGCTGTCGCAGAGGCCGCGGAAGGCACGTAATGAGAGAAGATTGAGAAGACAACAAGGGAGAGCCCTGCTCCGAGGAAGCCAAGCTCTTGAAGCAGCCGGCGGCCGGCCTTCTCGACCAGCGACACGCATACGGCGAAGCCCGCTATGACGGGGATCTCCTCGAGAAGCGTTTCCACTATGGCCATCACGTAGCTGCTGGTTGAGGCAAATATGCTAGGGGTGAAGTTCCAAACTCCGTAGCTTGCGAAGTCATAAGAGAACCAAGCTAACGATGTAAATAGGGTTAAGGTGAGGAACTTCTTGTTGAACAGCTCGCGCAAAGACGACGAGCCCGAGTCCACCTCAAGCCCCTCCACCGCCTGCTTGGCGTCAACGCCGGCCTCTTTAGCTATGCTCTGAGCTGACCTCTCCGCGTCTTCTTTTCTGCCCTTGAGAAGTAGCCATCTGGGGCTCTCAGGGAGCGAGTTTCTTGCTGCCACCACGATGAGCGGTATGACCGCCGCGCTGGCGTACATAACCCTCCATGAGATAGGGCCAAGGGCGTAAAACGGGATCGAAAGACCCAAGAACACCATGCTTCCGATGGTCCACGTGAAAATGTTGAGGACGAGCAGCATTCCCCTCTTGTTTTTAGGCGAGAACTCGCTCTGGATAGACGAGCTGATGGGATAGTCGGCACCTATGCCTATACCGGCACCTATCTGAAACAGGAAGAACTCCCACCAGCTTGTGGCTAGCGCGGTTAAGATTAGAAAGGCCGCGGTTATGGAAAGGTCGTACGTGTATGTGGTCTTGCGGCCGAACCTGTCCGCCAAATTGCCAAACGTCACAGCACCAAGCAGCATGCCTATCAGCGCTGCCGAGGCCATGAGGCCAAGCTCAAGGCTTGTCGGGGCGAAAACCGCCCTCAAACCCCACTTGGGTATTGGAGAGGCCGTAGAAAATATGGTAAGCACGTAGCCGTCCATGAACATCCCCATTGACGAAAGCGCCGTGATCTTCCACTGGAACCTAGTCATCGGGATCTCGTCAAGAGCTTTGGACAATTTGTCCTAAGGACTAACCCTTCTTATAAGCATTTTGGGATGCTGGGCAAAGCGGCCGTGCCGTCTCGCCACAAAGAAAGGCGGCTCGCTTGCAGCTACCGGCCAAAACTGCCAAGGCTTCCCTCGCCACCAGACCTTTTCGAGGGGCTTCTTTATCATGAGGGGTTTCAGGAAAGCTATGGCCTTTTCACACCCGTCTTCTCTCGACATCACCGGATCCTCGTGCTCATACGAGAGAACGTAATCGTAGCCAACCTCCACCAAAGCCGTTATCACCCTGCGCCAGGGCACGTCCCCCCATCCAGGGACCCTGAAACGGACCCCTCTGCCCCGCCTGTTCCAAGGTCCAGTTGAGAGCACGCCGTCGGCGCTGACTGCCTCCTTTACAACCTCCACGTCCTTTGCGTGAACGTGGTATATCCTGTCGCCGAACTCGTGAATGAAGTTGACCACGTCGATGCCCTGCCACACCAGATGGCTGGGATCAAAGTTGAAGCCGAACTCCTTCTTGTTTATGAGGTCGATGGCCCTCCTGGCCGTATAGCTGTTGTATATGACCTCTTGGGGGTGAACCTCGTGAGCAAACTTAACGCCATGCGCGGCGTAGTGATCCATTATGTCGCCCCACCTCTCCGCGAAGAGCTTGAGCTGTGATTCAAAGAGCTCCTCGTTCTTTGGAGGGTACACGTACCACTGACCCCAGTTCACCGAGCCGACGAAGCCCGTCACCACGGGCACGTCAAGGGCCGCGGCAGCCTCAGCCACCTTTTTCGCCCTTTCGATCCCGAACTTCACCTTCTCCTCCGGGCTTCCCCTGAAGACGTCATCAGTCGACGAGTCAAGCGGTCCCAGGACCAGCTGCGTCTCAGCGTGATCCGACAGAGCTGATATCGTGAGCCCGTAGCTTTCAACCATCCTCTTGAATGAGGAAGCACCCCCGCTCAGCACCTGGTCGACGTTTAGGTGCAGGCTTCCGATTCCCGCGGGGATCTCCACCGCCTCATAACCCAGCGATGAGACGTACTTTAGAACCTTCTCTAAAGGCTCATCCGCATAAAGCGCAGTAAAAATACCGATCTTCATAATTTGACTTGCGCCTCGACTTAATAACCTATCGAGGCGGAGTTATCTTGTCCTTTCCCATCAGCGGTCTTAGGACCTCGGGTATGAGCACCGAGCCGTCCTCCTGCTGGTAGTTCTCAAGTATGGCCACGAGCGTCCTCCCCACGGCCGTAGCGGTGCTGTTTAAGGTGTGGGCTAGGTGAAGCTTGCCGTCTTTTCCCCGGTACTTTATGTTAAGCCTCCTCGCCTGATAGTCCGTGCAGTTGCTGCACGAAACCAGCTCCCTGTACTTCCCCTGGCCCGGTAGCCATCCCTCGAGGTCATATTTCTTTGCGGCAGAGGGGCCAAGCTCCGACGAGCAGACGTTCACCACCCGATAGGGTATGCCGAGCTGCTGGTATATGCCCTCAGCAGTGCGGATGAGCTTTTCATGCTCGCTCCAAGAATCCTCGGGTTTGCAGTAGACGAACATCTCAACCTTGTCGAACTGGTGAACCCTGAATATGCCCTTTGTGTCCTTGCCATGGGCGCCTGCCTCCGTCCTAAAGCAGGAAGAGAACCCCGCGTAGTACTTGGGGAGCTCCTCCTCAGGTATCGCGTCTTCAGAGTGAAGGCCAGCAAGCGGAACTTCAGCCGTGCCAGCGAGGTACAGATCCTCCCCCTCAACTTTGTAAACGTCCTCTCTTCCGAGTGGGAAGAAGCCAGTTCCATACATCATCCTTTCCTTTACCAGAACCGGCGGGATTACCGGCTTGAACCCGCGGTCAATGAGGTATCTCATGACGAAGGTCACTAGCGCGAACTCAAGCATGACCAGATCTCCCTTGAGGTAGGCGAACCTCGCACCGGAAACCTCGGCTGCTTTTTCGGTGTCTATGACACCGAGCTTCAGCCCTATATCCATGTGGTCCCTGGGCTTGAAGGCAAATTGAGCCGGCTTCCCCCACCTTCTCACCTCCACGTTGTCGTCGTCGCTTCTTCCAAAGGGCACGCTTTCGTGCGTTATGTTGGGAATCGTTAAAAACAGCGAGTCAAACTCCTTCTTCAAGGCGTCTATTGACCTCTCAAGCTCCGCTATCTGATCGCCTATCTGCGCTCCAAACTTGACCTTATCGTCCACCTCGCGCTGCGGCGCTCCTGTTGCCTTCATGCGGGCCACCTCATCGGCGTTTGTGTTTCTTTCATGCCTCAGCTCTTGGACCTTCATCCCCTCCTGCCTTATCTTCCTGTCAAGTTCCACAAGCCTTTCCACGAGCTGCTTGGCATCTGCCCTTCCCCTCTTCTCCAGGTCTTTCTCCACCAGATCGGGATTCTCGCGCAACAGCCTTACGTCTATCATGATGGTTTAAGGCAGGTTACTTTTAACTATATAGGGAGTCTGAGGGAGTGCTTTTTTCGATTAGAGAAGAAGGAGCCTTGCAAACCGCCCCGAAACCGCTCCATAGCCCACGTTGTAAATCGAGCAAATTCCCCTATCTCAAAGAATGCTTTGCGTGCAGCACGTAGACCATACAACGCGCGGTCCATATGCGATCAGATTGCCGAAAAGAGTAGACAGACAGAGGTAGTCACGCTTCCAAGCGGCATGCGGATCGCCTATCGCGCTGCGCGTTCAAAGATTGAGGGACTTGATCGCCCAAAAAGCCATGTCGCTGAGGACGGCGCATCTCACTGGCTTACAGGGTTACATGAGCCCCTTGTCCCTGAGGACCTTGTGAAAGGCTTCCACGTCTTTGCAGTAAAGGTTAAGGGACTTCAGCTTCTTCGGGTCGAGCTCGGATATCTTGGCGCTGTCCGGCAGCTCCTCCTTTCCTGAGCGGATGCAGAAAAGCTCAGGCGCAGGGAAGTTGAGCTGAGACAGCACCTCGACCTTCACGTCTCCAACCGTTGTGCTCTGCGAGTATAACACGTACTTCTTATCCCTGCCCGTCCTCCTTCCTTGGCCAAATACCCCGCTCACGTCGACTTCGACGTGGGGGTCAGTCCGTCGCGAGAACATCATCTTGATCAGCCATGGGACGGCGTCTTCATGCCCGCTTTACTTTGATGGGCTCTTATAAACCCATCGCGCCCTTGAGCAGCTTGCGCATGCTTCCGCTCACGGACACTATCTCGTTGTTCGTGAGAAAGTTCGCAGCCCTGAAGAGCTGCATCCCGGCGTTTCTGACCCTCACCACCGACAGCTCACCGTTTCTGTAGACGACCTTGGGCAACGCCTGCCAGTACCCGACTTGGCCGAAGTACTCCTTCAGCACCTTAACCGTTTCTTCAGGATCGCCGCGCACGAGAAGGTAGCGCTTCTTATCCCTCACGGTGGCCACCTAGTGATCGAGTCAAGCGCCCTGCGCTCCTCCATTCCCAATGCCTTCACCAGAAACGCCAGGAGGTCCCTCGGGTCTTTTACGTCCTCTGGTTTGGCGGGCCCAACCGTGAAGAGGAACTTGGTTCCCGGGTTCCTCTCGATTAGCCTGGAAAGCGACCAGTAGTTGTTCCCGTAATCCTTGAGATTGACGAGGACGGCACCCTCACTCGGCTTCACTTCTAAGCGCCGCGCGCGGGCGCTTATCGTGTAAACGTCCGCCCTGCCCTTGCCAAGCGGAAGCTCAATGACCTCATCGCCAAAGCCCCGGCCCTTTATGAGTATCGTCACACCTAGGCGCCTGGCCAACGCTAAATCATCGTCGTTAACAGCCCCTCTCCTAGCAAACGCTAGTCGGTATCCCTTCTTTTTGAGCGCGGTGATCAGTTCCTTTCCTCCGGCCCTTAGATCTGGCTCAATGGCTTTCAATGTTTCCGCCCAGGGAAGCGGCAAAGAACCCTTTCGATCCGCCCTTCTCCGCTTTGCCTCCTGCCACGATCACCAGCTTGATCGTGTTGTCCCCGCTACCGATCGATATCCTGCCCTTTACCAGCTCCTGCTTGTCCAACCTCACATGGAGCTTCCAGCCTTCAAGCCTGAGCTCCAGGTCGTCCAGCAGCTTTTTCTTGTTATCAGGATCCGATGTTATCCTCTCAAAGAGCTGTTCCGCGGGCTTGCCCTCCTGCTTTACCCTCATAAGGGTTATGGGCTCCCCGTAAACCCCTTCTAGGTTTTCCTCCGCTATCCTTTCGCTCCCGGTCAAAAAGGAAAGGGCAGCCCTCAGCTTTTCCGGGTCTTCCGTTGCATGGCAGAGGACACTTACATCGACCTGCTTAACGCGCATTCGTGGTCAGCCATGCACGAAGTCAGGACCCCTCCTGCTTAGGCGCTCCCTTGGACATGAGCACGCCTATTTCTTTTAGCCTCTTGTATATCTTCTCTACTGCCTTGTACACGTCTTCCTCGCTTCTTGCGCCCGTGCAGACCATCTTCCCGGATCCGAATATCAGCAACACAACCTTGGGATCGCTCATCCTGTATATGAGCCCAGAGAACTGCTCCGGCTCGTAAAGCACGTTCTCAAGCTGAAGCCCCGCCTTCTCAAGGTTCACCTCGGACATCAGGTTTGCGCTTGCCACCACGTTTTGGATGTAGACCTCGGGTTTTCCCTTTATCTCAATGCCTTTTTCCTTCAGCGTCTTCACGATCTCGTCAACTGCCTCGTAAACGCCAGCGGAGCTCTTGGCACCAGTGCAGACCATCTTCCCGGATGAAAATATGAGCGTCGCGGTCTTTGGCTTCGAAAGCCTGAACAGCAATCCAGGAAATCTCTTTGGATCGTAGTCAACTCCAGGTATGGCCCTTGCTATCTGATACAGGTCAATGGTCTCGCGGAGCGATACCGAGGCGACCACGTTTTCTATCCTTATGGAAAACTCCTCCATATTTTCTCCTATATTACTTATCTACTTATATATAAATTAGGGCCTTAGGCCACTCGAAACTCCGCAAGCTTATTTACTCCCCACACCCGTTTCTAAGCTTGATAAAGGCCGTCGTGTTCGACATGGATGGCACGTTGGTTGACTCTAAGGACGCAGTCGTGACTCAGCTTACCGACTACTCAATCAAGATGGGGAGGCAACCGCTTCCGCGCGATCAGCTGATAAAGCTCATAGGAAAAACCGATCGCGACATAGCCCGCGCCCTAGTGGGAGACGATGAAGAACTCATAGATGGGGCCATCGCCTGGTTCAACGAAAGCCACGAGATCTACTACGGAAAGCTCGCAAGGCTCTTTCCAGGAGTAGAGCAGTGCCTTCGGCTCCTCAGGGAAAAGGGCTACAGGATTGGGATCGCAAGCAACGCAACCGCGGAGATAGTTAGACGGTTCATCAAATGGTCTCAGCTGGGAGGCCTTATAGAGGCGACGGCCACGGCCGATCAGGTGCCGGGAAAGCCGGCTCCAGACATGATACTGAAGCTGGCGCAGGAGTTCGGTGTTGAGCCTTCAGAAGTCGTTTACGTGGGCGACACCGTTATCGACGTGATTGCGGGCAGAGCAGCCGGTGCCGTAGTCGCCGCGGTATCTTGCGGGGTAGATCCCATCGACGAGCTTACGCGCGCGAGGCCCGACCTTCTGCTTCCCCTCGCATCGTGGCTTTGCCGTGCGCTGCGGCTTTAGCTGGCTGGCAACCTTTCGTCCTGAAAAAGCCGTGCTGTGCGCTCGCCCTTTGGCGCTTTACGCGGGCACTGGGCTTACTAAAGCCCAAAAGCAGTTAATTTCGACCGCGGCAACGGTAACTTTCTTTTCTCCAAATCCCTTAGTTTCCAAACGGTTAAAAGCAGCCTAAGGTTGAAATCATGCCCTCGGTTAGGCTGGAAAAGATAAGCAAGAGCTTTGGAAAGAACCGCGTTCTTAACGAGGTCGACCTCGAGGTTAGAGATGGCGAGTTCATGGTCTTGCTTGGCCCCTCAGGATCAGGTAAGACGACTACGCTTAGGATCATAGCTGGACTTGAGATACAAGACTCCGGCCACGTTTACATAGGAGAAAAGCTGGTAGACTCTCTTCCTCCGCGCGAGAGAAACGTGGCCATGGTTTTCCAGAACTACGCGCTTTATCCTCATAAGACGGTTTACGAGAACATAGCCATGCCGCTGATGGCTAAGAAGGTCATCCCGGGGGAAGCGGATAAGAAGATCAAGGAAGTCGCAGAGACCCTTGGGATATCAGAGCTCCTTGGCAGGTATCCCAGGCAACTTTCCGGCGGTCAACAGCAAAGGGTGGCGCTGGCACGCGCCTTGGTGAAGGAACCAGATGTTTTCCTGATGGATGAACCGCTGTCAAACCTTGACGCCAAGCTTAGGGTTTCGGCCAGAACCTTCCTCAAATCGCTTCAAAGAAGGCTAAGGATAACGACGGTTTACGTTACCCATGATCAGGCAGAGGCAATGGCAATGGCAGACAGGGTGGCGCTGATATCTGATGGCATCGTGCAACAGCTGGGCACCCCGTCTGAGCTTTACTTCAGGCCGGTTAACGAGTTCGTCGCGGGCTTCCTCGGCAGTCCTCCCATAAACCTCATGAAGGCCACGGCCGAAAGAGGGGTAGTTAAGGCTCCCGGATTCTCGTGGAAGATAGAGGGGCTTGACGCGGAGGGAGAGGTAGCCGTGGGAGTAAGGCCCGAGGACGTAAACGTGGACGAGGGCGAAACGCTGGGAAGAGTTAAGGTCGTTGAGCCACTCGGCTCCGAGACCATAGTCACGCTCGAGGTTGCCAACAACACCATCGTGGCACGGATGCTTGGCAACTCAGACGTAAAGGAGGGAAGCGAGCTTAGGATATCTGTAAACCCGTCGAAGCTTCTCCTCTTCAAGAATGGGAAAAGGATATGGCCGCCGCGAGCCATCAGGACGAGCTACCCCTTAACCGATCCAAACCAGAGCCCTTTTATTATGTACTTTTGAAGAACTACCGAAATCACTATGACGGGAAGCGCAACTATTATGCCGGCGGCGCTGAGCAGGGCGTAGTTCGTTACCTGACCGCTTCCGAAGCTGAGGCCCTCGGCCACGAAAACCGTCGCAGTTTCCGTCCCAGTGGGCGGAAAGTTAAACGCGTAAGCGGATGATCCAATGGTGACCGCGAACATAAACTCGCTGTAGCTGGCAATTATGGCGAAGAAGGCCGCGACGGCCAGCGCTGGCCTGATTATGGGAAGAACCACGTCGAAAAACGAGCTTATCCTCGACTTTCCGTCGACTTGGGCAGCCTCGTCTATTTCCTTTGGCAGATCGTTGTAAAAACCGACCAGTATCCACACAGAAAGCGGAAGCGTAAAGACCGGATAGATCAGCATGAGCGCCCACCACGTGTTAAGCAGGTTGAGCTTCGCCATAAGCGAGTAAAGGGGCACTAGGTAAATTATCGACGGCACTGTGTAAAGGTAAAGCGCCCAGGAGAGCAGCTTTGTCCCCGCGAGCTTATACCTGGCTATGGCGTACGCTGCGGGGGCCGCTATGAGAATTGTAACGGCGGCCACGACCGGCGCTATTACAAAGCTGCTTACTAGGTAAGGTGCCCCCTGCTCGAGAGCTGTCACGTAGTTTCTAAGGCCAAGAAGGGGCCTGGTGGGAAGCATTGTGACGACAACGCCGGAGGCATGAAGCGACGTGATAACGGTCCAAAGTATGGGGAAAAAGGAAAAGGTCCCAAGCGCCGCCAAGACCACGTACGCCAACGCGAGCGAGAGCTTTGATGGGATGTTGAAGTCGAAGCGCGGGAGGGCATACCGGGCCTGCTTTGTCCCCGAGCTTGAGCTTGGCCCGCCCAGTCCAAGCCTTTCCCTTAAACCCACGGTGCGTATGAAGAACAGCGATAAAACCGTGGAAATGACCGCAAGCACTGTAACCATGGCCATGGCCTCTCCCTGATAACCCCTCACGAAGGCGTTGGAGTAGGCGTAGTAGGCCAAGACCGCGTTGTAGGGATTGAAGCCGCCCGAGTTGAACACGAAAACCACGTCAAAGGTCCTGAAGGCGGTGATCATGCTCATCAAAACCGTGACTATTATGGCTGGCTTTATCATGGGTAAGGTCACCTGCGTTAGCCTTTGCCATGTTGAGAATCCGTCAACGTCGGCCGCTTCCCTTAACTGCGGCGGAACCGACTGCAATCCGGCAAGGATGAGCAGGAAGGAAAAGGGAACCGTTTGCCATATCACCACAAGGGAAAGCGCCCAAAGCTCGTAGGACGGATTTGAAAGCCAACCAATTGTGCCCATTCCCAGAAGCCTGAGCAGGAAGTCAAGCGGGCCTACGAAAGGATCATAAATTACCTCCCAAACCACCGCCGCGACCACCGCGGGAAGCAACATGGGGGAGACCAAAAGGGCCGTTACCAGCGTCTTCCCCCTCCTTATCCTTTCGACCGCAAGGGATAAAAGCAGTCCCATCCCCACATCGGCAACCGTCACCACGCTCACGAATATCAAAGTGTTCACGAAGATCTCCTTGAAGAAGGGGTCGCTTACCATCTCCATGAAGTTCTTCAGTCCCACAATCCCCTCAAAGCCAAAGAACGGGCTTATCTTGGAGAAGGAGAACAGGATCGACTGGGCTATGGGATATAACGTGAAGATCACAAGGTAAATCACGAAGGGAAGGGCCAGCAGAAGCGGGGCGAACCTCTCTGGCTGCCTTATCTTGGACAAAAAAATCCCCCTTTAAGATTGCATCGCCTGTTCCCACTGGCTTGCGGCCTGCGCAAGCAGCGGGTAAGGCTGCCCTTTACCGGTTATGCACTGGTATACCGCGTTATTGATCACCGGCATGAGCTTTGTAGACGTTATTGGCAGCGTTGGCGGGTTGGCATAAGCCGTGGAAACGGCTTTAACGTAGAAGCCAAACTCAGCGGCGTGCGTGGCGTTGGACGAAATTATGGAAATGGCCCCCAGCTCGCTTGGAGGGAATCCTCCCTCATAGTAGAGCTTGGCAGCCTCCTTATCGCTGGTCAGAAACTCCAGAAAAGCCCAAGCCTGGGCTTTGTGCTTCGAGTACTTGGCTATTCCCAAAAACGATCCTCCGGCCTCGGAGTATCCACCTGGCAACAAGGCCATGCCCACCTTTCCAGCTATGACCGGGTATTCAGATGGGTTGTTGAAGTTGTCGTAAAAGCCTGACCAAGCCAGGTCCATCGCGTACTCGCCCGTTCCAAAGAGCGATTGAAGGTGCGAGTAATCAACGGTTAAAACGTCGGGCGATGGCTCATAGCTCACCAGTTCCTTGATCGTATCAACGGCCTCAACCCCATCAGGTCCCGCAAACGAGGGCTGAAGCGATCTCGTGAAGAGCACGTTGTAGCCTGGCAGACCTCCCTTGGTACCGCCGTTCAACGTGGAATTTCTCGCGTACCACCAGTAAAACACGGCGGGAAAAGTGTCAATAAGGCCGTGAGCCACGTTATCGTCGATTATCATGCCGTACTTGGTTATGTTATGGGACGTCACGAACTTGTCTGCCCAGATCACTTCTGTCCAGTTCGTCCAGTCGTTGGGATTAAACGGGACGCCGTACTCGGTCTGGAACTCCTTCGCGTAAGTCGCGTTATCAAATATGTCAGTTCTGTAAAACAGCACCAAAAGGCTCGTGTCTATGGGGAGCCCTATTATCTCGGTCTTGCCCGTGCTTTGGTTGTAGTACTCCCCTCCGAAGGAGAGTAGGGCGGGCGACAGGTCCGAGACGTTGTAGTGGCTGCTGTTTATCAGGGAGTTCAAGGGATAAACGTACGGAGCAAGCGCGCCTGACATCGTTGGGCTCCATGTGAATATGTCGTAGCTCGAGGAGTTACCCTGGCTCTCGGCAACGATCTCCTTTTCCTCTACGTTCGAAAAAGTGGTCACAACGAAGTTGAAGTGAACGTTTGGATTCAGCTTTTCGTATTGCTGCGCTGCCATCTCAACAGTTTGCTGGTTCCAGCCGCCGACGACCACCACGGTCAGCGTAACCCCACGGCCACGCGCCGTGTAGAAATAAACGGACGCCCCTGCTGCTATAATGACGAGAAGGGCTATGAGGGAAGCCATGAGCTTACTTATGGCTTTTTTCATGCATACCCTGATCGAACTGCCGGGTTTTTATAAGGGTATTTTTGCAAGTTCATGTCATATTGAAAGACGCTCTCATATGCCTCTTTAAAGCAGCGGCGCTTATTAATTCCCCGATCTAATTCCCAAGTTGATCTCTGACGGCGATTGGGTGCTACTTTACCTCAACGACAGGATCAGATTTGTGGTAAGGGCTTCGCCAGAGCTTAAGTTTCACACCCACAAGGGCTTTATCGTTGGAACCGACGTAATTGGCAAGGAGTTCGGCGACACGGTAAAGACATCAGGAGGAGTTGAGTTCGCCTTGCTGCGGCCAACCATGAGGGATTTCATAAGGAAGTTCTCAAGAGCCTCTCAGATAATCTACCCAAAAGACGCCGCGATAATAATAGGCTACCTCGACGTGGCGCCCGGCTTCACCGTACTTGAAGGGGGGGTTGGATCGGGGGCACTCACCGCAGCGCTGGCGCGCGCCGTCGGTGCTGAAGGAAAGGTCATCAGCTATGACATCAGAGAAGAGGCCATAAACACCGCCAAGAAGAACCTTGAAATGCTGGGCTTAGCCAACGTGGAGCTGAGGGTAGGTGACGTGAGCACGTACGCTGAGGATCCAGTTGACGCGGTTATGCTTGACGTCCCCTCGCCGTGGGAATTGGTCCGGTGGGTAAAGTCGGCCATGAAGCCCTCTTCAATTTGCGCCTGCCTTTGCCCGACGTACAACCAAGTGGAGAAAACGGTGCTTGCATTAAGGGAGGCCGGCTTCGTCGACGTCCAAGCCCTTGAGATCCTAGAGAGAAAGATCAAGGTCGCCGAAAACGCCACAAGGCCCGAGAACCTCGGCCTATCGCACACTGCCTTCCTTGTTTTCGCCCGCTCCACTAGGCTTGCCTTTAGGTTTGAGGAGTTCGGCCACCGCGATGGTGAGCACAAGGCCAGCGATGAACCCGAGGAAAGCCCCGCCGACCACGAAGAGGGAGGTGAGGGCCTTATCGCAACAGATCCTAACGGCGAGCTCCCTGCCTAGGATTATGCCGGCAAATACCAGAAAACCCATGCTTACCGCGCACCCCGTTGTTCCCGCGTAGAACTTCGTAAGCGCGTCCACTGCAGTTAAGGGGTGCATGAGAACATAAGCTTTGCCGGCAAGCCGCCACACGCGTTAAAGCTTATTCGCCACCGGCAATTTTACTTATGAGCGAAAAAAGCGTGCTTCTAACAGTCCAGGAGGCCATGGCGCGCGACGTTGGACGCATGATAGCCAGGATCAGTTCGAAGACCATGGCTGCCTTGGGCGCAAGGGTAGGAGACTACGTCTCCATAAAGGGAAACAAGACGGCCTACGCAACAGTGTGGCCTGCGGCTCCTCAAGATGAAGGAACCGACATAATCAGGATAGATGGCATAATAAGGGAAAACGCCGGCACTTCAATAGGCGACCTAGTCGAGGTGAAGCGCGTTGAGCTTAGGCCGCTGACAAGGCTCTCTCTCGCCCCAACGGAGCAGATAGCCTTCGGCGCGGACTTCAGGGCGCTTGTGGCTGCAACGCTGCAGGGCAAGCCTGTGGCGCCCGGTAACCTTGTTATAGTACCCGTCATGGGTCAGGCCATAAGGCTTTACGCTACGGCCGCCATCCCAGCCAACGGCGGCATAGTCGTGGACTCCACTGAGATAATGATATCATCCGAGGCCGTGTCGATGCCGTCGGCCGCTGCGCCGATGATAACTTACGAGGACATCGGCGACATGGAAGACGCCAAGCAGAAGGTCAGGGAGATCGTAGAGCTCCCGCTAAAGCATCCAGAGCTCTTCAAGCACTTGGGAATCGACCCTCCAAAGGGCATTCTGCTTTACGGCCCCCCTGGAACCGGTAAAACGCTGCTGGCGCGCGCCATAGCTAATGAGACAAACTCCAACTTCTTCACGATCAATGGGCCCGAGATCATGAGCAAGTTCTACGGGGAATCCGAGGAAAGGCTGAGGGAGATATTCAACAAAGCGGAGGCAAGGCCTCCATCGATAATATTCATAGATGAGATAGACGCCATAGCCCCCAGGAGGGAAGACGTGAGCGGGGAGGTTGAGAAAAGGGTGGTGGCTCAGCTGCTGACGTCAATGGACGGTCTGAAGAGCAGAGGCAACGTTATAGTGATAGGGGCCACCAACAGGATCGATGCCGTTGATCCGGCGCTGCGCAGGCCGGGGCGCTTCGACAGGGAAATCGAGACGGGAATACCCGACGCAAAGGGAAGGAGAGACATCCTCCAAGTCCACACGAGAAACATGCCACTGGCCGACGACGTCAACTTGGATCAACTCGCCGAGATAACTCACGGCTTTACCGGAGCTGACCTATCTAACCTGGTTAAGGAAGCAGCCATGAGCGCGCTCAGAAGGGTCCTCCCCACGCTTAACCTGAAGGAGGGCATGATACCCACGGAGGTCCTCTCAAAGATAAAGGTTCAGTACTCAGACTTCGAGACCGCCCTGAGGATGATACAGCCTTCGGCGCTGAGGGAGTTCTACGTGGAGGTCCCCGAGGCGCACTGGGAGGACGTCGGAGGACTCGATGACGTCAAGCAGAGGCTTAAGGAGGCGGTGGAGTGGCCGCTGAAACATCCCGATTACTTCCAAAGCATGGGGATACAGCCAGTTAAGGGCGTTCTCCTCTACGGCCCCCCTGGAACCGGTAAAACGCTGCTTGCTAAGGTAGTCGCAACGGAAAGCGAGGCAAACTTCATAAGCGTGAAGGGCCCAGAGGTCCTGAACAAGTGGGTAGGAGAAAGCGAGAGGGCCATCAGGGACATATTCAGGAAGGCAAGGCAGAGCGCCCCCTGCGTTATCTTCTTCGACGAGCTGGACGCCATAGCGCCCGTAAGGGGCCAGTCATTTGACAGCGGCGTCACGGAAAGGATAGTGAACCAGCTTCTTTCCGAAATGGACGGCATATCGCCGCTTAAGAACGTGGTGGTCATGGGCGCCACAAACAGGGCAGACATACTCGACCCAGCGCTCCTCAGGCCGGGACGCTTCGACCAGATAATCTACGTGCCGCCTCCAGATCAGAAGGCGCGCCTCGAGATACTCAAGATACACACGAAGCGCGTGCCCCTTGCGGATGACGTGAGCTTGGAGAAGCTAGCCGCCATGACCGAGGGGTATTCGGGGGCGGACCTCTATGCGCTGGTGAGGCAGAGCGCCATAATAAGGCTAAGAAAGGAAAACAAGCCCTCGAAGGTGACCATGGAGGACTTCACGGAGGCCATGAACGAGATAAGGCCAAGCATAACAAAGGATCAGCTCTTGTCATACGAGAAGGAAAACAAGAGGCTCCAAGGCCTCATAGTCTGATCGCTTTTTGTTTGCAACAGCGCTCGGGGGTTCGGGAAAGCCCTCCTTTACCCTGCTTTCCGCCAGGGCCTCCGCTTCCTTCATTATGTCCTCCGCGTCGGAAGAAAGCGGCTGCCCCGCAACGGGCGATGCAACGACCTCCGCTTCCGACATTATGGAGCCGACCTCCTCCTCTATGGAGGACATCTCCTCGGAGGCTTCCGGCATAACCTCAGAAAGAGGGGCCATAACCTTCTTTATGATGCCGTAGGACGATCCCAGGCTAGCTGCCAAGTCGCCTATGTCAAGAGCGGTCTCAAGCCTCAGCGCCACCCTTTCCAGCGCGATCTCCGAGGAGAAGATCACCTTTGCCGCCTTTCTCACCTCAGCTGCCTCGTTTGCGTAAACCGTCGCCTTTTCCTTGTCCCCTGAGGCCAGCGAGTCCGTAGCCTTGCTTACAAGCTCCTTCTCCCTGACCTCCATCTTGTACTCCTCTCTCTTCAGCTTCTCTACCTGCGTGTGAAGCCTTATTATGACCTTCTGCAGCTTCTCCCTAAGGTGCTCTCTCATAAATGGATTATGAGCACGCGGCTATAACCGTTACTGAAAAAGTAAAAAAAAGTCATCCTACTGGGCCAAGCCCGAAGCGCTGCGCAAGCTGATCGGCGTAGCTCTGTATTACCTTTATCCTTTCAGGCGAAAGCCCTCTGAACCTGCCCTGCACCTTTAGGTATTCTTCAACTGGCTTCCTCTTAGGCACCGGCACAGTAAGCCTCACGACCCCGTGGTCAACCTCGTAGAGGGGCCAAAGGCCCGTCTGCACCGCAAGCCTCGTAACCTCAACCGATATCTTTGAGTCGTGTCTCCATCCTAGGTTGCAGTCGGATATTACGTGAAGGAACGAAGGACCATCGGCATCCAGCGCCTTCTTCACTTTGTTAGCTAAGTCAAGGATGTATGCAGGAGAACCGGTGGCGGCGTAGGGTATGTGATGGGCAGTCACTATGCCCATCATGTCCTTCTTCATTTCAGGCTTACCCTCCCAGCTTGTGGTGGTCCACGCTCCGTACGGCGTGGAGCTGCTTCTCTGTATGCCAGTGTTCATGTAGGCCTCGTTGTCGTAAAGCAAGTACGTAACCCTGTCGCCTCTTTCCAGCATGCCGCTCAAGGACTGCAGGCCGATGTCGGCCGTGCCTCCGTCACCGGCAACGACCAGCACCCTGGGATCCTCCTTGAACTCCCCGTACTTCTCCCTGAGTATGTCAAGCGCGGCCCTAATGCCTGAAGCCGTGGCAGCCGAGTTCTCAAAGGCGTTGTGTATCCAGGGAACTCTCCAGGCCGTGTAAGGCAGATAAGTGGTGGTGACCTCGACGCAGCCCGTCGCGTTCACCACTATGACGTTCTTCCCGGAAACCCTGCCGACTATGTTGAGTATCGTTCCCGCTCCGCATCCTGCGCACAGCGCGTGACCTGGTGCCAGTATCCCTTCCGTGGTCGGTATGTCCTTAATGGTTTTATACAGCTCGGTCATCTCGAATCACCCCCTCAGCGCCGGATAGGAAATCCTGTACGGGATGTTCCCATCCACGGCGGTCTTTATCTCCTGGAACATCTGCTCGAAGTCGCTGAGCTTTATGTCCCTTCCTCCTATCCCGGAGACGAAGCTCACGACGCTCGTGGGCAGCTGCCTGGCCTGGGCCAAGGAGGTTATCACGTCCTGGTAAAGCGAGGGAGCGCTGGAGCCCATGGGCATCGACCTGTCAAGAACTCCAACTCCCTTAACGCCGGCAAGGGCGTCCACGACCTGGGATCTCGGGAAGGGCCTGAACAGCCTTATCCTCAGCACCCCTACCTTCATTCCAGCGGCCCTAAGCCTGTCAGCCTCTTCCTTTGCCGTGCCGCTCACCGATCCCATGGTCACAAGGACGTAGTCGGCGTCCTCCGTCTTGTACTTCTCGATCATGCTGTAGGAGCGGCCGAAGTGCGCCGCGAAGTCCTTGTCCATCTCGTCTATCACTGGAAGTGACTGCTCGATGGCCCTTTCCTGCCTGTACTTTATCTCGAAGTAGTAATCCGGAGGAGCAAGGGTACCCATGGATACCGGCTTGGCCGGGTCGAGCCTCACCGTTGGCTTCCTCCTTGGCAGGTACTTGTCAACGTCTTCCTGGAAGGGAAGCGTTATGGGCTCGTACTCATGGCTCAATATGTAACCGTCAAGGCCAACCATGACGGGCAACGACACCCTTGGGTCCTCCGCTATCTTGAATGCCTCAAGCGTCGTGTCGAAGGCCTCCTGAACGGTCTCGGCGTAAAGCTGTATCCATCCTGACTCTCTCTCCGCCATGGCGTCGCTCAGGTCGTTCCATATGTTGATAGGAGCAGAAAGCGCCCTGTTGGCTACCGCCATAACGATCGGCAGCCTCAGGGACGAGGCTATGTAAACCACCTCATGCATGAGGGCGAGGCCTTGGGAGGCGGTGCTTGTGAACACGCGCGCCCCTGCCGCGGAAGCCCCAAGCGCGGCGCTCATGGCCGAGTGCTCCGACTCGACCGGTATGAACTTCGCCTTGAGCTCCCCGTTGGCTATCATGTGCTCCAAGGTCTCAACTATTATGGTCTGAGGCGTTATCGGGTAGGCCGACACCACGTCTATGTTGGCCATCTTAGCCGCTTCGGCTACGGCCTGGTCACCGCTGAGTATGGTCTTCGTGCCCCTCTTCTCATCAAGCACTGTGGTTGACATATCACTTCTCCTCCTCCACGTGAGTTATAGCCTTTACGGGGCACTCGTTCTCGCAAACGAGGCATCCCTTGCAGAAGTCGTAGTCTATGTCGTACTCGTAGTTGTGCTTTCCTACCTGAACGTCCTTCCTGGTTATAACCGAGTCCGGGCACACCAGCAGGCATATCCTGCAGTCGATGCACTTAGCCTGATCTATTATGGGCCTATACGTCCTCCAGCCTCCAGTCTTGTTGAGGACGATCGAGTTCGGCGGGTTTAGAACGGTCCCCGCGTCGGTTACCTCCTGCCAAGTGGGAAGTTGATTCGACATTTACTCAATCACCTTCACTTGCTCGTACCCAGCTTTTACAGCTTCCGCATTGGGCTCAGCCACGTTGGGGAACCTCGCCTTTACCTGGTCGATTATGGAATCCAACTTGACGCCGTCAATGAAGCGAGCAGCTGCTCCAAGCATCGTCGTGTTCGTTATGTTGGCCTTCAAGTACTTCAGCGCGATCGATGTGGCATCGACCACAGCAACCTTACCTTGGAACCCAGTGGCCCTCCTTATCTCGTCGATGCTCCTAGTGGTGTTTATGACCATAAGGCCATCCGACTTCAAGCCCGCCGCGGGCTTAACAGCAAAGAGAAGAGTCGGATCGAGAACTATAACCATGTCCGGCTCGTAAACTTGGTTCCTATTCCTTATGAACTGCTTATCAATCCTGGTAAAAGCCAGGACGGGGGCGCCCGTCCTCTCTGCGCCAAAGCTCGGAAAAGCCTGAGCGTAAAGGCCGTTGGATACTGCGGCCTTCGCGAGCAATTCGGCTGCGGTTACTGCCCCTTGCCCACCTCTTCCGTGCCATCTTATCTCTATCATAGAAACCTACATATGGTGGCGAATAAGTTTAACCCTTTGTTGTGGCAAAAATCAGGTTTTTATGCCAACCCTAATGGCAACCTACGTTGTTATGAAAAGATGTTCATGCCTGTGCGGCCCGCCTCACCGTCACGCGCTGACCCTTGTAGTATCCCTCTTCCATGAGCTTTTGCGAGAGCCTCACGTAGCCCTTTCCCTCGTCCTCATGCTTTGCGCTGGCCACTTTCGCCTTCTTGCTAACCCTGACTATTCCCCAGGTGGAGCTCTCTATAATCACGTCATCTCCTGGCTTAACTCCGAGCGTATTCCTCTGTATGGTATCAAGAGCTATAAGAAAATCCCCGTTTACTTCTGGCCCCAGCGGCGCGCCAATAAGTACCCTTATCTCATCCGCCCGCTGCGTGGTCTCCGCCAGCCCGACGCCCATGATCTTGTCCTTCTCCTCAAAGAGGTCAACGATTATGTCGGCGATCCTGTCCCACGCGCTCCACGCAGCCGTGTTTATCACCACGTCGTAAATCGTGGGATCGTCAGCGTTTACCTTGCTCTCCCTTTCGGCCACCGACCTCCGCGCTTCGTCATCCGCCCTCACTGCCTCTTCTGCCTCCTCTCTCGATATCCTCCTGTAATCGGCGACGTGAAGAACCCTTATGTCGTAAGGCGCCACGAGACGAACCTTCAGCGTGGCCGGCTCGAGCAAAAACAGAAAAGCCGCCCTTCCCTCAACTATGACGTTCTGAACCCTCATCCTATCCCTTATGACGGACGCCACTATCTGGTTGACGTCTATCTCACCTGAGGACGCCTCAGCGCTTATCTCGGCCATGCTCCTCTCGCTGGAAACGACCATCGTCTTGATTGCCTGCTCGTAGTTCCAAACCTCGTAGTTGAGCCTCTTAGCCAGCGCCTCCCCGATCTCCGTCGCTCCGGCTCCCAGGTCAGCTGCCAAAAGAATAACTTTTCCCAATTCACCTGATATGCGAGCATAACTTATAAACCTTTTCACTTTAGTTTAAATTTAGACTATGTGCCGCCTTTACGAACACGCGTCATGAAAGCCGTAAAAGAACCTGCATAATGGATAATCGTGAAGGCGAGATTCGGCACGGCAGGTATACCAAGCGAGTACAAAGGAAAGACCTCAGGCGTGGTGGCCTTCGTCGCTTCATTAGGGCTTGACGCCTTCGAGTATGAGGCTGTCAGAGGAGTGAGGATAAGCGATGAAGAGGCAAAAACGCTCGGCGAACAGGCCAGAAAGCACGGCGTGAAGCTCAGCATGCACGCCCCTTACTACGTGAACCTTGGCTCGAGCGATCCCAAGATCTGGCAGGAAAGCCTTCAGCGTGTGCGGCAGGCGCTGCACGCCACCGAAGTAGCTGGCGGCGAAGTAGTCGTTGTACATCCCGGATACTACGGGAGCTCGCCCAATGAGGCCATAGCAAACGTAATTAAGGCGATCTCTTCCCTGCAAGGCCAAGTGCATGTCAAGCTGGGCCTCGAAACCATGGGCAGGCTTTCACAAATAGGGTCACTGGAAGAGGTTGCCGACTTCTGCACCTCCTTTCCCTCTTTCGTGATTCCAGTCATAGATTGGGCTCATCTGGAGGCGCGCTCTCTCGGCCATATGAGGAGCAAAGAAGATGTGGAAAGGGTTCTTGACTACCTTGACAGGAGACTGGGCGATCGTGAAATGACAGAGCTGCACTGTCACTTTAGCAAGATGGAGTTTTCGTCCAGAGGTGAGCTTAGGCATCACAACTTAGACGAGGAGGGGTTTTACCCCGACTTTTCGGTTGTGGCCGAGGTTTTTGTCAAACGGGGACATCCATCCCCGACTTTCATTGCGGAGACCAGCAACACGGCCAAGGACGCGCTTACTATGAAGGAAACGTTCTCTCGTCTGCTTGATGCTACTCGAACTCAATAGTACCCGGTGGCTTAGGGGTTATGTCAAAGTACACGTCAAGCTGGCCCAGCTTCTTGCTCAGCGACTCGCATATATTGTTCAAAGCCTGCGGAGGCAGATAATAGGGCTCGGCAGCTATCAAGTCGTAAGTTTGCATTGCCCTTATCGCGATTGCTTTTTTGCTATCTGCCTTTTTAACCTTGAGAAGTATCCTGCCCACGCTGGGGTCGGCAGAAAGCATCTTCTCGCGCACGGCCATGCTTAGCCTCTTGTTAGGAAGGATCAGGTTTCCTTCCTCGTCAGAGGCCTCAATGACTACCACCTTTCCGTAGTTGCCGTCGCTCCCGTCAACGCTCTTAGAAAGCGTGTTCACAGAAACAAATGAGGCGCCGTAGAGGTTGAAGACCGGTGTGACCGCTTCTTCGTATACGGGCACCATGCGGTCCTGCCTGAACTCTTGGTCCAGCACCACCGGGAAAAGAACTGGAACATAACGCTGATCAACCAAGGCGCATTCATCAACCTCAGCCGTGGCCTCCTTCACGGTATTCAGCTTCTCCTCGTCTATCAGCCCATGAGAGCGCAGCGAGAGGCCAGCGGATGGAACATGATACCTGCCGTCAGGGCTTATCTCATCAAAGGACTTGGCCATCCTGTACATGTCCATGTAGTTCATTCCCAAGAAAGGCTGAATCACGTTGGCTTTCCTCGTCGAGCCGCTGTACGAACGACCAGCCCAAAATATGTCGCGTTGCCCTGCCTGCCTTGCCACCCTGACGACCTCCGCGCTTATGACGCTTTCGACGATTGACACCTTGTGCTTTGCCAGCGCACGGCCCTTGAGCTTCTTCTTTATCGTTTCTCTGGCATCTGCAACTATGAACTCCGCCTTTGCCTTCTCCGCGATCTCTCTTGCGGCCTCCTTTTCCTCTGCCTTTCTCATGAGGCCAGTATCAACATATACCGCCCTTGCCTTATGCCCAGTTCTTGAAGCCATGAAAAGGAGGAGCGTGCTTGCAAGACCTCCTGAGAAAGCCACAAATACATCCTTTTGCTTCTCCAGCAGGCCCCGCAGACGATCTTCTCCGCTACTCATATAGCTACGTATTTAATCCAGCGGCTTTTACGCTTTGCTTCATAAGCGGAAGAATGAAGCCGAGTAATCAGTTCAACCAACGTAGGCTATTTCGCCCTTTTGGGCAAAGATTGCCTCTTAAGCGACGATGTTCATCCCTGAGGACGCAAAAAAGCTGCCGCCGAGCTTTAGCGCACGATTGAGGCTGCGCACTCGCTGGTTGAGCTTACCCAGCGAAGCCCGCTCAATTGGCCAATTGAGCAGCATTGGCGCAAAAGCGCTTTGGGAATGTTCTCCCTTCGTGGAATTCCGCCGCCTGCCCCCATAAGGTTAAATGCAGATGCAGCTAAAAATTATGAGGGTTGCTGAAATAGTGCATTTTGATGCCGCAAAGAAGATATCAAGCCAGCTAGTGGCCGACGATATACCTCCAACGATCAACGAGAACGGCTTCATAGAAAAGGGAGGATTTTACATCTCTCTGAAGGACGCCAAGGGCACCAGGGTAGTTTTAAAGCTGAACGACATGGAGGCTGTCGACCTTGCGGAAAGGCTTCTGCAAACGTATCGCGAACACATAAACAAGGAATACGCTCTTGCCCAGAAGAGGAGGAGCGCATCTGAAGGCTAACGAATATAGCGATAAAACGGATACGCTTATATTATCTTAGAAGATAATACCCGCAGGTAGGTAGGTTTGAACGAGAACGCTGTTTTGCTTGCGGTGCACTCCGAACTACCTGTAAAAAATAAGTGGAGGTGAAATAAGTGTCGTACGGAGAGAATGCCGGTAGCTTCTTCCAAAAGCCAGTCGAAGAGGGCAAAGAATACGACGTGCAGATCACGGATACCAGCAGGAGAGGGGAAGGAGTAGCCAAGATACAGCGCTTCGTCATATTCGTCCCTGGAACAAAACAGGGCGATAACGTCAGAATAAAGATAACAAAGGTCACACCGAGATACGCTACCGGTGTTGTAGTGAAAGATGAAGGGAACGAAGAGAAAGAGGAGTGAAAGACAGGCTTAATAAGCAGGCCGGAGAGAACCATAGCCTCGGTGAATTCAGATGGCTAACAAATCTTCAACAGAAAGTGAAGGAACGAAGGCTGAGGCTCAGAAAGCCAAAGCGCCAGGAGAAGAGAACGTCATCTACGTGGGTTCCAAACCACCCATGAGCTATGTGATGGCATGCCTCGTACAGCTGAACGGAGGAGCTCCCTCCGTTACGCTAAAGGCAAGGGGAAGGGCGATAAGCGGAGCCGTCGACGTCGCAGAGATGCTGAGAAACAGATTCATGAAGGACGCGTTGAAAGTCAAGAGCATCAACATCAGCACAGAGCAGCTAGAAGCAGAAGGTGGCAGGATGAAGAACGTCTCCGCCATTGAAATAGTGCTGGAAAAAAAATAAAGAAAGCGAAACAATCTAGGTAGGCGCTTCAAAGTTATAATTTTTATTAGATCTTTAATTATTAGCAAGACTGCAAAGCTCTTATGATCTAGAATCCAAGCCCAGGAAGTCGCCGCTTCCTCGTAATGAATTGCTTGAGACTACCTGTGTTTAGCTGGTAGCAGCTATCGCGAAGATTCAAAAAAGAAGCGCGCCATTGGCGGAATTCGCTCTAGAAATCCGCGATAATCATCAGGTAGCACTTAGCACAAAAAAGCATGCAAATGACGGTGCAATGGCACGTTCAGCCAAGGCCAGCTAGATCGCAGTCCCAGTTAGTCCTTTTAAATTGATGCGCCACTATTTTATGTATGCCGATAGATGGCCTGTCTTGCAGGTAGCCCTCGACATGGTCTCCGCAGATAGAGCTCTTGAAGTAGCCTCCCAAGCATCAGAGGCAGGTGCACAGTGGCTTGAAGCCGGCAGTCCCCTGATTATGAGCGAGGGAATTGGCATCGTAAGGCGGCTGAAGACCGCCTTCCCAGATAAGGTAGTAGTGGCAGACCTGAAACTCCTTGAGCAAGGATACGTGCTTGCCGAGATGGCGAGCGCCAATGGCGCTGATATCGTCACGGTGAGCGCCCTTTCAAGCAGAAGAAACGTCACCGAGGCCGTTGAGGGAGCAAAAAAGAACGGGGCCGGCGTTATGGCAGACCTTTTGTGGGTAAGGAGAAGCGAAGAGCTCGACAGGGCAAAAACGGCCGTACAGCTTGGAGCAGATTACGTGTGCTTCCATATGGGTTCAGATGATATTCCCTTTGCGCCCAGCTCGCTGGCTGAAAGGCAGAAGGACATCGCGTCTGCCATAGCAGCTATTAACGTGCCCGTGGCGGTTGCGGGTAGGCTAAACGACTCTTCCGCAGCGGAAATGGCTAAAGCCGGGGCCAAGATAATCGCTGTGGGCGCCTACATAACTGGTTCTGCTAACGTGCGCCAAACGACGGCCCAGTTGCTGAAAAGCATAGAAGCGTCTCAAGGCAGAAAAGCCTAAAAAAGATAGGAGCAGAGGATCTTGCCGGGGTGGCCGAACGGTTTAGGCGACGGCCTGCAGTGGTATGCCGAAAGCCGTTTCAAGAGGGTCCGACACGAATAGCGGAAGTCCCTCCCCCGGCTTAAGCCCGTCAAAAAAGCCGGCATTTATGAGCTACCATCCGCCAGAAGAAGATGAATTAGAAGGCGAACTTGAGGAACTACTTGTTGTCGACCCAGTAGTCGTTCCATAAGGGTTACCCGATGACCCAGGATCTGGAGATGCACGCGCAGTCGGAACAAAGGCGTACCATGCGAACCATCCGGCGGCGAAGCCCAGCACAAAAACTATAACCATGCCGGCTATGGCCTTTGAGAGAGATATGTTTCCCATATATCAGTTATAACGGCGTCATATTTAAACGCACTGATTCCCGTCGCAATCTCCAAGCGGCGCCACCTCAAAGGCTTTTTTAATCAGCTTCGGCCAGCGTCCTCTTACATGTCTCCATTATGGAGAAATCTTTATTTTTAGCCCTAAGCGGATAGCATGGATTTTTCGTACATGACAGGAAGGGACTTCGCATATCCCTCGTACCAACCGAGATTCAAGCGCACGTTCAATTTCTCCGTCTACAAGCTATCGGCCAGCATACACCTGAACATGCAATCTAAACGGATCGATGCGTCAGCCGAGTATGACCTTTCCTCGTGGGGCCCCGTCGAGCTCGACGCGGTGGAAATGGAGGTCAAGTCCGTGGAGCTGGATGGGCAAAAAGCCGACTTCGATTATGATGGAAAAAGGATCGCCGTTAACGCCCCCTCGGGTCCCCACCTTCTGAAAATTGCTTACTCAGCTTCGCCGCGCAAGGGGCTGACTTTTGTGGAGCATGAGGGTAAGACTTACGTGTGGACTCAAGGCGAAAGCGAGGATAACAGGTACTGGATTCCGCTTCCAGATTCCCCGCACATCAAGTTCCCCACTGAGCTGTCGGTGATCGTTCCCTCTTCCATGATCGCCGTGTCAAACGGCGTCTTGATAAGGGAAGCTGACGGGGGAAATGAGAGGGAGTGGACTTGGTCTCTTGATAAGCCTCACTCCCCATACCTAATCGACTTAGCAGCAGGAGACTTCGACGTTATAAAAGAGCAATGCAACGGGCTGCCGCTCGAGTACTACGTTCCCAAGGGATGGGCTGACAAAGCCAAGATGACGTTCTACAGGACCTGCGATGCCATAAAGTTCTTTGAGGAGTACACCGGCGTGAAGTATCCATGGCCCAACTATAAGCAGGTCGCCGTGTGGGGCTTCGGAGGCGGAATGGAAAATACAACCGCCACGCTTCTAACCGCTTCCACGCTGCACGATGAGCACGCGCACTGCCCAGGATCCAAGTTTCCATGCCCAGAACACGAGGACTTCAGCTCCGATCCGCTTATTGTCCACGAGCTGGCCCACCAGTGGTTCGGAGACCTAGAGACGGCCGAGAGCTGGTCTGAGATTTGGCTGAACGAGTCTTTCGCCACACTCATGGAGGCGCTTTACGAAAGGCATGCCCATGGTGAAGATGAGTTCGAGTACTCGCTTCACAGATGTCTGTCAGCTTACCTTTCAGAGTATAGGGAAAAGTACGCAAGGCCCATAGTGTTCAACATTTACGACGATCCGTGGGAGCTCTTCGACCGCCACTCTTACGAGAAAGGCTGCCTTGTTCTTTGGCACTTGGCCAACCTCATCGGTGAGGACGCCTTTAAAAAGACCCTGCACGGGTTCCTCACGCAGCGCTCCTTCAAGCCAGCGTCAACAATAAACCTCCAGTGGATAGCCGAGGAGGCTTCAAGGAAAGAGCTTGACTGGTTCTTCTACCAGTTTGTCTATTCGGCAGGTCACCCACAGATATCGTACTCATGGGACTACGACAGCTCGCTTCAGATGCTAAAGATATCGGTGGACCAGGTGCAACCAAGCGATTCCTATTCTCCTTACACGTTAAATATGGAGGTACTTGTAGCTACGGACAAGGCAGAGATGGTTATTCCATTCACGCTGGACAAGAAGTCCACCGGCATCTACGTAAAGCTGGAGAAGCCCCCGAAGTTCGTGTGCATAGATCCAAGCGGCAAGCTGTTCTTCGAGAGAAAGCCAAAGAAAAAGCTCGAGGAAGCCATACGCCAAGCCTCTTACAGGACGGTAACCGCAAGGCTTGAAGCCATTGATGCATTGAAAGACGATGGTAGCAACAGGGCCGTCGAAGCACTCTCAAACGTGATAAAAGGGGATGCTTTCTGGGGATGCAGGGCAGAGGCCGCTAAGGCCTTGGGGGAAATAGGATCAGATGCCGCGCTCCATGCCCTGCTTGACGCCTTAGAGATCGAGCAACACCCAAGAGTGAGAACGGCCATCGCGGAGGCCCTAGGAAAGCACGGCCCCAACGATGAGGCCGCTAAGGCCCTTTCTTCCATTCTAACGAACGAAAACGAGGGATATTACACAAGGGGAAGCGCCGCCGCAGCGCTGGGCACGGCAGGAGGACAGGCCTACGAAGAAGAGCTGATCAACGCGCTGAACTACGGAGGACACAACTACTCCATAACGATTGGGGCAATCGATGGCCTTTCTAGGATAAGGGGAAAAAGCGCTCTCGACGCGATAGTTAAGCTGACATCATCGGATGCAGATGAGGCGGTAAAAAGCGCTGCCACACGCGCGTTGGGTGCTTTCCCAGACGAAACGAAGGCAACGGAAAAGCTGAAGGAGCTCATTAAGGATCGCTCGCTCAGGGTTAGAAGGGCGGCAATTGAGGCAATAGAGCGGAGCATGAACCCAGCGCTGATCGGCGTTTTAGAGGAAGCCAGCATTCGTGACCCAGAGGCCAGGATAAGGCGTGCGGCAAAAGACGCGCTAAGAAAAATAAAGGAAAACGCAAAGGGAACGCCGAAGGAGCTTCGCGATGATCTGGAGAAGATAAAGGCTCAAGAGAGACAACTTGATGAACGCATAAGCAAGCTGGAAAGCCTTCGCTAAAATTTTATGAATGGCTTTTTTGAACGGAATGCGCTTTCCCTAAGCGCGGAGCGCGATGAGCATAATCCAGATCGCTACACTTAAATGCATGCAAAACAAAGGTAGCGGAGACGATGCAAAGCCAACCGATAATCGGCTCAAGAGAGATCAAGTAGGGCTTTGGCACGGCATATTTCAAAGCTTCAGCCATGTTGCTCCCGCTGCGGAGGTCGCAATTCTCATAACTGGGACAGCCATCGCTTCAGGCGGATCAACCCCACTTGTATTCATAGTTGCACCAATCATAGTTTTGCTTTGGCTTAACACCAACTACCAATTTTCCAAAAGCATAGCAAGCTCCGGAGGGTACTCCGCTTTCGCAAGGGCCGGACTCGGTGAAGTAGCGGGTAACGTCACGGGATGGCTCTTCTTCTTCAACGAGTTTCTCACGTACACGGGCTTCGCGTTGCTGTCCTTCGCAGCCTTCATCTACCTTCTGTTTCCATCCCTCTCGGGAATTCCCTATTTATGGATCGCGCTGGCCCTGGTACCTCTAGCTTTCACGACGATCCTCGTTTATAGGGGAATAAGGGTCTCGCTAAACTACGCAGTCTACACGGGATTCATAGAGGTGGGCGTTTTAACAGTTGGAGCCCTCCTAATAATAGCGAGACTAGGAGCTGCCAACAACCTTGAGGTTTTTACCACAGCGCCAGTTCATGGAAACCTATCTCTAATAGGGCTAGGCCTTCTTTTCGGCCTCTACTCCTACGGGGGCTCAGGATCAGTCGTCGCGCTCGGAGAGGAGGCAAAAGAACCAAACAAGACCATAAGGAAGAGCATAGTTTACGGGTGGCTCCTCATAGTTGCTCCCTTGGCGCTTAACGCATACGCGCTTACGGTCGGCTGGGGAATAAACAACATGAGCTCCTTTGCGGCATCTCCGGATCCCGGCGTCATAGAGTATTTCAGGTACCTCGGGTCCATTGGGGGATGGATATTTGTGGCCGTCGTGATTAACAGCTTTCTCGACTTTGGCATAGCGATTAACAACTCGCTCACTCGCATGCTCTACTACTTGGCTAGAGACAGCAACATACTTCCAAAGTTCCTAGCCAGAACTCACCCCAGGTTCGGCACTCCGAAGAACGCCATACTAGCGGTGGCCCTGACTTCGCTGATCGTAGCGATTCTATCAGGGGAGCTGTTTGGCCCCTTCATGGGAGCGCTAGTGATAGAAGGAGCCGCTTCCATTGCTTTTATGCTCCAGCACTTCCTTGCCACTGCTGCTCTTCCATTCTACGCTAGGCGCAATAGGATTCTTGACTTAACAAAACACGTGATGATACCGCTTGCGGCCCTATTTCTCATGGCGTTTGCCATACTCAGTACCGTGTACCCAGTACCTGCGTACCCACTGAACCTGCCAGCTTACGTAGTCGCAGCATGGGCCCTGCTGGGTCTCTTCTTGATAATGAAAAGACAAAAACGATTTTTTTGTGATTTTTAAGAAAATACCATATCTGCGCTTCAAGCCAATTTAGAATAGACATATAAATCGCTACAGGAATAACTGCGTATGCCAGCACAGATTCCTCTGATAGGTGAAAGGTTCCCGACGCTGACGGTACAGACAACGGTTGGAACTAAGAAGCTACCCGACGATTACGCCGGCAAGTGGTTCATACTGTTCAGCCACCCGGGTGACTTCACTCCCGTGTGCACAACGGAGTTCTACGCATTCGCCAATAGGTACGAAGACTTCAAGTCTTTGGGAGTGGAGCTGATTGGGCTCAGCGTGGACAGCGTCCCGTCTCACATCGAGTGGATCAACTGGATCAAGCAAAACTTGGGAATCGAGATCCCGTTCCCCATAATCGCGGACCCAAGAGGTGTTGTGGCTGAACAGCTGGGCATGATACAGGCACAGTCCCCTACGGCAGCGGTAAGGGCCGTGTTCATCGTCAATTCGCAGGGCATTATCAGAACCATAATATACTACCCGCTTGAGCTTGGGCGCAACATAGACGAGATATTGAGAGCAGTAAAAGCGTTGCAGGTAATAGAGAGAGAAAAGGTGGCGCTTCCAGCCAATTGGCCCAACAACGAGGTTGTAGGCGAAAACGCCATAGTGCCGACGGCCTCAACCATACAGGAAGCACAGAGTAGGCTTACGCAGTACAAGGGTTTTTCGTGGTGGCTGACCTATAAACCGGTACCGCTTGAAGACGTTCAAGTGGCAGCGAAATTCTTGGAAAGAGCCTCCCGCAAGCCACCGGCGCTTACTAAGAAGCAAAAATAAAATAAAGCGTCTTTTTTTACCAAACTCATAAACCATTTGAAAAAAAGAGGCGTACGCTACTGAAGATGAGAGGTAAATCGGGAGAATCAATTGGCAAGCGCTCGAAAGCTGCCTTATTCTTGGTTATAACGACTTCCCCTATTTAAACGCCGCACTCGCGCCGCTTTTACCGAGTTCTTAAGACTCTGAAAGCTATTCTCTTCGCAAAAAAACAGATGCAAGGTCGAAACTCCCTCGAAATTTCATAAATAGCTTCGCCAGCAGCTTCCGAGTTACAAAGAAGAAGCTTGTACCATTAGCTCTAAACTAATGAGAGAGCTCAACTTTGAGCATTGACCAGGCCTTATGGGCGTTGTGTGCACTTCTATAAAAGCAATCATACCGCAAGAAAAGCACATTCGGTCGAGATAGAGCAAGCCACAAGGATGCCACGCGTCTTTTCCGCGGCATTCTCGCTCGGCTCGCATCCAAGAGCCAGGCTATGGCGTGAAGCGATGGCGCATTAATGCCCATAGCAGCGCTTATGCCGTACCTCTTGCGCCACGTATCATCCGCATAGATCCAGATGAAGCCTTTCGCTGATCTTCGGGTAATGCCTGTGTTGAATCCTGGTAAGCGATATGGGCTGGCTTGGCAACTCACAAGCTCAGGCATGTCAACTAGCGCGTCATTCCACATAGTCCTCCATTCGTTTCCTCAAAATCCCATGCGAACAAGCTGATGCACTGCCTTTTCCTCACCTAAACGGCGACTCAACTAGATGTTTTTCATGGTTTATCAGCAGCCACTTCTACAGGCCAGCTAAGTCGACACGGGCACGCATATAAAAGGCTTCATTCGGACGCGCAAAGCAAGTCGCGACCGTTTCGTAAGGCTTTGTACCGGCCTCAAAATTACAGAGGGTCTTTTGCTCAAGTGCCACCCAGTGGGGACGGCGGGATTTGAACCCGCGATCAACAGCGGTCTGGACTTTCCCCAGGCTGCCATCCTAGACCATACTAGACTACGTCCCCCCGGATAGACGATCCGCTGGATTTAAGTTTTCCCTCATACCAATGCCCAAAATTTACGTGACATTGACGTGGTATTAACCGGTCGCTGCCCTCTTACGAAGTTCAGGATCGCATCGTGTCCTATCGCAACCGCAGTTATCAGCGCCTCCATGGCTGCTTGCGAACCTGCAGCCTGCAAGAACTGCAGGGAGTGCGCCGCTATTCCCTTGGGCCCTATCTTTATCGTCAGGTGCGATGTAGGAATCAGCTGGGAAACGTTGCCCACGTCAGACGATGCCTCGGCGATCCTTTCGTACGCCTCGCTAATTGGCACCAAGGAGTCACCCAGGTACTTCTTGGCTGCAGCGTAATACACCTCATCTAGCCTTTCACTTCTCTTGAAGGGGCTTAGCTTTGGGGTCAGCTGCGTTATGTCAAGGCCACAACCGTTAAGCGCTGCCGCCGCTCTCGCCCTGTCGTTTACTTTCTCTATGAGCTCATCCAGATAACTCTCCTCGTCAGCCCTAACATCAGCCCACACTTCGGCGCGGCCTGGTATCACGTTAGGCGCAGTACCTCCATCCTTTATTATGGCGCTTAGCACAAACTGGTGTTTCCTGTCCAGCAGGCCATGCATCATGCGCAACGCAAGATAAAAGTCAACGGCAGCATCGAGCGCGTTTATCCCCTTTTCCGGCGCCGCAGCAGCATGCGCGTCCTTTCCCTTAAATACGTAGGAATACCTGGAAACGCCAAGCAGCCTTGCGCCAACCATCCATTCCCCGCCCGGATGGACGGCGAAGACCGCGTTTACACCCATCCTTGAAAGCTCCGGCGCTATCACTACCTTACTTGCAGCGTACTTTCCCAGGCCCTCCTCAGCTGGCGTACCGACCACGTACAAGGTCGCGTCATCAAGTTCATCCACGAGCGAAAGTCCCACGCCCATGGCCCATGCGCCGATTATGTTGTGGCCGCACGCGTGGCCTATGGGAAGCGCATCGTATTCCGCTAAAACTGCCACTTTTTTGCCACTGTTGCCGCGCTTTGCCAAGAAAGACGTGCTCATGCCCATAAAGCCTCTTTCAACCTCAAAGCCAGCGCTCTCCAACCGATCCGCTAAAAGCTTGCTCGACCTTTCCTCTTGGCTTCCTAGCTCCGGATGGTCGTGTATGTCAAGCGAAATGGATCTTATGATCTCCGCGTTCTTAAGAACTGACTGAGGAATTTCCGACTCCCTTTTTAATATCTGCTCTGTTTCATCGCTCTCCAACTTTCGTCCCCTCGTTTATCTCGGTAATCACTCTTCCGGGCACTAAGCTGGCGACCGCAAACGCGAGCGCAAGAGGCAAGACCATTGAAAGGTATCCTGCCAACCTGTAACCCTCAGCCAACACAAGGAAGCCCATAAGGGGACCCCCTATCATGGCCCCTACGTTGAACAGCGTGAACATGAAGCCCACGGCGGTTCCCCTCCACTGATCTTCGACGGCCTCCTGAACGTACGCGTTTATGTTCCCGTAGATGGCGTATCCTGCTCCAAGCAGCGCAACTGAGAATAAAGCTAGCCCAAATGAGAGCTTGAGCGAAAACGCCAGCAGAGCTCCCGCGAATATCACAAAAGCCCCGAGCTGAACTGCCCTCTTCCGATCGCCGCGATCTCCGAGCAACGCCCCTGGATAGCTGACTATAAGACCCGCAATCCCAAAAGAGGAGATCGCAAGAGCTGCCTCGGTCTTTGAAAGACCGTCCGATAAAAGATACGGAGTGAAGTACCCAAGGTACGCGAAATAGGCAATTCCAAACAGCAGATAGGAAACAGATGCAAGGATGACCGCAGAGTTGAGATTTGCGAGAATCCCCTTTCTGGGTGCCTCCCTGACCTTATACTCGGCGGGCACAAGGGCGGCTATAAGCCCCATGAGAAAGAGTCCGGCAATGCCGGCTAAAACGAAGGGGATATCGAACGTCGTGCTCGTTGAGAAGGCCGCAAATACCATTGGGCTTATGGCCAGCCCCAACATGAAGAAGAAGCCCGCGCTTGCAATCACAGTTGCCCTGTAAGTGACCTTTAACCCTCCAAGAAACGCTGAGATCTCCGGTTGTATCATGCCGACACCAAAGCCGACAAGGAATCTGAAAGCGAGCAGCTCATACCAGTTCCTTGAAAAGCCAGTGAGCGTGCTGAACACTGTTACTATGCCAAGCGATATGAGTATCCCATTGCGCGTGGTTACCTTATCAAAGACAATTCCTCCAACAAGGCTGAATATGGTTATACCGGCCGCAAAGCCAGTGGCCGTTATGCCCAGGAACAAGTTGTTCACTCCGATATCCTTCATTATGTACGTCCCACCGAAGAAGTACAGGTTGTTGTCGAAGCCAACCAAAAACATGCCAAAGGCCACTAGGAGCGACGTCACTATCAGCCACTTTACGTCTTGTGCTTTTTCTACCGCTGTCTTAGGTTTCATGGTGCTGTTCAAAGCCTCTCCATATAAGCATTGCGTAAATTTAGAACAATTTTAACCACATAAGGATGTTTAAGTCATTTACTTATAACTCAGGCACACAAATGAACACTTTAACCCAAAGGCGTAGCAACAAGCCAATACATTGACTCTCATGCCTGCCTTAAATGCGAACTACCTCATCCGCCGACAAGAGTAAGACGCACGGCCAACGCCTTAATCGTTCGATCGTGCAGCTTAGCCCTTCAAATGCCCTTTCAATCTGGGCCCATCTTCGATGGCCTGTATCTGCGCAGGCCAATAACAGGGCGCCTGCTCGCTCATCAGTTGCTTTTGCATTAAATTTGCATACAAATTCTAAATCATTTTGAACAATGCTTAACACCCTCGCTGTTATATAACACGGTAATAAAATTGAAGGCAAATACGATAGTTTTAAGTGCGGCGGTTGTAATACTTCTCATCACAACTGCTGCATTTGCGGATATGTACGCAACACAAGGAGCTTCCTATGCAAGCGCCCTGAATAAGGACAAAAACACCATAAGCCTTCTCCAGTCAGAAGTAAGCTCATATCAAAGCGCAGCAGCCCTGAGCACAGCCATGAGCCACTTCAATAACGTGGCAATAGAAAACGTAACCTACATAACGGAGCAATACGCTCCCGACGCCATCCTTCACTGGATCGGAGGCCCGTTAAACGGAAACTACCAGGGGAAGAGCAGCATAGAAGCCACGTGGGACAAGTTCACCTCCGCCTACGAAACCGTTTACTGGTATACCATATCTCCTCCAACCGCGCATCAGATAAACTCCTCGGATTACATCGTTACCGCCCCAGTCCAGTTCCTAGTAGCTCCCACAAAAGACCCAGAGTCCTTGCTCGTACTCAACGTTTCAGAAACGCTAAACCTTGTGAAGAGCAGCACATCTCAGCTTGGGTTCTTGATCTCAGAGGAAACGTGGAAAGTTAGCCCCATTCCGTTGTCAAGCGTCATATCTGGGTACCCAGCACAAGCGACGCTGATTCAGGATCAGGTAATAGGCGCTGCATACGCGCATTGGAATGACATAGCGATAGAAAACGCGACGCTCATAGCATCAGAATACTCTCAAGAGGCCGTGCTTAATTGGATTGGCGGGCCACTTCACGGCAAGTACATAGGGGCCTCAAACATAACGTCGGTGTGGAGCAAGTTCTCTTCGATTTATGAGTACGTCGTGTGGTACGCCGAAGAGCCACCTTACGTAAGCGTGCAAGGCACTAGCGCCATGGCGAAAGCCAAGCTCCAGTTCCTTGTGTTCCCGTTTAACTCTAGCACGAATAAGTATCCTCACGCTATCCTGCTCAACGTTAACGACACGCTTACCTTTTCCTACATTGGATCCACCTGGCTCATAACGTCAGAGATATGGCAGGTATCGCCTGCGCCTCTATCCTCTGCCGCACCAGGATACTCCACTCCTACCTTTACCTGAGGGCGACTTTTCACGAAAAGCATAAATTTTTTGGGATTTTTTAACAAGGTTTGTCATTTGATTCCAAAGAGCACATGTATTGGTGGATATTTGTTGGATCAAGAGGTGGGAAAATGAGGCTGAAAATAGTCGAAAGCCTAATGCAAAGCCCAGCCAACGCAAACCAACTAGCCCAAAGGTTAGGAGTAAATTACAGGACAATCGAGCACCACTTGAAGGTATTGGAAAGCAATGGGATAATAAAGTCAGAGGGACCAAGGTACGGGCTCACGTTCTTTGCTACCGACTCATTGAAGGATAATTATTCCCTAATAAGGAGGCTGCTCAAAGATGGAGGTGAGGGATCCATATGATGGGGGCTTTTTGGATAATTGACGTATCCTTGGCAGTAATTGCGTCGATTCTGACAGGATTTATGCTGTACTTTTATTCAAGCAAAGCGCTGAGGCTGAGGTCAACTTTTACATTGGGCTTAACGCTTTTCTCCGCAGCATTCTTCGTGCAAAGCCTCATCTCTTTAGCAGCTTACCTGAAGCTATCGCAAACTTACTCGTCACCAGTCGCGATACCGTTGATGATAATGATGCTGGCCGAGCTCGTTGGCCTAAGCACGCTTACCTACATAACCAGACAGCGATAAGCGCGAGTACCTTGAGCACAACATAAACGCGGCCTTCGCTGCGCCCTTTGCTCCTCGGACGGCTTTTCGCTGGGTTTCTCATTCTCACTGACTTGAGGTTGGGTCTCCTTGCCAGCGGCCTCGCCCTTCTGTTCTTCTTGCTTTTGTGCCTTCTTCCTCGTAGTCCTCTTCTTTTTCTCCGGTTTTTCCTCCTTCTTCTCGCCTTCCTCTTCTTTCGGCTGCTGCGCCGCTTGGGCCACCGAGCTCTTCACCACCGATGGTGGAAGCCAAAGCAACCATGCGGGAACCTGCTTCAAAAGCTCATAGGCCTCGCTCCAGTTGTCAAAGCCCAGCTTTTCGGCTAGCTCATCTATGCCCATTCCCGTTTTAACGTATTCCCTGAGTATGGCATGAACGTTCTCATCAACTATTACCTTTTTATCCCCGACCTGTATCTCAAGCGGTAAGCTAATCGACACTTTCAAAGTAAAAGAGAAGAAAGGTTTAAGCTTAATGCGAGGGCGCGCGGTGCTCGCAACCGTTAAAAGGCTCCCCCACTTACGCATATGTCTAAGATCAAAGATCCTTCGCTAAAGGAGGCTGGAAGACTAAAGGTGGAGTGGGCAAGGACGCGCATGCCCGTTCTTATGCAACTAAAACAGAGTTACGAAAAGGAAAAGCCCCTAAAGGGTTTCGTCATAGGAGGGGGTTTGCACGTGACCAAGGAAACGGCGGTGCTCGCGGAAGCGCTTCAGGCTGCTGGGGCAGAGTTCAGCCTCGCGGCAAGCAACCCCTTGAGCACGCAGGACGACGTAGCAGCCTTTCTGGTATCGGAGGGAATAGACGTGTACGCGTGGAGGGGAATGAGTAAAGACGAGTATTATTGGGCCATTGAGCAAGTAGCGGAAAAGAACCCCGACATAATAGTTGATGATGGCGGGGACCTCACTCTTGTGATGCTTCAAAAGGGAAAGAAGCCGCTGGGAGGCTGCGAAGAAACGACCACCGGAATAGTGAGGGCCAGGGCCATGGCGTCGCAGGGGAAACTGACGTTTCCGCTAATGGCCGTAAACGACGCTGAGACGAAGTGGGACTTCGACAACGTGTACGGCACGGGACAGTCGGCCTTGGACGGCATAATTAGGGCCACAAACGTCTTGCTTGCAGGGAAAACGGTTGTTGTATCCGGATACGGGCACGTAGGGCGCGGCATTGCCAACAGGGCCAGGGGCATGGGAGCCGAGGTGGTTGTTACTGAGGTTTCAGCGATAAGAGCTCTAAGGGCCCGCATGGACGGCTTCAGGGTGACCAACATGATTGAAGCCGCACCAATAGGCGACATATTCATCACCGCAACCGGCGACAAGGCGGTCATAAGAGAAGAGCACTTCAAACTGATGAAGGACGGAGCCATTCTGGCAAACGCAGGGCACTTCAACGTTGAAATAGACGTTAACGCCCTGGAATCTCTGGCCAAGGCCAAAAAAGAGATTAGGCCCAATAACGTCGAGTACGACCTGGGCGGGAAAAAGCTGTATCTAATCGCAGAGGGAAGGCTCGTCAACTTGGCAGCAGCTGAAGGGCATCCTTCCGAAGTTATGGACATGAGCTTCGCGAACCAGTTCTTGTCCGTGCTTTACCTCAAGGAAAACGGAAAGAAGCTTGCGCCAGGAGTGTACACGATCCCAAAGGAACAGGACGAACAGGTAGCGCTTTTGAAGCTCAAGAGCATGGGGATAACGATAGACACGCTGACAGACGAACAGGTCAAATACCTCACCGGATTTGAGGAGGGCACTTGAGGCAAAGCCATTTAAGGCCCGGCTAAAAGGAAAAAATGTTCGAGATTTTCCAAAACCCATATGCTAAAGAACTCGCGGAGAAATACAGGCCCATATGGGCGCTTCATAAGTCCATGGCGCTCTTGGGATGGGACCTGGAAACCTACATGCCTAAGCTAGGAGCTGAGGAAAGGGGGTTTGCAGACGCCCAGCTCGAGCTCATGCTTCAGGAGAAGATAACGAGCCCAGACTTCCTGTCGCTCCTTGACAAGCTGGAGCGCTCTGAGGGCCTCAACGATTACGAGAAAGGACTTGCCAGGGTGCTCAGAAGGGACACAAAGGTCTACACAAAGCTGCCCCCGGCCTTCGTGCAACAGCTCGCCTCCATCACAAACAGGGCAAGCGTCACGTGGAGAGAGGCCAGGAGGGCTAGCGACTTCTCAAAGTTCAAGCCCGACCTCGAAAAGATAGTCGGCTTAATGAGGGAGATGGCCAATTACCTGGGCTATGAGGACCATCCCTACAACGCGCTCCTTGACCTCCACGAAGAGGGCATAACCGTGAAGGACCTCGACGCCATGTTCTCAGTGCTAGCTCCGTCGTTGAAGAAAACGCTTGACAGGATCGTCAGTGATGGCTACTTCACCAGGAGGAGCAAGCTGGAGGAGGAGCGGTACAAAGACGATGACATGAAGGCGGCCGAGTGGGATATACTTAGACGTCTAGGATACGATGAAAGCAGGTTCAGGGTAGACATTTCACCCCACCCATTCACTACAAGCATTGGGCTTAATGACGTGAGGATAACCACAAGAAGAAAGGGGTATGACTTCAAAGACACGCTCTTCTCGATACTTCATGAGGGTGGGCACGCCCTTTATGAGCTACAGATCGATCCAGCCCTAGCCTACACGCCTCTGGCCAGAGGAGTGTCTAGCGGGGTCCACGAATCTCAGTCAAGGTTCATGGAGAACATGATCGCGCGGACGAGGGAGTTCGTCGAGGGCGCGCTTCCCCTGCTCAGCTCTCACCTTGACTTCCTTAAGAGGTACGATCCAGAAGAGGTCTTCGTCTACTTCGCGCACGTAAGCCCCAGCCCCATAAGGGTAGAGGCCGACGAGGTAACCTACAACTTCCACATACTTCTAAGGTATGAGCTTGAAAAGGAGCTTATGGCGAACGAGATAAAGGTGGACGACCTGCCGGAACTCTGGAACGAAGAGATGGAGAAGTACCTTGGAATAAGGCCAAAGAACGACGCCGAAGGCGTGCTTCAGGACATCCACTGGAGCGGAGGGCTGGGAGGCTTTCCCGCATACACGATAGGAAACGTCATAGCCGCGCAGGCAAGGTACCACGCCATGATCGATGTAAAGGACCTTTACGGCAAGGTCTCCAGGCTAGAGCTTGACGAGGTTAAGTCATGGCTGCGGGAAAAAATACACAGGTGGGGCGCCACTTACTCTCCAAAGGAACTGCTGAACAAATCCTTTGGAGAAGGCCTTGATCCCTCATACCTCACTTCGTACATAGAACAGAAGTATCGCTGAGTGGAGCCGAGCTTTTGAAGCCTTTCGGCCATCTGCTTTATTTTTTCTGAGTATCCCTTGAGCTTCTCCGGCTCTATCCTGGCCAAATCCTCTATGTACGCTATGTAGCTCTCGACCTCGTTCATGGCCACGTCGACCGATACTGGGCCTGAGGCAACCCTCCAGAAGCTCGGACCCAGCCCAACCACAAGGCGGTACCTGCCGTCCTCGCACCTCTTTATTATGCCCTCCTCGCTGAGCTGGGCAAGCATGGGGTAAAGCGAACCAGGAGAGGGACGCCAAAATCCCTCGCTTCTTCCCTCTATCCAACTTGATATCTCAGCGCCGTTCTTGGGCCCTTCAGACAGCGCACTCATTATCCACCAGCGCAGGCCCTTCACCCTCCAGCCGTCTCTTCTTCCGTGTGGATGCAAAAAGATCTGCACCTGAACTATCTGTGAATCGACATTTAAGTTTGCCTATCCGATAGCCTCACCCACGTCAAAGTATATCCTGTAACCGCCCTCTATTGGATTAACCCCCTTAATTCTAAAGCCCCCTATTTCTTTTGTGCTGTTGACGTGGGTCCCTCCGCAAGGTATCCACTCGAAATCTCCAACCCTTACGAGCCTAAGCTCCTTTGCCGATTTCGGCAACCTTTCCTCGTTTGGAGCATCAAGGCGCACTGCATCCGAAGCCGGGACAACCGAGAAGCTGACGGGAAGGCCCTCTTGAATGTACTCGTTCTCCAAGCGCTCAGCCGCCCTTATCTGGCTTTCCAAAGGCATGGAGCCAGCGTAGTCCAAGTACGCGGGATCTCCTAGCCACGAACCCAAGGTGACCGTCTTTGCTCCCGTCGCCTCGGCCAGACAGTGATCCAGCAAATGAGCAGCGGTGTGCCTTTTCATGTAAAGGTAACGGCTTTCCCAATCTATTTGGAAGCTTGCCTTACCGGGTTCCACGAACCCCTTGCCGTAGTGGATCACGTAATAGCCGTCATCTGTCCAGACGCCCATGGCCTTCTTAACCTCAACCTCGCCGCTCTCTCCCTTTATACGTCCGACGTCTCCTGGCTGCCCCCCGCTCTTAGGGTGAAAAATCGTGGCTTTAGCCAAAACGTAGGCGTTTTTTCCATCTTTTTTAGAGTAAACGATTTCGCATTCGCACGTCCTCATATAGGAATCCCTCAAGTACAATAGGTCCGTCGGGGCGTAGCCCTTCACTATTTCCTCGAGCCCTGGCATAACCTATGTCATGATCAGGTTAAATGGGTTGTGCCTTCAATGGACGGTCAGCGGAGATGACCTGCATTGCCCGGCGTTACCGGAAGGAGGGGCATCCACGCATGCCAAAAGCCGCACAGGGGTTGCGCGGAGATCACCGCCGGGCTTCAAATGAAAAATCTTAAAAACGTAGATTGCCTAATTAGCGGACAAAAATGGAGATCGAAGTTAAGGCACCAGCAGGAGGACCAACAGGCGAGATAACCATAGTTGAATGGAAGAAGAAGGAAGGGGACAACGTTCAAAAGGGAGACGTGCTTGCCACGGGCAACGCGGTCAAGATAAGCACCGAGATAAAGGCGCCCGCATCTGGCACTCTCAAGAAGATCTTGGTAAAAGGAGGGAGCAAGGTGAAAAGCGGGACAACCATAGCCCTCATAGAGGGCTGATTTTTTAGCCGCTCCTTAAAAAATCACTCCAATACCAGCTTATTTGAGACCTTTGTCCCCTTTGATAGCGTGTCCTTTACTGGGCAGTGCGCCTCTGCGTACTCCTTCAGCTGCTCTATCTTCTCCTTTGGCTCTGAACTCTTTATTTTGGTTTGCATGTTGATCTCTAAGACGCCGGGTCTGACGCTGGGATCAAGCCCTAAGAATCCCCTCAAGTCCATCTTGCCACTTACTTCAGTCCTTATGGAATCTACCTTTATTCCCATGGCCTTTGCGAAGGCCATCGTGGCTATGGTGTTGCACGCGCCGAGAGCTTGGAGCAGAAGCTCCACGGGATTGGCGCCCTTATCGCTCCCGTCAAGGTCCGCGGGCTCATCTACGATTATGGCGTGGTCCCTGCTGGTGGCCACAACCTCCAATCCTCCTATGCTGACTACATCGGCCTTGAACTCTACCAAGCCGTTCTTGGGATTCTTCTGAATGGCCTCAATGGTTTCCTGAAGAGTCATTCTGACCACGATAAACACGCATGTAAATTTAAGGTTTTCATATGAAAGCATTTAGTGATTTCCCGGCGAGCCGCTTTAAAGCAAGCCCTGACACGTCTTATGATAATAAAAGACAAGGTAGCGCTGATAACCGGAGCCTCGCGCGGCATAGGGCTAAGCACCGCAAGGCTGCTCTCGCAGAAGGGCGCTACTCTCGCGCTTGTAGCTCGCTCCAGAGAAAAACTTGAAGAGCTCGCCAACGAGCTTCCAGGCTCCATAGCCATATGCGCCGACCTTTCCAATCCCGAAGAGGCAAGAACGGCCGTGAGGCATGCAGTCGAGCACTTCGGCAGGCTTGATATACTCGTGAACAACGCCGGACAGGGATACGATGCACCGGTAGAGAAGATAGACCTTACCAAGTACCAGCACATAATAAACCTCAACCTCATATCCCCTCTTGTTGCCATGCAGGAAGCAATACCGATCATGAGGAAAGCGGGAGGGGGAAGCATAGTGAACGTCAGCTCGGGCACGGCACTGACGTATTTTCCCTTCAACGGCCCCTATTCCTCGGTAAAGCGCGCGCTCGTCGGGCTAAGCCTAACGGCTAGAGTTGAGCTCGAGCGCGACAACATATCGGTCAGCGTGGTGTATCCCTACATGACCGCCACACATTTCGAGGACAGCACGCTTAAGAACGATGTCCCTCCCGAGGAAGGTCATCCTCCTTATCCTCCAGACGACCCAGCTCATGTTGCAAACATGATAATCAACGCCATAGAAACTGGCCGCGCAGAGGTATTCGCACATGATTGGATGAAGAACTGGCCAAACATGATGAAACTGGATCGAAACGCCTAAATGAGCTCATTTCTTGTTTGCGATCATAAGAGCAATCTACGCTTTATAAAAGAGCTGATCTTCACCACAAATGCGCTGGTCATAGCCCCTTATGCCATGAGGATGTCACTGCTTGACTTTGGAGTTACACTTTCACCAGAAGATGTCGTTTGGGTGCCGCGTTTTATCGCTACGCGAGAAAGCACCCGAGCAAAGCGCAGCGATCTAATATGGATCCAATGCGCCATATTTATAAGTGAGAGCAGGCTTACCTTATGTCTCAAACAGGAACTGTTTTGGGCGAGAAGATCGAAGAAAAGGAGTACGACGTCATATACATAGGAGGAGGGCCTGGAGGATATGCGGGGGCCCTCAAGAGCGTTTCTCTTGGACAAAGCGTGGCTCTCATAGAGGAGAGCCTTATGGGAGGCACATGCGTTAACTGGGGCTGCATCCCAAACAAAAGCCTGTTGGCCAGCACGGAGGCATACCTCAACGCGAGGGACGGCGCCCAGTACGGCATTGATATCAGCGGAAGCGTTAAGCTTGACTTCTCAAAGGCCATGGCCCGCAAGGACGAAATAGTGGCAAAGCTAAGAGAGGGCGTAACCTTCATGCTTCAGAGCGCGGGCGTGAAGATCTACCGCGGCAGGGGAAGACTCGTAGGTGAAAGGAAAGTAAAGATAGAAAGCGGGGAAGACGCGGGAAAAATCCTGATCGGCAAGGCGGTCGTGATAGCCACGGGCTCGTCGCCCTCAAGGCCACCGATCAAGGGGATCGAGGGTAAAAACGTGATCAATAGCCAGGTACTTCTCTCCATGAAGGAGCCGCCCAAGTCGCTCATAATTGCCGGCGCTGGACCAGAGGGGTTAGAGCTGGGAACTTTCCTCGCCGCCTGCGGTGTCCACATCACAGTCGTGGAGATGATGCCCCATATTCTCCCGCTGGAGGACGCCGACATCGCAAACGCCCTTCAGGACGCCCTGTCGGAAGAGTTCAGCAACATAGAGTTCCACACGGGCGCCAAGGTGCTGGAGATAAAGGACTCCGGGGACCTCAAAGAGGTGGTGGCCGACGTCGGAAATGGCAAGACGGAAAGCTACAAGGCCGAATACGTCATGATGTCAATAGGAAGAACGCCCAACACGGCTAACCTCGGCCTTGAAGAGCTCGGAGTGCAGTTCAACAGGCGCTTCATAAAGGTGGACAACCACCTCAGGACGAACCTGCCGTGGCTCTACGCCATAGGTGACGCCGCGGGAGGCGGGCTTGCCCACGTGGCGCTCGTCCAGGGACCCATAGCTGCGCTCAACGCCGCCGGTCACGAAGCCGTCTACGATGACAGGGCGCTGCCCAGATCGGTTTACACCTTTGAGGAGGTTGCCTCGGTCGGCCTGACGGAGGAACAAGCCAAGAACAAGGGGATAAAGTACAAGGTCGCGCGCGCCTTCATGGCTGCCAACGGGAGAGCCCTATCGCTCGGGAAGACTCACGGCTTTATAAAGATAATAGCTGATGAGAACAACAGGATAATCGGCGCTACTATGCTTGGGCCTTACGCATCCGAGGTGATACAGGAGCTCGCCGCGGCGATAACGTTCAACGCCACGCTAGAACAGCTGGCCACGGTGATACATGGGCATCCGACGGTTTCTGAGGTCATAGCGGATGCCCTGAAAGCGGGCGCACAATGAGAAAATCTTTTGAATTGGGTCAGCTTTAGCTGGCCTCTGTTTTCTTTTACTCTAAAGGCGATGAATAGTTGCCATGCAAAACCATAAGCCAGGAGTCAGCACGTACTGAGGCAAATCGCGCCTTGTATACGCACCAGCAATAAACGGAAAGGAGATAAATCGGCTTTATCATGTTCCGGTGATCTTGGCTTTCGCGTTACGGTACCAAAGCTGTAAACGGCACGAAAAAGCAGAGCGCTATGATCATGGCCGCGTACATGGAAACCGATACGTCGTACACCCTTATGGCAAGGCGAACATGGGACGCGCTTGGAAGGTTGCCGCTTCCCAGCTCGTATTCGCCGCGCTTTACCAGCCTAACTCCGATCGCGCCAGCCATCGCAGACATGGGCCATCCTCCGTTAACGCTTTTGGTCTTGGCGTGATCCCTGCGCGCGATAACCAGCGATCTCCTCCAGTCGAGCCCAAGCAAAAAAGAGCCCGCGGCAATCAGCAACGCGGTGATCCTAGCGGGCACATAATTGAGCACTGTATCAGCCTTCGCGGATATCCATCCAACGTCGCGAAAAGGGGGATATGGGTACCCCACCATGGAGTCAAGAGTGTTTACGGCCCTCTGCGTCAGCGGTCCCAGAACGCCAAGCGGATAATACAAGAGAGGAGAGGTAAAGCCGTCAACCTCTCCTTCAGCGATGCTCTCAATGGCAGCTGATGCAATCAGCCCAGCATCAGCGTCCGTGAGGTCCCTTCTGACTATTTCAGAGGTCAGCTTCCTGGCGGCTTCGAGATCCCCTGACTCCAGGGCGAAAGCTATGCGTTGCCCGTAGCTCCTCATGAGCTTCCATGAAAAAGAGGACTTCAAAAGGTAAACCCAAAGGGCAAAAAGCAGCACAAGGAATAGCCCGTCTCTGATGAGAACGAGATACGGAACTAGCCACAGCGCCCATGCGAACAGAAGGGTAATCGCGAAAACCAGAGCCCCGTAAGCCCTTCCCCTTCCTTGCCCGTGGAGCTTTGATATCAGGCTTCCCATCCAAACTACCGGGTGCAGCCTTGAAGGAGGCTCTCCCGCGATCAGATCAATGGCCAGTGCCGCGACCAGAAGCGTGCTGAGCAGTCCGATCATAGTCTCCGAGCTAGGCCGGTGAAAAGCTTTCGCATGTAGAAGAAGGCCTCGATCTCCGCGCTTATGAAGAGTATGAGCGCAACCCCTATAACGACAACCACGAACTTGGGAAGCTCGGACATGAACTTCCTCATGAAAAGCGACACCAAAAGGTAAATGCCTTCCAGCGTTGCGAGAGTGTAAGCGAAGAACTCAAGCCAGAACGTCGGCACGGAGAAATAGGCCAGAAGCTCCTGGACTCCCGATATCTGAGCGTAGGGATTTGAGCTAGCTATGGCTTGAGCCGATATGTAAACGCCACTGTTGAAGGATATGTAGGCCGCCATTACTGGTCCCGCCAGCGGTATGTCCATCAGCAGCGCCAAGAAGTAGTTGTTTTTGAATATGGAGATGGCCACCGCCTCGGGCCCGCTTGACACGGGCAGCCCTGACCCCACGCTGCTGGCCATGGCTTGAGCTTGAAGGGGACTCATCAGTTGCCCAGCTCCTATCATGGTCGACAGTAACAAAAACTCAAACACTATTATGAACCAAAGAAGCCTATCCCTTTCGGTTAACCCTTCTACGGCGCCCTTAAACAAAAGCCACGATCTCCTTAGGAGCGTGTGCTTGGGTAACGATCCTGAACCTGCACCTGAGTTTTCGGTTTCCATCACAAATAGAACAGCAGTAGTTATTAACTTTAGCTGAACTTCAGGCAATGCTCGTGTGCAATGGAACCCCGTGATGCAAACGATGCCCAAATCACGGCCATCGGCAACTCCGAAGACGCAGGCCTTCGCTTCACCGGGCTGGCGGCCGCAAGGGCGATTAGGGTCAGCCTCTCAGCGTTCTAGCGCTCTCTCGCGCTCCATTCAGCTGCCCTCAGTTACCCAAAGCGATAAGAGATCAGTACTGAGATATGGATCCCTCAATCCTCGCCCTCTTGAAACCCCATGCAAAGAGGGCGAGACCAAAGGGAACGGTTATCACGGTGAAGAGCGATAGTATCTCGAGATAGGGCATCAGCTGAGCAAGGGTATAGCCCTGAAGAAGCGAGTACCTTATGGCCTCAAGGCTCCACGTGAGGGGAAGAAGGTAGCTGAAGAACCTAAGCCAAGTGGGGAGAACGGAGATAGGGAAGAACACGCCCGACAGGAGGTTACTTATGGCGTTGAAGAGAAAGGAAATGGGATCTCCCTGCTTTGTCACCATTATGATGCCGGCAGAGGCCATGCCTAACCCCATGTTGCTCAGTATGGCCAATATCAGCGCCGCCACAACGCCAAGCAGGTCCACGCGCACGAAGTGAACGCCAAGGAAGCCAACCCCAACGCCAAGTATGAGGGCTGCGTTTATCGAGTTTAGAAGGAACGCCCACGCGGCGTTGTAGAACAGAAAGCTGGAGAGACGGGTTGGAGACATGAGCACGTACTCTAGGGTCCCCATGAGCTGCTCGTTACGTATGCGGCTCGCCAGTGTCGTAAAGGCCGATGAAACGTAACCCTGGAACGCGACGCCCACAACCATGAACGAGACGTAGCTTCCCCCATAGGCTGCCAGCGATGGAGCCACAGCGTTTTTGTACATAACTCCTATGAAGTAGTAGGAGAAAACCGGCAGAAGCCAGCCCAAGACCGTGAACACCACCTGTGTCTTGTAGCTTATCCAAACATCAAATCCTCTTATGACCACGAAGACGTACAGCTTTTGGAAAACCGCCCTGAAGTTTACCATCTTAATCACTCCCTTCTCCTGCCAAACACCGGCCTGCGAACTGGCCCCTCCACCTGAACCTGTGAGCCAGCCAGCTTCACGAAGACGTCATAAAGCGACGGCTCCTCCATCTTCACCTCAACTATCTTTACGCCAGAATCTATAAGCGACTTTATGAGCTCAGGCACCTCGTTATCGCTTTCCACCACCACCCTTAGGGTTCCCTTTCCGGTTGGATCCCCGCTCTCGCTGCTCCACCATGCCTTCTGAAGGCCCAACTTATCCACGACCCAAGGACCGCCGTTCTCAAGCCTTATGACAACCGCGTTCTCCTGCTTCATCTTGTCCTTCAGCTCCGATGGCGAACCAACTGCCACGAGCTTTCCCCTGCTCATGAATCCCACCCTGTCGCAGAGCTGCTCTGCCTCCTCCATGTAATGCGTGGTGAGCACAACAGTCTTCCCCATCTTCCTTTGTACGTGCTCCTTCAAGAACTCCCTGACCTGCCTTGCTGAGATGGGATCCAATCCTATGCTTGGCTCGTCGAGCAGAAGTATGGGCGCGTCGGTAAGCAGCGCGCGCACGATGGCAAGCTTCCTCTGCATTCCAGTGCTGTAGTTCATGTACCTCGTGTCAGCGAACTGGTAAAGCCCAACCATCTTAAGCAGCTCCTCTGCCCTGCTTTCAGCCTCTTTCAGCGGTATGTTGTAAAGCGATGAGAAGAAGAGCAGGTTCTGCATGCCGGTAAGCCTCCAGTAGAAGATCCTCTCCCCCACCCCAACCAGCCCAATCGAGTTGCGGACCTCTCTCTCCTGCTTGATTATGTCGTAGCCGTTGACAAGCGCGGTTCCCGACGTGGGAATAGTGAGCGTGCTTATGATCTTTATGAGCGTTGTCTTGCCTGCTCCGTTGGGGCCCAGAAGGCCGAAGAACTCCCCCCTTTCAACCGTCAAGTTGACCGAGTCAACGGCCTTGAACTCCGTCTTCTGAAACAGCCCACTCTTGAATATCTTGGTGAGGTCTTTGGTTATGATGGCTGGGCCTTCGCTCTTAATCAATTCTTGATCTTTATTTAAGGGGGATATACGGCTTTCGAGAAGCCTATATCTTTCGATTTGCGGTCCCCTTATATGTCGAGGTCGCTCATATCTCATGAAGGCTCTCATGATTCAAGGAACCTCTTCCGGCGCGGGAAAGAGCACCATCGTCGCCGCCCTCTGCTCGCTGCTAAGGCACGAGGGCTACTCAGTTACTCCATTCAAGACCCAAAACATGTCACTTAACTCCTACGTGGCGAGGAGAGGAGGACCAAATGACGAAGGCGGCGAGATGGCCGTTGCGCAAGCGATTCAGGCCATAGCCGCAGGAGAGGAGCCCTCGGTGGATATGAATCCCATACTGCTGAAGCCCAGGGGCAACTTGACGTCATCCCTCATAATAAACGGAAAATGGGTTGGCGACTTCTCCGTGAACGCCTATTACAAAAACGTTGTAAGCCAAGGCCTCTCCATCGCCTCTCAGGCCATGAGAAGGCTCTCAAATCACGACTTCATGATAATCGAGGGAGCCGGATCGCCTGCCGAGATAAATCTCTACGATCGCGACATAGCAAACATGAGGACGGCGGAGCTCGCTGATGCCCCTGTTATAATCGTGGGAGATATCGAAAGGGGAGGCGTTTTTGCTTCCCTCTACGGGACTTACTTCTTGCTCCCGGAAAAATGGAGGACCAGGGTGAAGGGCTTCATCATAAACAAGATGGGAGGGGATCCATCGCTTCTGGGAGACGGTCCATTGCAGATCGAGAAGCTCACAGGGGTTCCGGTGCTCGGCGTGATCCCGTATGAGAGCGGCGTTTCCTCGTGGTCTGAGGACTCGCTCGACGTGAAGAACTGGGGAAATGGACCCGTAAAAGTTGCCGTTGTGAGATATCCAGGAGCTTCCATACTCACTGATGTTGAACCCCTCAGGTACGTGCCCGATGTGTCGCTGTTGTACGCCACAACCCCTGAGGACGTAAACAACGCCGATGTGGTTGTGCTGCCCGGATCGAAGTCCACCCGTTCCGATTTGCGGTGGATGAGAGAAAAGGGCATTGATGAAGCCGTCAGGCAAGCCCATCGGGAGGGCAAGCCCATAGTGGCCATATGCGGTGGAGCTCAAATTATCGGCTCAAAGCTCGTTGACCCGCTGGGACTTGAAGGAGAAGGGGCAGGAGAAGACGAGGGACTGTCGCTTCTCCCGCACGCCACGATCTTCAACGACGAAAAAGTGGTGAGGAAGAACGCGGCCATCGACGACCTGGGTAGAAGGGTTGAAGGCTTCGAAATTCACAAGGGAAGGATAAACTGGGAAGCGGACTGGCAAGAAGGCGGAAAACCACTCTTCAAAACGGATTATGGATGGGAGGGCTGCCATAAGGCAAACGTCTATGCCACGCTAATTCACCATGCCGTCTTCTACGACACCGTTCTCGCCAATCGCCTTCTTAAAAACGCGAGAGAGAAGAAGGCTTTGCCCGAACCAAATGAAAAGGCCGACCCGCTGTCATCGGTTATGAGCTCCGTTGCAAAGGCGGAAGAGTTGCTCAAGAAAAGCGTGGACGTGAACGAGATAATGGAGATGTTGGGGGTGCGCTGATTGGCGAACTGGAAGTCCGCGCTTGCCTTCCTAACCATAATACCCGTAAAGTCCGAGGGACTGGACTTTTCGTCGTTTTACCTCTATCCGCTGATAGAGGGCGGCATCGGACTAGCATCAGCGATTTTTTTCCTTCCATGGCTTGGCCTGCCGCGCCTTGTAAGTGCCGTTCTCTCGCTGGCCACCGCAGAAGTCATCGAGGGATTCAATCATCTCGATGGGCTCATAGATGCAGGCGACGCGTGGATGGTAAGGGCAACAAGGGACCCTAAGAGGATGCTCGAAATCATGAAAGATAAGTTCACTGGGACGGGGGCTTTGGCCTTCCTGACCTTCACGCTGGCCATAACGCTGGCCTCGCTCTCATATGCGCCAAGCGCGGCACTGGCCATGTCATCGGCTTTGGCATCGTACGGCATGCTGGAGGCGGCCCTCATAGGGACCCCGCTCAACGATTCAGGCTTGGGAGATGAGTTCCTTAAGGCCGTCAAATCGAAGAGGTCGATGATGTGGCTCGCTCTCGGACTGGCCCTAGTCCCCTGTGTTCCGCTCTTCGTTCAAACCCACATCGGCCTCATGGCTTTTTTCATCGGCATCCTGATCTTCCCCGGCGTGGCCGCCTATTTCAACGAGACCTTTCAGTTCACTAACGGCGACGTCCTTGGCGCCACGTACGAGATAGACAGGGCGCTGGCCCTGATAATCCTCTTAATAGTTATGCGGGGCTGGCGACGGAGCGGCGACGAGGCCAACAAAGAGGCCGGCGACGCGAGAAGCCCATTGGCGCATCACACCCTTATCCCATAAAAGAGAAACGCGTATATGACCAAGCAGTTCAGCGCCGTGAGGGGAAGGCCGTAAAGCGCAAATCTCCAAAAATCCATGCTGGATTTCCCCCTATGTCTTTCCTCTTCCTGAACTATTATCAGATTACTCGCCGCCCCCATAAGCGTTAGATTTCCGGCAAGTGTGCTCCCGGCAGCCAGCGCCGCCCACGCCCTATATGAGGTGGGGCCAAAACCGGCCTCCCTCATAAGGGGCATGTAAAGGGCGACCATCGGAACGTTGCTTATGATCTGACTTAAGATCACGGAGGGCAATAATATAAGGGCAAGGCTGCCGCCAGGAGTGGGAGGGGGCATAATGCTGGCGATCGCCCCCACCAGTCCAGAATCCCACATTCCCTGAGTTACCACGAACAACCCAGCAAACATGACCAGCACACCCCAATCAACGTCGTATAGAAGCTCCCGCTCTTTTCCCCCAAGGCCTAGCACTATGGCGCTTCCGAGGAGCGCTACACCGCTTATGTCGAGAGGAGGGTTGTAACCCAAGAGCTGCAGCCAGTTCACGACGAAGAGGCCTATCACAGTTACCGCTACTGCCGCTATGACGACCCTCCGGAGCCTCGCGTCCGTCGATGCTGGGAGTTCCATTGGGGGGTCGCCTCCGAGCCTTGAGCGCCTGTAAGCCACTCTCAGCACGACCAACGCCAGCGCCAAGTTAACCACAGTGGGTAGAAGAAGCCACCGAGTCATCTCTATCATGGGAGCGCGCATGCCGCTCTCCACCGCCACCAGGAGGTTTTGAGGATTTCCCATGGGCGTCATCTCGCTGCCCGTGGTCACGGCAAACGCAAGTGCCAGCAGGAAGGGAAATGCCTCTACCCCGGCAACGCCCGAAAGGTAAAGGGCGACAGGCGTCCCTATTATGGCTAACGGATCGTTCATTAGAAAAGCGGACGCCAAGGAAAATATGAGGAAGAACAGGACAAGGGAGAGCCATCCGCGCGATCTTTTGCTTATAAGCGCTCCAACCTCTCCGAGCAAACCGGACATCTTGAGCGCTGAAGCTATTACAAACATGGAAAAGAGAAATATTATGACCTGGAGGTCTATGGATTGATATGCTTCCTGCGGCGTCAGCACTCCGAGCGCCACGGTGGCCAGCGCACCTATGAGGAAGAAAAGCCATATGGGCTGCTTCAGCCTCAGCACGTTTCTGAATGCCACGCCTCCAAACACGAAAACGAATATGGCAAGCGACTCGATCTCAGCTATGGACATGGCCCTCCACGGTGCACAGATTATGGGCCCTTTTAAGCACCTCCGGGTACGAACCCCTTAGCTGTTCCGCTGAAGAGGCAGCGCTCACGCGGTTTCCCGATGAGACATAGTACGCTTTCTTTCCATCCCTGATGACGACTCCCAGAGCCTCACCCGTTTCCTCGTCAACAACCAGATCGTTTATGACCTTTCCTATGAGCAAAGACTTCGCAACTCCTATGGAGGGCACTCCTAGGGCATAGCCCACCGACGAGGCCAAGCCGAAGCGCCTTGGGTGCATGTAGCCGTCGCCGTCGATCAGAAGCACGGCGTCCATGTCCTCAAACATGGACTTCACGTCCTTCCCAAGCCCGCAGGCCATCTTTTCCAAGACCATGTAAATCAGAGGGGCCTCGCGAAGGTGAAAGTAAGTGGGCACGTAGGGACTGGTAACGACGCCGCTTGCGGTTACCTGTGTCAGCTCCTCTCCGCACTTCATGACCGCGGCAGCGACGCCGCGCTCGTAGCCGATGGTGGGGCCGCCATAAGATGCGTCAACTCCTATCTCACAGCCGAACGTCCTGTCCTCCGTAGTCACCTTTTTTCCCATCTCCTCTTGCTCCCTCGCGACGGTCTTCAAAGGGCCATCACCACCAGGAAAAGAGCGCCAAAAAGCGCGCTCGTCGATGACCTTCTCATCTGCAATCGGTACCCCTTCACTTATTAGAAGCTCCCTCTTCTTTTCCCTGCCGAGCGCATATCCTCCAAGCTCGCCATTGCTCATTATGACCCTGTGGCAGGGCACCTGGGGGACGTAAGGGTTTCTGGAAAGCGCCACGCCAACGGCCCTCGCCGACCTTACGTCGCCCAGAGCCTTAGCCACGTCCCCGTAAGTGCTAACCTTTCCCATGGGTATGTTCGAGGCGAGCCACCACACGTAGCCGTAGATGTCTCCTCCCCTTGAAAAGGGAGGGATGGGGTCATCGCGAGGCTTGCGAAAGGGAGAGATCAATCCAGCAGTGCCCACTTCGCCATGCCCATGGCATAGGGCAAAAGCGCCCTCAGAGAGGAGAAGGTGGAGGTCTCGGCGTGAAGGTAGAGGGGGCAGTTTAGCTTGCACTGTCTCATCCTCTCCCTGCCCAGCTTGGCCTCTTTTTTCGCCATGAGCTCGTTCAATGGCGTTTCAGCGAGGCTTCCTATGCTCTTACCTATAAACGGACAGGGGTAAACCAGATCTCCGTTGGGCTCCACCATTATGGAAAGGGAACGGCAAACCCTTCCACGCACAAGAGTTTCTATTACGGCTGGGCCGTTGTTAAGCGTGTCACCGTACTTCTTCTTGAGATCCACTAGGACGTCGTGAAGCTTCACCGGGTCAGGCCTCAGATCTGGCAAGCCGGGGTAGTAGACCACGGGCATCGCGAGTATCTTGGCTCCGGCCTCGTGAGCCTTTTGTACTTTGTACTCGAGCTTGTCGATGTTGTTCTTGGTGACCACGGTCTGGACGTTGACCTTGTACTTCTTTCTGAGGTCCTTCAGCCTATCTAAGAGGTATGTGTTCCTATGCTCTTCGTCAATGGAAAGGTGGAGGAAATCGAAGTACTCGGCGTACTCATCCATGGGTACCTTATCCAAGAGCAAGCCGTTAGTCGTCAGCATCACGTAGAATGATCTATCCTTGGCGTACTTGAGGAGCTCCTTGAGGTCTGGCCTCAGCGTGGGTTCGCCCCCCTCGAAGCTCAGCACCGTCACGCTTCCCTTTGATATGTTGTCGATTATCTTCTTCAACGTCTCAGTGCTCTCCTCCGGCACCTGGTTCATCCAAAAATCGCAGAAGTCGCACCTGTCGTTGCAGTTGTTGCTCACCTTCAAGGTGGCGTATAGTGGGTGATCGTTGTCGCCGAAGTAGTCATGCAGAAATCCCGATACCAACCTCAGGTTTCTGTTCACGTGCTACTCCCGCGACACCGTATATATCCGTTTCGGGAAGAACACGAGCGCCTTAAATTTCACGGCCGCATATGTATTGGGTAAAGTTGTTATCCCAAGAGGTTAAGGCTGAAGCCGAAAATCCCTACGAGGTAGCCCTAAAGCAACTGAAGCTGGCGTCGGAAATAGCAAACATAGATCAGTGGATATTGGACATGCTTTCAGTTCCAAAGAAGATCATACAGGTCTCGGTACCCGTGAAGATGGATGATGGAAGGCTCGAGGTCTTCACGGGCTACAGGGTGCAGCACAACGACGCCAGGGGCCCGTACAAAGGAGGCATAAGGTACCACCAGATGGTCACGCTGGATGAGGTAAAGGCCCTCGCCATGTGGATGACTTGGAAGACGGCAGTTGCAGACCTTCCCTACGGTGGGGCGAAGGGAGGGATCGTGGTGGATCCCAAGAAGCTGAGCGCCGGGGAGGTGGAAAGGCTAACGCGCCGCTACGCTGCCATGATAGCGGACGAGATAGGGCCCTACAAGGACATACCTGCCCCAGATGTAAACACCGGCCCGCAGACCATGGCTTGGATAATGGACACCTACTCTGCCATAAAGGGGTACAGCGTCCCCGAGGTGGTGACCGGAAAGCCCCTGTCCGTTGGGGGAAGCTACGGCAGGACCGAGGCCACTGGAAGGGGAGTATCCATATGCACGAGAGAGGCGGCCCGCATCAAGGGGCTGAAGCTGCAGGGCGCCACAGTGGCCGTGCAGGGCTTCGGAAACGTTGGCTATTACGCCGCCCACATATTGAGCAAGGAAATGGGCGCCAAGATAGTTGCGGTCAGCGACAGCAGCACGACGCTCTACTCGCCTCAGGGGATTGACCCAGATAAAGCTCTTGAGCACAAGGAGAAGCACGGGGAACTCAAGGGATACGAAGGAGGAGAAGTCATAGAGCCAGCTGAGCTCTTCTCCCTCCCGGTCGACGTGATAATCCCCGCTGCCGTTGAGGGGCAGATAAACAAGAGGGTCGCCGATGGCATTCAGGCGAAGATAATAGTGGAGGGCGCGAATGGCCCCACGGATACTGATGCGGACGAAGTCCTAAGGGAAAAGAACGTGCTGGTCGTGCCGGACATACTTGCCAATTCAGGAGGGGTGATCGTGAGCTACTTCGAGTGGTTGCAGAACCTGCACAGGGAGAGCTGGGACCTCTCGCTAGTCAACTCCAAGCTTGAGGAGAAGATGGTCGGGGCTTTCAATGAGGTGCTAAAGACCAGCCAGAGGCACAGCACAACCATGAGGCTTGGAGCCCTTGTGCTTGGGGTAGGCAAGGTGGCGGATACCATAAAGACCTTAGGGCTGTTCCCGTGAATTTTTTTCGGCTTTTTCTTCAAGAAGGCTCTTAACTGGAAATATCTCATCAGCTTCGTTTCCCAGCGCGTGAAACCAAGCCATATTCAGGGCCGAGAGCAACCAAATCATGAGCAAAGGATCGGGATAGCTTCCCAAAGGCCTGACCTCAATCCATCCCCTGGCTTGGACATAGGGCATAACGGCAACATGAAACTGTCCCGACGCGGACCTGAGCGGAGGATACTCGAAAAGCCTTTCAACGAACTTCCTGTCGCTTTCCCAGCAGTAAACCCCCTCTGGAAGACCCTTGACGCCTTCATCGCTTCCCATTATGAAAACCCTCCCCTGATCTTTGTTTTTCAGCTTTGCTCCGTAAAACAGCGCTGGCACTACCACCCTTGTCCAGTCGGCCACGCCCGCCTCCGACCTGTAAGTGATTCCGACGACGGCTTCCTCAAACGCTCCATTCTTATAAGTTATCCTCACGCCCATGTCGTCAGCGTCAACGCTTGAGATGTAGCTCAGCCCCCACTGAACCACCGATTGCTTTATATCCAAAAAACGCCCTAAAAGGCTCATCCGCCAATCCTCGTTTAGCCTTCTTTGGAGGCATCACGTAAAGGTATATCTGATGGGTAAACGGCGAGTCCTTTACCTCAACAACCTTGTCTGGTATCCAGCCCGGGAACGGGAAGTCGTGCGAGACTATTTTTGCGCCCGGCTTCAGCTCGCTCTCGAACTTTGGCTCGAGCCTCTGATCAACGCTTGTGAGAAGGTAAAGCGCCAACACGTCTGCCTTTGACACATCTACCTTGAAAAAGTCGCCCCTTATGAGCGTAACCTTATCCTTCAAATTTTCCTCTTCTATTCTCTTTTCTATGAGCTCTGCCCTTCCAGGATGGGCCTCAACACCCACGGCCGTTGCCCCGAACTCCTTGGCAGCCATTATTATTATCCTTCCATCTCCAGCGCCAAGGTCGTAAACGACCGTGCCCTTTGTGACGCCGGCCAGCTCGAGCATCTTTCTCACGACCGGCTCAGGAGTTGGAACAAAAGGAACATCAAGTCCGAAAGACATTTTTATTCAATAAAAAATGAAATTCAGTAATTAAAGCTACCGCATCACCAAATCGGCTTTTCTGAGGCGCTGCAAACCAACGACAAGGCCTTAGCGGTTTGCACAAGAGAGTCCCGCATACAAGAAGTAGCCGCCATGGCAAAGGGCGGCGTTTCATCCGCAGGTTTTTAAGCGCTCGCGGTTCTTGCACGTATGGCCTCTTCCACAGCAGGCAAGCCGGTAAGCACGAGAACCACGGGCATTTGGTACATGGACTATCAGCCAGCTGTATCCGAAATAGTGGGAAACGAAAGGGCAAAGCGCGGCTTTCTGTCCTGGCTGAGCTTCAGGTTTAACCCACAGCAAAAAAGCGAAAGGCAAAGAGACCTCAAGAACTGCGCTTTGCTGTACGGCCCTCCTGGCGTAGGAAAAAGCGCCCTGGTAAAGGCCGCGGCCAAAGAAATGGGCGCCTTGCTCATCCAGCTAGACGCATCCGAGCTGAGATCGAGGGAAGACGTGAAGAGGCTTTTGGACGGCCTTTCTAGCCGGTCTACGCTCTTTGGGGAAACGAAAAAGCTCCTCCTCATAGATGATGCGGATGCGCTGTACGATGACGCGATAGGTTACATGATACTCGACATGGTTAAGCAGTCGGCGTCTCCCGTGGTGCTCACCGCCATTTCCAAGTACGCGAGAAGCCTTCGCTTCTTAAGGGGCATGTGCGCCGAGTTCTCTTTCTCTAGGCTTGAGGCCGACGAAGTGCTCAAGGTGCTGAAAAACGCGTGCTCCAAGCTCGGCCTTTACGCCGAAGACAGCGAGCTGAACGAGCTCGCGAGGACGTCGAACGGGGACGCGAGGGCAGCGCTGAACGACTTACAAAGCTGGTCTTTTGCACCAGGAAGCGCACGGGATGTCGAAAACGAGGTCAAGCAGGCTGTGGAACAAGCCCTGCTATCGGATTCATGCACAAAGGCGCTGTCAAACATCAACACCGCCCTTTCCTCCGTTGATCCCGACACTGTTATGCTTTGGATTGAGGAAAACCTTCCTTACTACACTCAGGAGGGGGTGGATCGCGCCTACGAGTGGCTCAGCAGGGGGGAGAGCATGATGGGGCTAGGAGAGAGGAAGCTCCTCTTTAACCTGCAGAGAAGAGGTCTCGAGGTAGCAATGTGCGGCATCAGCTCAAGGGATATAAGACAGGCAGAGGAGGCCCAGATACCTTGGCGCCTCTTCAGGGGAAGGGAAAGCATAGAGGCGGGAAAGCGCAGGCTCGAGGCGATTTCAACGCTGGCGTCTTCCCTGCACTCCAGCATAAGAAAAACCGCGTCTGATCAAACCCTTTCGCTTTTAGCGCGCGCTGATGAAAAAGAGCGAGAGCCCTAGCCGTACTTCATGGCAGGGGGTATGAACACAACCGCAGCTATTACTGACCCGTAGTTATCCATGGGCACCGTAAGCGTTTCTGCCCTTATCTTCTTTTCAGTTATGCTTATTCCCCTGAGCCTTGCCATCTCGCTCAGCTTCCACTCCAATATCTCTGTTATGGCCTCGCGGCTCATGTAGCCATGAGCTTCGGCAACCATGCCAAACCTGTGCTTGGCCTCCCACGTCCAGGCAACTCCAGCGGCTATCTCCTCACCCTCGTCGCCATCCATCCTCGCCAAAACCACAAAAGTGACGCTTCCAGGGTGTATGGGCACCCTTTGGACCTCCTCGGCCTCCGGGGGGAGAATCGAACTCACCGAGACCAAGTTGCATTCGGAGATCTTGGCATCCACAAGTGCGGCGTCAAAGGCGTTGAGGCTGGATATGGGGTCTGTGGCCTTTCCGCTTGTGACGAAGAACTTCGTGGGGATCACTGCAAAGCACCTCCTGACGATCTCATTACCGACTGTGTAATCATTCTGCGAACCTCAAGCATGCCGAAGCTTTTAAGCGTGCTCTCTTAAAAGGCTATCAGTTATAAGATATAGATCGATGCGCTTATTAGCGTCGATTCCCCGTTCAGCTAGCGCCTTGGACAATCCGTTCATAACAGTGATCGTGGTCGACTCGTTCAGAAAGGACTTCATAGAGGACGCCGTGAGGTCAGCTTTCAATCAGACCCTCCCTAGATCTAATTACGAGGTCATTGTGATTAAGAACTTTTCTGATCCCGTTCTTGATCAGAGGCTCTCTTCTATGGGTGCTAAGCTCCTTCTTTCAAGCGGCTTAAGCCCTGGTGAAAAGGTGTCAGAAGCCATTTCAATGGCCAAGGGAGAAGTCTTGTGCTTTCTGGATGACGATGACATGTTTGAGCCGACCAAGCTACAACGGGTGTACGAGCTCTTCAATGCCGGCGCGGACTACTACCACAATGGGCAAAAGGTCATAACAGATGAAGGAAAGACCCTGAGCCAAGACCAGGGCGGAGACCTCATCCGTGTAGCTGAAAAGGAGAAGTCAACTCGCTTCACCTTATTGTCAGGGATTAACAGCAGCTGCATATCCATTAGAAAATCGATCCTTCTTTCAGAGCTTCATAACTTGAGACGCGCCAAGTATTCCGTGGATTCCTTTTACCTTGCTGCGGCCCTCTTGCATGGAAAAGTACTGGTGCAGGACAGAGAACCACTAACTACGTACAGGAGGCACTCTAACCAAAGCGACGTAGACCTCTCGAGCCCATACGGTTTCGTGGAAAGAAGAAAAAGAGCTTACTCAAGAAGGCTTCAGGCGGCTGTGGTTATAGACGAACTGCTTGCGGGCACACCATACCAGGCCGTAGGGCGGCGCACGTTGATCGGGGCGAAGCTTCGTTACGCCAGGTACGTTTCCATCAAGGAGGCTGGACTTAAACTCTCTGACGTTCTTTATGCCGTAAGGCTTAACGTTCAAACTCTTGTGGCGACTAGGTCCTTCACTCCGCCCTCGATATTGCGCGTGCTATATTCTTCGCTCATACCTTTTCTCCCATCAAGCGCCAAGCAGGTAGAGGCACTGAGGGAATACAAGCGCTACTCGATCTCGCTGTATCCGCCGAAGATCTATCACATGCTGAGCCTTCCTTCACGCGCCACCCTTGCATTTACCATCGCCCTCGGCATCTTTTTGGCAGTCGCAGTCATGCATTATCCTCACGTTGCAACTCACGTCCTATTTCATCTTGAAAAATTCAGACGGCTGTCGTTAAGGCGGCTTTAACCGTAGCAGATCAAAAAACTAAAATGCAACAGCGAGCATTTAATTGCGCGGTCGTCGTCTAGCTGGTTAGGACGCCAGCTCCCCAAGCTGGCGATCCCGGGTTCAAATCCCGGCGGCCGCACCTTGCGTTTGGGCTTAACATTGCGCTTCGCATCGTTGTGCCCAAAATCCAAGATACCATAATAATCGATCGTTCTTTTTTAACAAGAGACAGAATTATTTACCAAACTTAATGCCACGCGACGATATAGCTCCTTTGCGCATGGGCTGCAACGTCTTTCCGTTCCCCGCGGGGCGCCCACGGGTCGTCGAGGGCCAGCACACGCTGACATGCTGCTACTGGGCTTGCGGGCGCAATACTAGCAACGGAGCTTAAGGGCTGTGTATAAAACCCATCACAACGTCGGCAGCGTGCACTTCCAAAATTTTCCTCGCGATAATCCGGCGAAACCTGGGCTAGCCTTTGGCAGAGTCCTTGAGAAACCCGCCGAAATGCGCCATGAACTTGGCCACCTTTGGAGTAATGACGTACCTGCAGTAAGGCCTTTCACGATTGGCTTCATAATAGCCCTGGTGATAGCTTTCAGCGGTGTAAAAGGCCGTGAATGGGACCACCTCGGTAACGATGGGAGCCCCATACTTCTCCTCTCTTTCGAGTTGGCCAATTACCTCCTGCGCAACTCTTCTCTGGAACTCGTCATGATACAAAATTATCGACCTGTACTGCGTTCCAACATCATCTCCCTGCCTGTTCGGTGTCGTAGGATCATGAACTTCGAAGAATATTTCCAGCAGTTGCCTGTAGGTTATCACCGATGGATCAAAAGTTATCTGCACTACTTCAGCATGCCCAGTTCTGCCGGTGCAAACGTCCTCATAGGTCGGGTTAGGGAGCGTGCCTCCCGAGTACCCTGCCTCTACCTTCACCACACCCCTGACCCTTGAGAAGATCGCCTGAGTGCACCAGAAACAGCCTCCCCCCAGCGTTGCCACTTCCATCGAGTAAACCGATAAAATTGACCAACCGCTTATGTGCTTTACCATCACCAGCAACGATAAGCTGTGTTAGTCGCTCCGAAGCCATCGGCACCACGGGAAAGAAGTGAGTAGCGCTTCTCGCGCACCATTTTCGATATCTTCGCTGTAGAGCTTTATGGGCTACTTCTTGATGGAATAAAAGGCGTACCGGACAGCAAAACCTGGAAACATTGCTTCAGAAGGCCCACCTGTTTGGCGCCGATGGTCGCGTGCGCGTAGCTTTTCATGCGGGGAAACGGCCACAGTCCTAAACTCCGGCCTTTGCTCAGCAAAAAAGCGCTTACGGGACCCAGCAGCCGCGCTCCTTTCAGCATCCCTCCATTCACACCGTAAGCGTTCATAGACGAACCACGTGCCGTAGGCTAAATCAACGCTATCAAGAGAATGCACACAAGCGTTACCGCAAGGAACGCATGCGCTATTATCTGAGAGGGGCGCAACAGCGATGATACATTCTGTATCAACGCCTTGTATAACAAAGAGAGAAGGGCCGCTATCATGACCCCGGACACAGCTGGCGTCACAAAGTCCGTCAATCCCATCAGCGCCATCTCCACGGTCACGAAGAAGAAAGCGGCAAGAGCGAAGAACAGCAGGAGGAAAACCGTTCTCGCGCTTGACCTGAGAGATACCATGGGTATACCAGCTTTGGCGTAGTCGTCCCGGTGCACAAGCGCTATGACCCAAGTGTGAAGCGGTATCCAAAACATGACGAGGGAAAACATGAAAACGCCTCCAAGCCCGAAGCTCCCGCTCCTAGCAATCCAGCCTCCCAGTATGGGCATTGCCCCCGCAACTCCCCCGAAGACTATGTTCCAAGGGCTCCTGCGCTTGAGGAATATCGTGTACACCCATATGTCAAAGGCGTACCCAAGGAAGACCGTCAGCGCGAAAAGGGAGCTCACCATGAGGGAAAGGCCCACTCCTGCCGCAAGAAGCGCGTATCCCCACGCCAGCGCGGCCGTGGGGCTGATCCTTCCCGACGGAACTGGTCTCGATCTCGTCCTCGACATGATCTGGTCTATGTCCCTATCATGATACATGTTTATCATGGTCGTCCCAGAGATCGCGGCGAACTCGGAAGTCACCACCAGTAGCAGGTCAATCCATGAGAAGGGCGCGCGCGGGGTCATGTAGCCTATGAACGCCGTGAAGACCAATACCGCCGTCTGCGATATCTTGGTTATGGAGGCTATGTCCCTGCCAAGCCCCATCTCATCACGCCTCTCGTTTCCGGTCGCTAACTGCTGAAGCCGCAGGCCTTTCCCCTGGCAACTTCTGAGAGAACACCAGGTAGATCATGTAGGTGAACACGCCCATGAGAATCGTTCCAACGACCATCGCCGCATAGGCGAATGACGGAGGGATATACATCCACTTATTTATGAACGCCTGCGCCTCAAGCCCTGATGTGCCCTTTATTATCATATACGGATACCGCGGGTAATCGTTTAAGATCTCTCCGAGCGGCACGCCAACCAGAGAAGACGCAACCAGCAGCGCTGACGAAATCGCCTTAGCCATGTCGTACTTTGCGTGAAGAGCGTTGAAGATGGCCGTTGCCCAGATGAGGGTCACGACCCCCATGAAGGCCACGAAGCCCGGATACGCCCTGACGTAGGTGCTCACCGAGGTGATGGAAAGCGGCCCCAACACGGCGGAAGCCATGTATGGGCTGTACTTGTCCAGCAAGAACGCGTAAATCACTCCGGTTGCCGTGGCCACCAGAAGGGCCGGCATACCCAAGTAAAGGCCGAACTTCGAGGCCTCCTTATGGCTTTCGCTTCCGCTTCTATAGGCCTTTATGGCGTAAACCCCAGCGAATACCATGGCCGCCATGGAAATGGCAGCGCTTATCCTGTGAAGCGTGAAGTCCGGGTAGATGGGGTTCTGAAAAACAGCAAGCGCGTTGCCCTTCAGCGCCCTGTTCATGCCCACGGGATCATCCAAGAAAGAGAAAATCATGTTGAAACCGATGGGCACCAGCAGTGCCCCTATGGCCATCACAGCACCTATTATCATGTGGATCCTTTTAGATACGGTACCCCAGGTGTACCAGTACATGGCCATGAAGGGTATGCCGATAAGCACACCCGTAATCCCTATGGCAAGAGGGACAAAAAGCACGTCGGTAGCTATGAACGTCAGCTGAGGCCAGAAGCCGGCCAGCGCTACCGTGAACCAGGTAGCCCATACCCCAGCCGCGAGCTCGCTCACGGCTAGGTACTTCAGCGCGTTTCTGGCGACGTCGGCAAGCGCTTGGCTTCTGTAAGATAAGTACTCGAGAATTGGGGCCATGATGGCCAGCCCCAGCACAAGACTTACAAGAAATATGTGGCTTACAATGGTTATCCCAAGCATCACAAAACCTATCCAAACGGAGTTTGGCGTCAACTGGCCTTCACCTCTTGTGCCGTCCTTATCTCATGCCTCAAAACCAATACTATGGCCGCTGTCCCAGCCACGAAAATCGCCACCTCCAGCGCAATTATGTAGGCCACAAAAGCGGGCGTTATAGAGGCGGGCGTCACAACGTCATAGTACGGTATAAGCCCGTATATGGTCCAAGGATGACGACCAACTTCCCTTACGGCCCACCCCGCACCGCCCGCAAACAGCGCCAGAACCGCGGCAAAGAAGGAAGAGTACATGAGAAATTCCTCCACGTCCACGTGAAGTAAACCCAGTATCCTGTTCTCGAGCGAGCGAAGCGCCCGCGAATAAGAGAAGAAGTAGACCAATGCAAGCAAAAATAGCACTATGCCGGAAATAACCATGCCGTAGTACAAGGGAAAAATCAAGCTTTCTGCCGATTCCGCCCCTGAGATGGTAGCTAGCGCGGCTGAAGGCGAAATAGAGGCCTGCGCTTCCTTAATGAGCTGATCGAAACCGGGAAAGACGTAGGACGGATTGCCCTTCAGGAGGATTCCGAGTATGGGGTTCTCCCCTCCTTTGGGCCCGAATCCCTCCGCTGCCAAGAACTTCGTGTATTGGTAAACGTACTCAACCCTTCCTGCCAGATCCCCAAAAACCGGCTGCAGCAGGCTTGCAACGGCTCCAACGCCAAAAGACACCCGAAAGAGCCTAAGCATGTGCTGTCTTTGGACGCCCACCCCCTTGAAGTAAAGGTATGCGAACACCGACGATGCCTCAAAGGCAACCACTATCACGCACGCGGTGACCGTGTGCAGGAAGGTGGCCAAGAGGTCGGGGTTGGAAAACGCTATCAAGGGATTAGACAGGATCTGGCCCAGAGATGAGCCAAGACCCAGATTTGCAAGAGCCGACGAGCCGCTTGCCAACGCAGATGCGGCAGCCAATAGCGCGGTCGAGTTGGAAACCGAGGGGCCGTAACTGACCGTCTCCCAAGGAAGGATCTTAGAAATAAGGGAACCCGTTCCCCAAGGGACGTTCATAAAAGAGTTAGCTCCTAGTATAAGCAGCGCGCTGGCATTAGAGCCAAGAAGAACCACGAGCCCAAACAGCCAGTGCAACCACCTGTAAGCAAATCTGTCCCAAGTGTATATGTAAAGGACGACAAAAACTATCTCAGTCATAAAGGCGAAAAGCTCGAAATACATAACCGAGAAGAAGAAAGTCCCGATGGCCAAAAGAGTCCCTGACCAGACCTGAACCAGCCCAAACTCCACAAGCGTCCCCGTGGCGGCGCCCGCGGCAAACGACACGCCCCAAACCATGCTCGCCCTCCTAGCGGCTTCCAGGTAAAGCGCTTCATGCCCTCTTATGGCCTTCCACTCCAACGCCAAAACCACGTACGGAAGGCCCACCGCAAATACCAAAAACCAAGCGTGAACGTATATCCCCACTATGGTCATGTACTCCGCCAGATTTGCCTTGGCCAGCAGAGGTGCAACCATAAAACTCCTGCGCCGCAATTTATAAGCCTGTTTTACCGCCAAACTTTTACCCTAATATTCAAGTCTCGCGTGAGCAAGATAGCGATAGTCGGGGCCGGGGTCGCCGGCTCTTACCTTCATGCCCTCCTCAAATCAGCCGGTCTTGAATCCAGCCTCTACGACTCAAGCGCAAGCTACTTCAAAGCATGCGGTGAGGCGGTCACAAACTCCTATTCCCCGAAAATTCCTTGGAGGGTCATTGCTGAGGTCCGCAACTTCTCTTTCTTTTTGGATGGCAATCCAATATACTCGACCTCATTTCGGCAGCCAAAGTGGGTGATCATCGATAAAAACGGCTGGATAAACTCAATGAGAAAAGACGCCATCGTGGGACAAAAGCCCAACCCAGCCGAATTCGACCTCATAGTCGACGCAACCGGCCCTTACTCAGGAGACAGGAAGGTGGTTTACGCGGCGCGCGCGCTGGTGAAGACCGAAAAAGCACCAGATGGTGTCTCCATGGAGTTTGACTCGCGTTTGACGGGGTTCTACTGGGTTTTTCCAGGCGCCGGGGAGACAGCCAACGTTGGGGCGGGCTTCATGGAGGTGAAGGACCCGTTGCCCCTCCTCAGAAACTACGTGAAGAAGCTGGGCGGAAAAATCGTGTCAATCCTTGGAGCCCCCATAACGGTGGGCCCAGTCAATGTTAAGACAAACAGGATTGGCGAGGCCAGAGGACTTGTCTATCCCATAGCTGGAGAGGGCATAAGGCCGGCCGCCATCTCGGCGGAAATAGCCGCGGATGCGATCATAAAGGGCAGAAAGCTCGAAGAAAGCCTGTCCACGGGGTTAAGCGATGTTGAAAGGGAAATCAAAACCCAAAGGCGCCTTCTGGGACTTTACCGCGCAACGCCGACTCACCTTCGCAGGCAGCTGATGAGGTCGCTTTTCAGCAGCGACCTCTTTCTTGAGGCGTACCTGTCAGATAGGGCAGATGCATGGGATGCCCTCAGCGCGCTCATAAAGGCTCGCTGAGCGCGCCTGCCAAGCAGCTTGTCGAGGTCTATCACCCGGTCACATGCCTTCAAAAGGTCATCGTCATGGGTGGCTACCACGATTCCCCTCCTCTCTTCCCTCATGATTTCCAGTGCCTTCAGGAAGGACAGAAAGCCATCGCCATCCATTCCCACAGTTGGCTCGTCAAGCGCTATGACCTGTCTCCCCGAGGCATAAGCGGCCGCTACCAGCACCCTGATCTTTTCGCCGTAGCTTAAGGCGAAGGGACTTGTCTTGGCCTTTCCCAGCAGCCCAAAAAGCGATAACGCGTCAGCGCTTCCCACCTCTTCCTCGACGCTCTTTTTAAAGAACTGCAGGTCAGGGTTCTGAAAGACAGCGTATGCCTTGCCCACGAGCTTTTTTATGCACGTGGTCTTTCCCGAGCCGTTGCTCCCATAAAGGCACAAGACCTCACCGGCTCTGACCTCAAGCCTGAACCCAACGTCGACGTCGATGATCACATCGCCTGGGTTTCCCCTTTGAACCTCAACGTCGAAGCCGCGCAGCCCATTCCTTCTCAGGAAATCGTCGTCTTTCAGCTTATCGGTTGCCAGCTCAACGAGCGAACCATCCCTTATGAGGTATGCCCTTTGAACACTGCCCCTAATCTCCTTAACCCTGTGCTCGGCCACGACCATGCCGCCCCTTATGAGCGTGAGCACCCCAGCGGTCGCCTCCCTGTCCAGATTGGCAAGAGGCTCGTCGAGCATGACGTACCTGGGTTCCGAACAGAGAACCGTAGCTATGGCCATCCTCTTCTTGTATCCATCTGATAGCTTGAAGAAGTCCTTTCCATAGTAGCTTCCCATGATGCCCTTAGCTATCAGCCGATTCACGTCATGATCCATGGAAAGGATCGCCAGTTCATCTTCGCACGAACCGCCTAGGACCTGAGCGTTGGGGTCCTGCATGACCGCCGCTAGGACATCGCGCGATATCGGAGGCGCCCTGAAGTCTCCGTCGATGCCCAGCCTCGCCCTTCCGCCAAACCCCATAGCCTCCCTTATGACCGTGGTCTTGCCCGACCCGCTTTTGCCAAGCAGGGCCACAACCTCGTCATCTCCTACTTCCATGTGACCGCTCAAAAACGAGGGATAAAGCTCAAGCAAAGCGCAAGCACCCCGTAAGCAAGAAAGGCCAAATCGACAGGGCTAGGCCTCGGCACGGAGTGCCTTGCACCGTGGCCGTAAAGCTTGATGGTGTACGCGACGTACAGGTTCTCGGCAACCCTTACGACCTCAACTATGAAGGGAAGCGTTAGCGAGGGTAAAAGGGAAAACAGGTTCCTTAGCCCGTGGCCAGAAGTCAGCCCGCGCGCCCTTGCGTAAAAGGCCACGTCAGATGCAACAGAAAGAAAGTACGGAAAGTAGTCAAGCGCCAGCACCAAGGGAATTCCCCTCTTTCCCAAAAGCCCAAGTATCGACGCCTTGTCTATCACAGTTGAGGCTATCAGGTAGAGGTTCACGTAGGTCAGCGTCCTCTCTGTAAAGATAAAAAGCGAGAGACGATCCATGACGCGAAGGAGGGAAAAAGACGAGGCGATTACCAGGAGCTCGACGATTAGCACCCTCTTTTTGCCGATCAAGAAGGGAATTGTCATGATCAGCGGGAAAGGACTTGAGGTCATGGCAGCGGAAACCGCCATAAGCACGCCTGACGCCACTCCAAAAAGCGCGTTAATCCTCATGAATTCGTCGTTCCTCTCTGCTTAACCGCTACTTCATTATGCCGGATCTCAGAAGATATGATGAGATGCTCTCTCCCAGATAGCCTATGAAAGCCCCTAGCGCCACGAACCCCACGGCGAAGGCCACCAACGGCAAAACGGGGACGGCGTAATGGAGAAAGAGAGCCCCGACCTCAACGCTAAGCGCTCCCTCAGAAAGCCCAAACACGGCTGTGTTGATCGCGGAGGCCTTGAGCCCTCTGTAGCCCACGAAGTAAGCCGAAACCTCGGTCAGTACGCCGGCTATCAGCTCAGTTATAGTGAGAAAGAACATGAAGCTAAGGGCAAAAAGCGCCGCCGTTATTATGCCTATGGCAAGCGCCCCGCCTCTCTTGTTTATCGCCTGAAACCCTACCGACAGTATGAGAAGCGGAAGCGTAAGGTTCACCAAGGGATCCAAGAATATTGACGCTGCATACGCTGCCGTGCCCAGCGACAATCCGGCTGAGACCGCATAAGAGGCTATGGAGAACATGGCAGCGAAAACCCAAAGCCTTGTGGCTTCATTCATACGTTATGAATCGCCTCTGCTTAAAAATATATTAGTCTAGCTAGTACAGACGACAACTCGCTTAATCAACGATTCGATTGAGCTGTATTGGTACCCGCAAGGGCCCCAGAAACCACTGAAAAATCGCCTTCCCTGGGTTCCCTTCTTTATTTCCCAAAGCCTCTGCAGGTAAGTGAAATTGGATATCACGGCTAAAACAGCCATTATTATAAGGCTTGCCTCGCTGAACAACAGAGCAAGAGCCACAAGAATCAGCCTCTCCGCCCTCTCTCCTATTCCAATTCCTTCCATCTTCAGCCCAAGGGACTCTCCCTTGGCCCTGCTGTAGCTGACGAGAAAGGATCCAAGAAGGGCGGCCAGCGCCACCGCTCTCGCAGGAAGCGTGGAAAAGGCCATCAAGAATCCCCCGAGTACGACTCCATCCGAGTATCTGTCAAGGGAGGAGTCCAGAAACGAACCGAACTGCGTGGCGCGCCCCAGCGCCCTAGCCACGCTTCCGTCAAGGGCATCTAGAAGCGAGCCCAGTGCAAAGGGGATGAAGGCCCACAGGTACTGCCCTTCGACTATTAGCGCGGCAGCAATGAGAGAAAGCGCAAAGGCGCACACCGTCATAGCGTTAGGAGATACTCCCAAGCGGATAAACGGATAAGCCATGGCCTGAACCACGCCGGCAAGCCTCCTTCTGAACTTCGTCAGCAACTTTTACGGCTATATAATATGGGGATAAAAGCTTAGCAATTCGTGTAACCAATATGCCCATGGATTACTCAAGAAACCCGGTGCTGGTGTTCTGGGAAACCACAAAAGCGTGCGAGCTCGCTTGCGTTCACTGCCGTGCCTCCGCAATGACGCACCCTCCTCCAGGGGAGCTTGACACCATAGAGGCCATGGCCCTCATAGAAGACCTGGCGCACTTTGATAGGCCTCCTGTGCTGGTGCTGAGCGGCGGCGATCCGCTTATGAGGGAAGACCTCCCAGAGCTGGTCGACCGCGCTCGCTCCCTTGGCATTCCTTTGGCGATGTCCCCGGCCGTCTCCGAAGACGTGGTGGCAAAGATGGCCCAGTTCAAGGGAAAGGTCCACTCGGTTTCCATAAGCCTAGACGGCGGAAAGAGGGCTCACGACTTCATAAGGGGAGCCGGAAGCTTTGAGCGCACCACGTCGGCCATGCAGCAGCTGGCCTCCAGCTTTGAGCTCCAAGTTAACACGACGGCAATGAAGCTTACGGTTAGCGAGCTACCTGATGTGCTCTATCAAGTCAAAAAGCTGAATATAAAGACGTGGGAGGTCTTTTTCTTGATAAGGGTTGGAAGGGCAACATCCCTAGAGGACCTCGGGCCAAGTGAGATGGAGGACGTGCTGAACTACCTGTATTGGGCATCCTCATATGGGATAAGGGTCAGGACCGTTGAAGCCCCGTTTTTCAGGAGGATAATAAGGGAAAGAGCGGCCAAGCCCGACTACGTGCCCATGACCTCCCTTTACCCCGCCTTGATTAATCGCACAAAGGAGATCTTGGGTGAGCCAAAGGAAAGACCGCTGGCAGAAATCGGAACAACCAGGGACGGAAGCGGCGTCATATTTGTTTCCAATGAGGGAGAGGTGTTTCCAAGCGGCTTCACCCCTTATCCTCTTGGGAACGTTAGGCGCGAGAGCTTGGTTACAATCTACAGGGAAAACCCAATACTCAAGAAGATAAGGGAGGCCTCCTTCTCTGGTAAGTGCGGGCTTTGCCCTTACAGGCAGGAATGCGGCGGATCCAGGGCAAGGGCGTTTGCCGCCTACGGAGACCCGCTGGCAAGCGACCCGGCCTGCGCTTACGTCCCTCAGCTGGCGCCGAATCCCTCTCCGCTCTAGAGGGATCAGAGCGTGTACTTCAGCGAAGGCCCTTCTCTTGAGGCCGTTGCATAGGTATTGCTAAGCCCTGCCGGCGGCTTAAGTCTTGGAATCAAGAACCTCCAAAAGCGGGTAATCCCCATTGCCCAAGGTGGACGGTTTGCCCTGCAACGGCTTAAGAGCTATATCTCGATTATGCATTATCGTTTAATTCCTCGCAGCATGCGTCAAGCTTCAGAGGCTAAGCGCACCCTTATGATCTCATCGCGTATTCAATGCGGCATGTTCAATTCTTTCATGTAGTTCGCACGGCTTTGGAAAGCCATGAGTAAATCTACAAGCGATTTTTAAAAATTAGCTAGAAAGGCACTCCTTTGATTTTCATCTCGGAGCCTGCGCTCAGCCCTTGGTCATCCCGAGCTTTGAGCGCACCTCGTCTATGAAGTCGACCGCCTGCTGCAGCTCCTTCCTTCCCTTATCCGTTACCGTGTAGTACCTCTTGGATAGCCTCCCCAAGCCGGTGCCAGTTGACCTGCTCTGTAGAAGCCCTTCCCTTTCCATCCGATAAAGAACGGAGTAAACGGTTACCGTGGCAGGCCTCAGGCCGAACTGCACGTGAAGCGCCTTCTTTATCTCGTAGGCGTACATTTCGCCGTTTGGGGCCTCGGATAAGAGCTTTATTATGTATATCCATAGGTTTTCCAGCGTCAGGTACCGCTTCAGGCGCTCGTACGCCAAACTCTATCAATGCTATTAAGCAGCGCTTGCTCTAAAGCCTGCTGTAGGACTCCTTCCTTTCCTTCTTTGACCTTACCACCCTCAACCCCATGTGAACGGCGCACGATATGCAGTAGTTCTTGGTGACTGGTACCTTCGGGACGATGGCCCCCTTTGCCTTGAGCTCCTTCTCAAGCTGGGGATCAACGGGGGAAACCCATCTGGTCACCCTCACGATCTTGTCCCTAGGCACCCACGCACCACAGTTATCACATTGAACGAGCTTTGCCTTTCCCTTGCTCCCCTTTCCTCTTCCTCTACTCTTCCTCTTCTTAGCCACAATATAACACCCGGGCTTATCAGCCGTAGTCTTACTGCCCGTGGTATATATGCATATTTGCCATTTCATGTGCCAACAAATATCACAGCAAATCCCTTAGGTTACCCCGTGCTAAACCCATGCGCTTAGCGTGCATTGGAACCGTTACCATAGACACCATAAACAAAGAGGGAGCGGTCTTCAAGGCCCCAGGAGGGACAAGCTTCTTTGCCTCTCTCGCGCTCGCGGCGCTTAGGGACTCGGCCACAATAATAACCTCGCACGGCGACGACTGGAAGCCCTTCGAAGATCGGCTGAGCTCCTATGGCGTGGAGGTCGTAAACTTAAACCCAGGGGGCAGCACCACAAAATTCAAGATAGATTACGGTGAAAGGGGAAGGAGGCTGTCATTGATTAGCCCGGCAACGCCTCTGGACCTCGACCCTTCCGAGCTGCGCGAGTACGATGGCATTCTCTTGGGGCCCGTGGCCAGAGAGCTTTCAAGGGATTTCGCGATTCACAGCATCTCATCAGGGAGCTTTACAGCTGTAGGCATCCAGGGATACGTGAGGGGCTTTGGCACAGATGGACGGGTTTACGCGCAGCGCACCGACCTCTCCTTCCTCAGGGGATCGTATCTCGTTGGCGGTTCATCGGCGGAGTTCAGGGCGGCCCTTGGAGATGCCCGCTTTGCCCTCGGCATAGGCTCTCGCTACGTCCTCATGAGCAGGGGCAGGGCAGGCGCGACGCTTTACGGCACCTCAAAATGGCATGCAAAATCCAGCGGAAACGGAAGCGACCCCACGGGCGCCGGCGACGTCCTCCTGGCATCTTCATTTCACAATCTCTTATCAGGCATGAAGGAGACCGACGCGATCGCCAGGGCCACCGCTCTGGCCAGCGCCTCAGCTCACGGAAGCGGCTTCCAAAAATTCGAGCTGATCAGAAGGGCGGCTTTCTCCCGACGCTCAAGCGTGTATCTCTATGATATCCCCATCGCTCAGCTTGTAAGATTTCCCCACCTTCTGCCCCTGATAGGCCACGCTTCCCCAAACCCTGGCATACTTAAAGTTCTCTGCCAGCGACCTGTGCAGTGCTTCGGCAACCTCACCAACGGTCACCTCTGACCTGAATATCATCGGCTTCTTGTCCGCCTGCTTCTCCTGCGGAGATTTAAGGTATATGCGCCTTATGCCTGTCGTATGTACGACCACCTTTTCCAGCTCCCTGAGATCGACGTCGAACGGTAGCGCTCCGCCGATGCCATCCTTTGAGATGGCGATGCGCGGCAGATCTAGCATGTAGCGCCCGTAAGCCCCTATTATCGCGTCCGCGTCCCGATACTCCTTTGTCAGAAAGACGATAACGAGATCGGGCATGACCGGCTGGGGCTTTCCCCTTTGTCCTGGGACAACGGAGGGAAGCTCCACAACCTGGACCTTCATGCCCCCCAGGTCGGCCACCCCCATGTCCTTCCTGGAAGCGCCTCCTGTCCACCTTAGCAAGAACTCGCTCTTGCCGGAGTAGGGCGGCCCTATGAGAAAGCAGAGCAAGTCAGCTATCCTTTTTATCCCGTAGCTGTGCTTTCCCTTCTTCTTCTCGCCCTGCCTGAGCTCCTGCCTGAGCTTAGCTATCTGCTTGCTTATTTGAAGCCTGAGCTTCTCGGTCCCATGATGGGCGGGGATGGCTGAAAGATAATCCTCAAGCGCTGCCAGCCTCTCCTCGGGCGTCCTGGCCTCCTCTACCCTCTTCCACTTCAGCCTTGCGTCGATGGGGAGGTTAGTCGGCGTTGTGTATCGTAAAAAACCATGCCTGTGAATTAAAGTGTTGGCCCAAACCGCTTTGCGTATAAGCCATTGCGTCATAATCTTATGGTATACGTTCTGGTTCACCACACATGGGAAAGCTCGAAGGAAAAGGACGCGCAGAAGTTCTTAGAAACCGTAAAGGGAGCTGCGGCATCCGGAAAGCTCCCGGCGGGATTCAAGGTAGTAGGCGCTTACGTTGGAAAAAACGAGGCCTACTGCATATGGGATGTCCCGTCGGCCAAGGCCCTTACCGACTTTGCCGGCCAGCTGAAACCTCCCACAAAAATAGAGGCAAAAGAGCTGAGCAAACTGATCTGATTTTTTTAGGGCAGAGAGTAGAGGATCGATCTCCTGTTTCTCGACAGGATCTTTACCTTACCCTGTTCCTGCAGGTCTTTAAGCGCCCTAAGCGTTAAGCCATACTTAACGCCGAGGGCAGCGCTGAGATCATAGGCAGTCTGAACCTTGTTCTTCTTCAGCGTTGACACTATAGCCGAGTAAAGCTCCTGATTTATGTCGTACTGAGATAGCGCCTTTTCCTCTTTCTTGCCCTTTTCTTCCTTCTTCTCCTTCTTTCCTTTCTCCTTTTCTTTCGCCTTCTCTTCGGCCGGCTGGGCCTTTGAGATTGGCTTTTTCTTGTTTCCTCCTCCCATTTGTGTTTTGAACGCGGCGGGGCTTTTATGGATTTCCGCAAGCTCAAAAATCGATACACATTTAATATAATACCAGAAACCTTATGAAATGTCTGAGCATAAGGAGATCATAGACCTCCTTAAGGAGGAGGGGTTCTCGGGATACGCGGCCGAGACGTACGTGACCCTTTTGATGATGGGAAAGGCCGATGGGAGAAAACTGGCGAGCTCCACCAGGGTGCCATTTTCGAAGATATACTCGGTGCTTAAGGAGCTCGAAAGCGAGGGCCTCGTTATGAAGGAAGGGTCTCGCCCGGCCATATATCGCCCAAGGGATCCCGTGGAGGCGCTGGAGCTCCTGAAGAAGAAGAGGACATACGAGGAATCTGCAAGGCTTGACTCCTTGGCCCGCGCCCTTGCCCCCCTCATAACCGTTCAAGACGGCGTGGAAAAAGCGATGGTAGAGGTAATTAGGGATCAGGACGCAGCCCTCGCGCGCGCTCTCAGCTGCATAAAGGAGGCGAAGTTCTCGCTGAAGGCCATAGTGCCTCCCTTGGGCGAAAAAGAGGGAAAGCTGATACAGCTCCTAATGGAAAGCCTCATAAAGACGGGCCTCAAGCTTCAGCTTGTGGTCGACAAGTCCTCGCTGAAGTACTTGCGCGCCGAAAAAGGAATTGAAGTGAAGCTGATTTCCAACGTGCCGCTCGGCCTTCTGGTAGCCGATTCCCGCTCGGTGGTCGTGTTAATCTACTTGGGATCGCTTTCCGCCCTTTTCACAGATTCTCTTCCCCTAATAAACCTCACCGAGCTGGTGTTTGAAAAACTTTGGGAAGTGGGAAAGGACGTCAGCGAGGAACCCTCCCCTCAGCGAAGTCCAGAAGCCTCTTTTCCGCTTCTTCGTAGGGCATCTGCACTGGAGGATGCTTAAAGGTATATGCAGATGCGCTCACCAGCGCTCCAGCCACCTTTCTGTCAAGCGCTATCTTAACAGCCCTTATGGCATCGACCATGCTCCCCCCGCTGTCAGGAGCGTCTGTCACTGAGAGCTTAAGCTCGATCGTTACCGGCGTTCCCGCGAAGTACCTTCCCTTTGCCCACACGTAGCATATCTTCTGGTTTTCAAGGAAGGGGATGTAGTCAGAAGGGCCTATCCTTGTGGGAACTGGATAGCTGGTCATTGCCCTGACCGCAGACGTCTTGCTCTCCCTCTTGTCCTTTAGCCTTTCCTCTTCAAGCATGTTCATGAAGTCCATGTCGCCTCCCACGTTCAACTGGTAGGTCTCGTCTACCTTAACCCCTCTGTCAGCCATGAGCTTTACAAGCGTTTTGTGCACCACAGTTGCCCCTATTTGACTCATGATGTCGTCGCCCGCTACGGGCAATCCCCTCTTTTCGAACTCAGCTGCCCACGCGGGGTCGGAGGCTATGAACACGGGCATAGCGTTTATGAAGCCTATGCCCGCCTCCATGGCCGCGCGGGCGTAGGCCTGCGCTGCCTTCGTGGAGCCAACGGGCACGTAGTTTATGAGCACGTCGGCCTTGCTTTCTTTCAAGGCCTCAACCACGTCCACGGGCGCCTCTTCGGACTCCCCTATAATCCTCCTTGGGTACTTTCCAAGCCCGTCCAGCGTGGGCCCTCTTTGAACCTTAACTCCCAGCTTGAGGTTTTTGAAGAGCCTTACCGTGTTGTTGGGAGGAGAGTATATGGCCTCTCCCAGATCCAATCCCACCTTCTGCTTGTTGACGTCAAAAGCGGCCACGAACTTTATGTCTTGAACGCGATAGCCTCCGAGCACCGGGTGCGCCAGGCCCGTGTCGTCACCAGTGCGCGAGTAGTACTCGACGCCCTGCACCAGCGCTGATGCGCAGTTTCCAACTCCAGCAAGCGCAACTCTGATTTCTGGCATGGGATCCTTATTATATGGGATTATATATTTAACGATCGTGCAATAAGCCGCTAGACTTAACTCCTGAGCAGGGGTTATCTCATGCAGAGCGTTTCAATCCACATAGAAAGGCTCCAGGAAAAGGCCAACACGCTCTTCGTTGGCCTTCCGGACGCGGGACTGGTGGGGCTCATTGCCGCGAACCAAATAGTTCACGACATGAAGCTCCAAGGCATGGGATGGATCGATCTGGGAGATTACATGCCTCCAACCGCGGTGGTCCACTCCGGCCTTCCCTTTTCTCCCGTCCAGTTCTTCGCGGGATCGGGAATAGCAATCATAACCGCTGAGGTCCCCATCCCCGTGGAGGCTTCGAAGGTCGTTGGGGAAAGCGTGCTGTCAATAGCAAAGAAGATCTCCGCAAAAGAGATCGTGACCATTGGGGGGCTTGCGAGCGAGGACAGGTACGAGGAGGAAGCTCAGCCTAGCGTGTACTTCGTGTCCTCGAGCCCTGAGACCGTGAAGAGGATCAGCGACATGGGAATATATCCCCTAGACGGCGGGCTCCTCATGGGGGTTTACGCGCAGCTCATGATGGGCGGCATAAGGGAGGAGATCCCCGTCAACGCCTTCTACGCCAACGCCTATCCAAGGCTTCCGGACCCAGGGGCAGCCGCTGTCCTCTTGACAGCCCTTTCAAAGATATACCCCATAAAGGTTGACATAGATTCCTTGGTGAAGCAGTCAGAGGAGATAAGGATGAAGACAAAGCAGATCATGCAGCAGGTGGCCTCAACGGGAAGGCCATCTGGCTCGTTCATGTACACCTGAGGTGAGCGCCATGAGCATACGCAGGCCCTTCAGGTATGAACCGCTCGCAGACCTCATAGACAGGGGGAGGTATTACCTCGTTACCGTGGACCTTCCCCACGTTAGCAAGGACAACATCCACATTTACCTTGACGGCGATACCGTGATAATACATGCGGAGAACGAGTACATGAGCGAGGACGGAAGCTACAACCGCGTGGTATATGATCGCGAGTTCACGCTTCCCGATGACGCAGATCCCTCGACCATAAAGGTGTCCTTCAAGGACGGAATTCTCAGGATCACCACGGACAAAAAGCAGGGAGGCAAGACCGAAATACCCATACGCCGACACACCACCGCAATGCATTTACGTTAACCCATGTCAGCTCTCGGGAAAATGAAAGACAACCTGATCTATAAGATAGCTCCAACTGGAAAGGCCCTGTTCCTCGCTTACGATCACGGCATAGAGCACGGTCCCACCGATTTTAACGAGACAAGCGTCGACCCTGCTTTCATAATGGACATAGCCGAGAAGGGAAAGTTTGAGGCTGTGGTGTTTCACAAGGGCGTTGCTGAGAAGTACTACAACGGAAGGGTACCTCTCATCCTCAAGCTCAACGGCAAGACAAAGCTTAGGGAAGGCGACCCCGTGTCAAGAGCCGTGTGCACCGTAGAGGAGGCGCTTAGCCTGGGCGCCGCGGCCGTGGGCTACACAGTTTACGCGGGCAGCGACTACGAGAGGGAAATGTTCAGCGAGTTCGGCGAAATAGTAAGAGAAGCTCACAGGCTTGACGTGCCGGTGGTGCTCTGGAGCTACCCGAGGGGTCACTCCATAAAGGACCAGTTCGCCCCCGACGTGGTAGCTTATGCGGCAAGGGTTGGCCTGGAGCTTGGGGCCGACGCCGTGAAGGTGGAGTACACGGGCAACCCCGAGAACTTCAAGTGGGTTGTGAAGTCCGCTGGCAAGGTAAAGGTGTTCATGGCCGGTGGGCCCAAGGCTGCCAACGACGAAGCATTCCTAACTCAGGTAAAAGGAGTAATTGACGCTGGAGGAGCTGGCCTAGCAGTGGGAAGGAACGTTTGGCAGCACAAGGAACCCCTGAAGATAAGCAAGGCCCTCAGGTCCATAGTGATGGAGGGAAAGGGAGTAAAGGAGGCCATGCAGGCAGCGGGCCTCTCATAAAACCTATTTTTCGTTTTTCTCCTGAGACATTTCTCCAGAATTTGAGCCATGACCCATGAGCTCTTCTATGAGCGATTTCACGCGCATGGGATTCCTAACCGCTTTCATGAAGATGTCTTCAGATGCTCCAAGCCCGCTGAGCACCCTCACGTCGCCATAGCCCATGAGCCTTCCCATTGCTCCCTGCATGACTTCTATTTCCCTGATCTGAGGGATGCTTATGACCCTAATCGACCTTGAAAAAACGCCCACCCTGGCCTCCACCTTCCCGTTGCCCACGAAGTATGAGCGGGACCTAACATAAATGATGGGAGGCAGCACTTCGGCCACGACGAATATCGCGTCCAAACCCGCGATAGCGGCGAGCAGGTAAAGACCATCGCGCAAGGAAAGCAGCACCTGTCTGTAAAACAGCGCAACCCCCATGACAAAAGCGAAGATCAGGCACACCAGAATGAACCTGACCAGGTAAGCCCTGAACGTTGGCCTAAGCTGAAGCGTTTCCATGTTTTTATGATCGCCCCTGCTTTTAACCCTCACGACCTCAGGGTCTTGGAAAACGGTTATATATCACGGCTCAAGTTCCTCATGAAGGGCTACTATCTTTATCCTGACGTAAGGGGCGACCAGATAGTCTTCACCTCCGACGACGACATATGGAAGGTCTCGATAAAGGGAGGGGAAGCCGTAAGGCTCACCTCGGATTTGGGCATAGCTACCAGACCAAAGATATCTCCTGACGGAAAGTGGATCGCATTCTCGAGAAAACAGCTGGGAGAGCAATCCCTCTCTGAAGTCTACGTGGTGCCAATCGATGGAGGCACCCCGCTGAGGCTAACCTACTTTGGAAGCCCTTACACCGAAGTGGTCGGATGGAATGGCGAAAATGTGATCGTTTCCTCCGATTACCATCGCCCCTTTTCTCGCTGGAGCGAGCTGTTCGAGGTCAGCCTCTCAGGAGGCCAGCCCACAAGGCTCCCCTACGGCAACGCAAGCGCCGTCGCGAGGCGCGGCCAAGTAACCGTCATAGGCAGGTACACCTACGACCTCACATACTGGAAGAGATACAGGGGCGGAATGCGCGGAAAGCTGTGGATAGACCGCGATGGAAGCGGAAACTTCACTAGGTTTCTAGAGCAGCTGGAGGGGAACGTGACGTCCCCATGCTTCGTTGGAGACAGGGTTTACTTCATATCTGACCACGAGGGAAACGGCAACGTTTACTCCTCTGACATCGAGGGAAAGGACGTTAAACGCCACACAAACCTCACCGAGTTCTACGCCAGGAACGCCAGCTCCGACGGTACCTCTCTGGTGTTTCACGCCGGCGGCGACCTGTACCTCCTAAGAGGAGATGATTTGATAAAGCTTGATGTCGACATACCCTCTGCGAGGAAGGGCGTTTCCCCAAAGTTCGTGGAGGTGTTCAAGAACATGGAAAGCTACTCCCTGCACCCAAACGGAAAGACCTCCCTGCTCTGCGTAAGGGGAAAGCCCTTCATAATGGGCAACTTCGGGGGAGAGGTCATACAGCTGGGCTCCAGAAATGGCCTAAGGTACAGGCTTCCTAAGTTCCTTGCGTCTGGGGACTCGATCGTGACGGTTGCGGACACCGGAGAGGCTGAGACGATAGAGGTCCACGGCGTCCTATCGGAGGAGGCAAAGAAGATCGCGGAACTTGGAACGGTAGAGGCCCTCGAGCCCTCGCCTGACGGCAACCTCGTGGCGGTATCCAACTCGAAAAACGAGCTATGGCTTGTCAACGCAGGCGATGGGTCTGCGAGGCTGCTCGACTCCAGCAAGTACGGCCCCATAACCGAGATAGCCTGGCACGGGAGCTCGGAGTGGATTGCCTACTCTTTTCCCGAGGGACCGTTCACGCAGTCGTTGAAACTGGCCAACGCCAAGGAGGGAAAGGCCTACGCGCTAACCAGCCCCACGGCCTACGACTTCTCGCCCTCCTTTGATCCGGATGGCAACTTTCTCTACTACCTCTCAGCGAGGTCCCTGAACGCGAGCCTCGACAGGGCCATATTTGAGATGGGCTTTCCCAAGCCCGTCAAGCCATACCTGGTCTCGCTTTCGCCAAGGCCCTCTCCCTTTGTTAAGAGCACCGATCTCGAGAAGCCGCAAGAAAAAACGGGGGAAAGGCCTGAGGAAGGCCAAAAGCAGGTAACCGCCATCCAATTAGAGGGAATCGAGGACCGGATAGAGCCCTTCCCCATTGAAGAGGGAAATTACGCCAAGATCGAGGGCCTGAGGAAGGGAAGGGTTGCTCTCCTATCTTTCCCCGCCGACGCTCAACCAGGGAAGCCATCCGGCGTCATCGACGTCTTCGACGTCAAATCCCTTGGCAAGGAGAGGCTGATTTCAAACGTTTCAGGCTTCTCCACAAACGGTTCCCTTCTTCTAGTAAGGGCTGGAGATCAGCTAAGGGTTGTTGACCCCGAGAAAAAGCCGGACCTTTCCGCGCAGGAGCCTGGAGAGAAAAGCGGCATAATCGATGCCTCAAGGATAAAGGTCTACGTGGAGCCTCAAAAAGAGTGGGATCAGATGCTCAAGGAGGCCTGGAGGCTGATGCGCGAGAACTACTGGAAAGAAGACCTGATGGGGAAGGATTGGAAACAAGTGCTCAACAAGTACGAGGGACTTTTGCCGAGGATAGGAACGCGCTTCGAGCTTTCGGATGTGATAAGGGAAATGCAGGGCGAGATGGGAACCTCTCACTCGTACGAAATCGGCGGTGAGTACGACTTGGACAGGCCCTACACCGTGGGGGGACTCGGAGCGGAGTTCGAAGCCGCAGAACGCGGATACAAGATAACGCGGCTTCTCGAAGGTGACAAATCGACTGAGGGAGAGAAGTCACCGCTCAAGTCAGCCGGGCTGGCTGTAGGTGACGTGATAGTTGAGATCGACGGCGTTCCGCTAAGCGGGCAAACGCATCCCTCAAAGGCCCTTCTAAACAGGGGCGGCGACGTGGTCTCCTTGAAGGTCATCCACGATGGAAAGGAGCAGAGGGTCGCCGTTAAAGTCCTGAAGGATGAGAGGACGCTCGTTTACAGGGACTGGGTTGAGAAAAACAGGGACTACGTCCACGAGAAGTCTGGAGGAAGGCTCGGTTACGTTCACATTCCCGACATGGGAGGCAGGGGCTTCTCAGAGTTCTACAGGCTTTACAAGGCCGAGGCCTACAGGGACGGGCTGATAATTGACCTGAGGTACAACAGCGGAGGATTCATATCCTCTTTGCTGCTGGAGAAGCTGAGCAGGAAAAGGCTCGGAGAGGAGAGGCCAAGAGTCGGAAGGCCCACGCCCTATCCTGTGGACGCGCCTCCAGCGGTTATGGTCGCGCTCGTGAACGAGGCAACCGGCTCAGACGGCGACATATTCTCTCACGCGTTCAAGATGCTGAAGCTTGGCCCCCTCATAGGCGTAAGGACGTGGGGAGGGGTGATCGGCATAAACCCCAGAAGAAGGCTTCTCGACGGCACCGTCGTAACGCAGCCCCAATTCGCCTTCTTCTTCAGCGACGTAGGGCTTGGCCTCGAGAACAGGGGAGAGGAACCCGATATAGCGATCGATATCACGCCCTCAGACTACGCAAGCGGAAGAGATGCGCAGCTGGACAGGGCCGTTGAGGAAGCGCTTGCGATGCTGGACAAAGATTAGAGGCAGGCTTATATATCGAGTTATAGATATTACTCGATAAATATGCGCCCATTTCACGCGAGGCACGGAATAAACGACGAGGCAAGGGAGGGGATAATTCCAACCGATCAAGTCCTTGACTTGATGAAGATAGGCAAGGATGACGTGATAGTAGACGTGGGAGCCGGAAACGGTTACTACACCTTCAAGTTCGCGCCCCTCTGCACAAAGGTGTATGGGATAGACGCAGGCTACAGCGATCGCGATCTGGAAGAGCTTAAGGGAAAGGCCGCGTCGCTCGGGCTTTCCAACGTCGAGTTCCTCAAAGCCGACGCCTGCAATGGGCTTAACGTACAGGGCTACACCCACGTCTTCTTCTCAAACTCTTATCACGACCTAAATTGCCAGGAGGAGCTTCTAGATGAGATAAGGCCAAAGGCCAAAGTGACCTTGATCGAGTTCAAGCCCGATTCCCCTTTTGGCCCTCCTTCCTTTAGGAAGATAGGCAAGGACAAGCTCGTTGAGCGCTTTTCGAGGCACGGCTTCACGCTGCTTGACTCTCGCGACTTCCAGTATCACTACGCCGTGACGTTCCAAAAGGCCCAATGACCGATAAAACCCTTAATAATGGAGTTATAAATTCAATCGAAGATGGAAGAGGACGAAGAACTGGAGAGGTTAAAGAAGGAAGCTCTGAAAAAGATCATTTCAAGTCCAGAACAGCCGAAGGCCGCGAAGGCCGCAAAGCCAATAGAGCTGACAGACGACACCTTTGACTCGTTCGTGGCTTCTCACGATTACGTCGTGGTTGACTTCTGGGCTCCTTGGTGCGTCCCGTGCAGGATAGTGTCGCCAATACTTGAAGAGCTGAGCAAGACCTACGGAGATAGGGTTGCCTTCACGAAAGTAAACACGGACGAAAACCCGGCCACCGCCACGAGGTTCTACATAGAGGGCATTCCGACGATACTTTTCATAAAGAACGGTCAGGTTGTAGATCAGATAGTTGGCGCATATCCCAAGAGCTACATAGAAAATACCCTAAAGAAGTACCTCTGACTTTTTTTAAAAAATCACACGTAAAGGAAGGCTTCCAGTTGCGCGCTTATGAAGAGAACGATCGTTATTCCGATTATGACTATTATGGCTGTGAACACCTCCTTAGTGAAGCGCCTGGTGAAAAGCGACACCAAAAGGTAAAGGCTCTCAAGAACTGCCGCCGTGTAGCAAACGAATTCCAGCCAGAATATGGGAAGCACCATAAGGCTCAGAAACCTGTCCATGCCAGTGAATGCTATTTTGGTTTGATTTGAGTAAACTATTGCCTGCGCAGACATCATGTATCCGGTGTTAAAAGAAACGTAAGTCGCCATAACCGGACCGGCCAGGGGAATATCCATTAGCAACGCCAGATAGTAGTTATTCCTGAATATGGACAGGGCAATGGCCTCTTTTCCGCTGGAGTACGGTATCGATGCGTTAAGGCTGTTCACGAGGCCACTTGCCTGAGAGGTGGGTACCGGCTGCCCAGCGCCTATCATCGTCGCTATAACCAAAAACTCAAAGATTATGAGGAACCAAAGCAGCCTTTCCCTTTTAGTGAGCTCCTGAAATGCCTCCTTGAAGTAATCGTACCAGCGCCTGCCTCCTTCGTTCGCGGGCTGGATGGCCTCCTGGACTGGAGGAGCCACGGGCACAGGCTCTGGCGCTGGCCCTGGTCCCGATGAAGATTCTGGCGTCGATGACGGCGTCGATTGCTGATTCGCCTGATCGATTGGCTGCTGTGTGACGGGAAACAGCTTGTTGCCATTGGCATCCCTTAGCCTTGAACCGCAGTAGGGGCAGTACCAAAGATCGTCGGATGGAAGCTCTTTTCCGCAGAAGGGGCACTTGCTCATAAATTCTTCACGCGGTTGCTTTTAACCTTTTTATTTCTGACCAGCGCTGAGCAATGCTGCCCCTGCGCCCGTCAAATTATGAAAAGCGCTATAAGCGGGATGAAAAGCGCGGCGGCGAAAATTGCCCAGTAAAGCCTGCTCCAAGCGAAGACCTTTGAGCCGTCAAGCGGCGGTATGGGGATCATGTTGAATGCTCCGAGCCACACGTTGACCAAGAACAGGGTCGAGGTGAACGTGGGAGCGACGTTGAGCAGAAAGAGGGGGAAGGACATAGCAGCTAAAACGGCGTTGGCAGCCGGCCCTGCCAGGGATATTATCCCGTTCTCCCTCTTTATGCTCCCGTAATCCCATCCGTAGGCCTGGGCTATGTAAACTGCTCCCGGCGCCGCGAACAGTATGGGGCTGCGGATTGCCGCCAGAAAAATCGTGAGAAGCAATCCCCACCACCAAAGCCTGAACTCGGCCCACCTTCCAAAGTGCCTGGCGGCAAATTTGTGAGACATCTCATGAAACAGAAAGGCCAGGCCCCACGTTGAGAGAGAAAGCGCTATGGCGCCTGCTGATAGGCTGTCAGCAAACGCGAAGCCGAGCACAAGCCAAGCTATGATTATGTTGATTATCTCCTGCACTGAAAAGGGGCCAACGTTGCCCCAGTTCCCTCCCCAGTAAGGCCCGCCTCTCCAACCCATAACCTTTCCCTTACGGGGTATTTAACTCCTTTGGGGTAAATGCGGCTGAAAACCCCTTGGAGGCAGCAGTTGGCCGCTACTCCAGATGGATGTAAAGGCCGTCATAGGCAACTAGCGCCTTAACGCCTCCCTCAGATGCTTGGATCTTCATCTCATCCTCTTTGCCGCTGAGCCTGGGGGCCACGTGGTTGAGAAGAAGAAGCCTCACCCCAGCTTCTGCCGCGACTTGCCCGGCCTCGAGCGCCGTGCTGTGGCCAGTAATCCTGGCAGCAGCCTCCTCTCCCCTCAAGAAAGTGCTCTCATGAACTAGGAGATCGCTGCCTTGAGCTAGCTTTGCCACCGACTTCGATGGACCCGTATCGCCAGAAAAAGTAACGGTCCTGTTCCCGTCAGATATCCTGTAAGCCACATCGGGAACCGGGTGCTCGCCCATCGCGGTCGCCACCGAGAGCTTGCCTACGGAAAACGAGTCACCAGGTTTCAGCTCATGCACATCAAACGGAAACAGCACGAAGTTCCTTGGCATAAAGGCGGATCCAAGCGGACCCTCTCTCAAGAAGTCAATGGCCTGAGCTATCCCCTGAGGCCCAAAAACCGCCAAAGGCTCCTTCCTTCCATCGGCTGCCATGGCCCACAACAGGGCTGGAAAGTCAAAGAAGTGATCGCCATGCATGTGCGTAATCAGCACGGCAGCCACGCCCTTCACGTTTACGCCGAACTTCCTCATGTTTAAAACCGATCCAGGTCCCACGTCCACTATGAGCGAACGATCGACCAAAAAGGACGTACACGCCCTGCTGGTCGAAGGCGCCGTCCCACCAGATCCCAAAACCAATACTTCCATGAGAAAGCCCTTAAGTCCAGATTTAAGCGTAAGCCGCGCGGTCCCCGCGCGTCCGCAATGATTTACAATGCATTTCTTTCAGCGATGCATATTTATACCGGGAAGGGCATAAACACTGAAATGGAAGAAAAATCGACGGAAGCGTTAAACTACATTAAACAAAACCCAGGATGTAAGGTGAGCGACGTGCAGAGGTACCTCAACGTTTCTCGCCCCGTCATCGCGACCATAGTCAAGTCGCTCGAGGAGCTGGGTTTTGTGGAGAAGAAGCAGGGGAAGGGAAGGGCCACCGCGCTTTTCGTCACCCAGAAGGGGGAGGAGATCCTGGCACCAAAGCAGGAGGTTCCCGCAAATCCCCCTCCAGCAAGCATAGCTTCGCCTCAGCCTTCCCCGTTGGCCGCGGCCCCTTCAGCATCAGCCCCGGCGGCGGTCTCGGCGCCTGCGGCGCCCGCAGCGCCAACGCAATCTTCATTGCCTGCGCAAGCAGAGGCGACGCCCATCATAACGGCGCAGGCCGTGCAGCCTGCTCAGACGGCTCAGGATCCGTCTCCACAACCCCAGAAGAAGAAGGGGTTCTTCGCAAGGCTTCGCGCCCTCTTCTAAAGGCGCGAAAGGGTTATAGGGCCGCATCAGCTGGGCATATGCAAGAATCGGTAAAGGAGTTTGGTACCCATTCGGCAGTCACCGCGGAGCTGCAGAAAGGGCTCGCGTTAACGGCCTTTGACCTAGGAGCCAACCTCAACTCCTTCGTCTTCGATGGCCTTGATTACATAAGAGGGCACAGGACGCCCGACGAGCTCGAATCCCATGCCGCTGGGGCCGGATGCGCGGTGCTCATTCCCTTTGCAAACAGGGTAAAGGGAGGGCGCTACGCCTTCCAAGGAAGGTCGTTCCAGCTTCCCATAAACGAGGTGGCCAGAGGGAACGCGCTGCACGGTTTCTTGACCGAAAGGGAGTGGAAGATCAAGGCCGTCTACGAGGGATCCGATTACCTATTTGGAGAAAAGGGGGCGAGCAGGGCCCCAAGGAGAGGGGCCGGCGTCGTCTTTTCGTACGACTTCGCCTGCGACACGGGCTATCCGTTTAAGTTCAGCTCAGAGGTCGAGTACTCCGTGTCCAATGAGGGACTTTGGGTAAGGCTCACGGTGACGAACACGGGAAAGTCGGAGATGCCGGTCACCATGGGAACGCACCCCTACTACTTGGTTGACGGGAAGCTCGAGGATTGGACCCTTGAGGGCAAATCGAAGGGAAGGTACAAGGCCGTGGACCTCATACCGACCGGGGAGCTGGAAGACGTCAGCTTCAGCGGAAAAATAGGCTCGAGGGCCTTCGACGAGTGCTATTTGGCGGATGGCGACGTAAAGCTCTACGGAAAGAAGAGGGGCATAAGGATCAAGCTGAACGAGAACCCATACGTCCAGATATACACCCCGCCATCGCGCGATTCGATAGCCATAGAGCCCATGACGGCCATCGGCGACGCGTTCAACAACGGCATAGGGCTCAGGGTGCTCAAGGCCAAAGAGAGGTTTGAGGCAACCTACGAGGTCCTTCCCTTCTCTCCTTGATTTTTCCACAGGGACTCAAAAACCTCAAGGGATTTTTGATCGTCGCAGTCCCACACCTCCTGAGCCGGGGAGTAGGAGACGCTTTCCCAAGGGAGCTCGGCCTCGGGAGGAGAGAGCGAGAGCTCTAACAGGTCTACGACGCTCACGGAGGTCACCAGCTCGCCGTCCTTTGCCTCAAAGCCAAGCGAGGACAGCTCCTTTCCGCTTGCTAACACGTTAACCACGGGCGCCTGCGACTCCTTCGTCATCTCGAGGAGCTTGCGGACAACGTCCTTCGTTAACAGGGGCATGTCGCATCCCACGACGAGGGCCCTCCTCCAGCCCAGATGCGATGATGCCCACTTGGCGACGTACCTCAAGTCGGCCACGTATCCTTCACCGGGGGTCTCGAGAAGGCTGACGCCATCCACCATGCTTGCGTAAGCGGCCGAACACGCGGTCCTCGTGGCAAAGGCAAAGAGAACGCGAAGCCCTGACCTCCTCAGCGCCTCCGCAACCCTCTCAGCCAGGGGCTTGCCGTGAAAGAACACGCAGCCCTTGTCCTTTCCGCCGAACCTCTCCGCCCTTCCTCCGCACATAACTATGGCTCCATCAGGAAGGGGCAAGGCGAGGCCTCCTCGGTGTCTTAGGCTCGTTGCCAGGCCCGCCGCGAAGAGGGCTAGGCCAATCAGGAGAAGGACAAGGCCAGCAGAGAGGTAGTACGAGGGCACTGGGAGCGTTTGATCCCTCATGACCACCGTTAACTTTCCGCTCGCCTCAGTCGAGTTAACTACCAGCCAAAACGAAGAGAGCTTGTAGCTCGGCGTCACCTTCACGTAGCCGACCTTTCCTCCGAAAAACTCCTGCTTTACGAACGGCTTTAGGCTCACCAAGGACGCGACAGAGATGCCCGTGGGGATGTTGGTGGAGATGCCAGTAGGACTTGCCTGCCCTGATGCTGCTGACGGCGAAGTGCTGTTGTAGATGAAGCCGCTGGAGTTCGAGGATGGCGACACGAGCAGCCCCGTGTAAGTCCCGTTATAGACAAGCACATCGAAGTTCCCACTGACCTGCGTGGCGTTTACATCTATTACGGCCTCTGAAGCGTTGTAGTTAAAGCTGAAGCGCCCAAGCACTGTCAAGCTTCCCGGCTTCAGGGTCGTTGGCACCGTACTCGACAAAACCGTGTAGGTTGGCAGCTGCGTCGCAAGTACCAGCGGGAGCGCCACCATTATGACCAGAAGGCCGTACCTGTAGTTCATAGGTCGATCACCCTCTCAAAGGCCGCGAAGGCTATTATTAGCAGCGCAACGCCAAGCGCTGCTGAAGTGGCCGTAAGCGCTGCCGCCGTTGCAGTGCTAACAGAGAAGGAGCCAAAGAACCTGCTGTAGTGTATGGTCCAAAGCTCAGAGGGGTTGAGCACGGAAAGGGCGTAGAAGAGGTCCCTGTTGCCCCTCTCCGCGTAAAATATGGCAAAGGCGTTCGCGAACTCGGACCCAAAGTAAAGCGCGAGGCCAGCTATGAGCGAAGTTGAGCCCTTCTTCGTGGCTAATGCCACAAGAACCATGAGCCCTATTATGACCATCATGCCGGATGCCTCTATCCCCCAGTAAAGGAGAAGCACTCCGAGGTCCGAGAAGTGGGGAGCGAAGGCGAGCGCCACCGGAAGGGGAGCAAGCATGAACATCACGAAGGGTATCACGGCCCCGGAGACAAGCTTGGCGGCCAGGTACTTGGCCCTGCTCATGGGAAAAGTCAAAAAAGTGTTGGTTATTCCCTTCTCAAGGTCGGCCCCTATGCCGAAGGAGACGTTCTTCAGAATGAGTATGAGGAAGAGGAAGGCAGCCAGGCCGAGAGCCGACGAGAGAAAAGAAAAGGCCGCTGACCCCTTTAGCACCCCGTAGTTGACCCCGGACGCGTAAAGGGTAAGCGGAGCCAAAGCCATCAAAAAGGCGAAGAGCTCGGCGACCGGCATCCTGTAGTCCTCCTGAACGCTGAGCTTCAGGAACCTCCAAAAGACGCTCATTCTTCTCCCACCAGCTTCTTGAATATCTCGTCGAGAGAGGAGCCAACCCTCTCCACCGAGACAACCCTGGCGCCAACCCTCTTGGCGGCTTCATCGATGTCGCTGAGGCTTGCGGCTTCCTCAGCCACCATCACCTTTCCGTCTACAACCTGTCCCTTTAGCGCCTCGGCAAGCAGCTCCGGCCTGTCGGTCGTTATCCTGAAGGAGCTGCCGCTGAGCGATGAGGCAAGCTGGCCCAAGGGCGCCTGGGCCTTGACCTGCCCATCGGCCATTATTATCACCTCGTCCGCGACCTTCTCCATCTCCGTTAGCACGTGCGATGATATGAAGAATGTGGTGTCGTTCTCCTTCTTGGATTTCGCGATGAGGTCGTAGAGCTGCGCCCTGGCGCCCGGGTCCAAGTTCGAGGAGGGCTCGTCGGCGACGACGAGCTTCGGCCTTCTCAGCAGCGCAACTGCTATGGCGAACTTCTGCATGTTTCCGGCCGACAGCTTTGAGAAGCTCCTCTGGGCGTATTCCTGAAGCCCGAGGGCCTTCAAATACTCCTCTCCCACCTCTGGCTTCTCACCGACCATGAGGGCTGCCTCCCTTAGGAAGTCCTCGACCTTCACGTGAGGGGGGAAGTTTGGCTTGTCCAGTATGTAGGCCACTTCCTTCTTCAGCTCTGGGTGGCTCCATGGATCCTTTCCCAGCACCGCAACGCGCCCCTCGCTTGGCCTCAGGAAGCCCGAAAGTATCTTCAGCGTGGTGGTCTTGCCGGCGCCGTTGGGGCCCACGAGGGCGACTATCTTTCCCTCGTCGACCTCGAAGTCGATGCCCTTCAGCGCCTCAAAGCTCCCGTAGCGCTTCTTCAGCCCCTTGACCTCGATTATCGGCATGACGATTTCTATCGAAAAACCACATATAAGCTTGCGCACGGCAATTTCAGAGGATGCCCAGGTCAGCCCTGGCCCTTTCCGAGGCAGAGCCAACCACGGGGTTGCCGTGGCCGGGAAGCAGCACGTCGAAGCTCAGCGACGCAAGCCTCTTGACGCTCGCCGCCGCCTTTTCTCTGTTCCAGTCAAAGGCCGCGGGCGTTCCCTGCACCTTTCCCTCCCTGAAGTTCAAGTTGTCTCCAGAAAACAGGAACCTGCCGTCGTAAAGGGCCATTGAACCGGGGGTATGCCCTGGCACGTGCAGGACCTTGAAGCCGAAAATGGCGTCCCCCTCCTTTACTATGTGGTCTGGCTGCACGGGCCTGTAGTGGGAATAGGCCCTCGCGGCATCGGCCGGAGCCGTAGGAGGGAGAGGAGGCCTCTCTTTCCCAGAGACGTAGGGCGCGTCGGCCTCGTGAACGTAGACCTCCGCCCCCGTGGCGTCCTTTATCTCCTTCAGGCTTCCGGCGTGGTCTAGGTGGTAGTGGGTAAGAATTACGGCCTTTACCCTGCCTCCCAAGGAGGCCACCTCCTTGAGTATCTTATCGCCGTTTCCCGGCGTTCCAGTGTCAACCACTATGACGTCATCTCCCCTGAAAACGAGGTACGAGTTGCCTCCAACCTGCTCAATTGGCACCCTGTAAACAGCAAAAACGCGATCCGCCATATTCAAATTCAAGGAATGGAGTTAAAGCGTTTCGAGTCCCTCACAAGGCGTAAAAGCCAAGGCAAAAGAAGACTGCGTTGGACTTCAAGGAGCTGAGGGAAAAAGCGAGCGCTGCGCTTTACGTCGAAAGCGTGGCGCTTAACGACCTCCTAAACCTCAACATGGTGGCGAATCAGGAGGCCAGAGAGCGCATAGCCCCCATGATATTCGAGACGTACCTGCACGCGTCCATAATGAGGGGAATCATGGAAGCCATCGACAAGACCAAGGAGGCCCTAAGCGAACCCGTGGGCGAGCTTGACCCCGAGCGCCTCAAGGCCGCTCTTAGCGCCCAAGACCAGGCCGAGGCAGACGCAGTGAGGTTCTACTCACAGGCAAGCCAAGAGCTCGAGGAGGGTTTCCTCAGAGACCTGTTCGCTGCCATCGCTAAAGATGAAGAAAGACATCACAAGATCGTGTTGGACATGAAGCGATTTTTTAGCTGGCATCGATCGCGCAAGCCGCAAAGCCGCAAAATGGCGAGCGATCATCCCATAATGCGTTCGCGTTAGAACATGCGTTAAGGTATGCGTTAAGCTTTGACTGGTTTTTTAGCAAGCTCTTTTCGGGCTTTTTATCTGCGCTTTCCGCCTGATCGATCCGAAATATTTATATTGATATTCGAAGGTCAACCAAATGACCGATGAGCACAGGCAACTCAAAAAGAACTCGGTCACCTTCGTGGAGCTGGTCTTTCAGTCCATATCCTTCACCGCTCCAGCCATCGCAGTAACCGCAACCATGACGGGTGCCGCGGCCTTTGCGTACGGCTCCCTTCCGCTGACCTACGTGCTGGCGATGCTTGGGGTTTTCAGCGCTGGATACGTGGTCTACGAGTTCTCCAGGAGGGTGGCATCGAGCGGGGGTTACTACCGCTACATTGAGCGCGGGCTCGGCCCGCGCCTTGGCGGGTTTGGCGGATGGATCTACCTTCTTTACACGCTTCTTGGGGGAACGGCCTTTATCTACTTCGAGACCGCACTGGCCACCGAGTACGGGCTCCAGATAGTTGGCGTGAGCCTTCCCTCTTGGTCCTGGTACCCGCTGGGCATATTCGTGGCGGTGTCTGCCTACGCGCTTGCCTACTCGGGCATAAAGAACTCACTGAAGTACAGCGTGTACACGGGGACCGCTGAGATGCTCGTCCTCCTGGTGGTGGCCTTCCTGGTCCTGGGAAAGAGCCCTCAGCCGCTTAACCTCAAGGTGTTCACTCCGGCTTATTCGCCCACTGGCTGGAACGGGGTGGCGCTGGGCCTGGTCTTCTCCTTCACCTCCCTCGCGGGCTGGGGATCGATGACTTTCCTCGGGGCGGAGGCTAAGGAAGCCCACATGAACATAAGGAGGGGTACCATAGTGTCGATAGCGGTCCTTGGCTCCTTCTTCCTATTCATGAGCTATGCCATGACCATAGGATGGGGACCGGCCAACATGGGGACCTACTTCAACTACTTCCTTCCGGGGCTGGTGCTGGCGCTAAAGTTCGGAGGGATCGCGCTGGGAGTGGTGCTTCTTGCATTCCTGATAAACAGCGGCTTCGTTGACACGCTCGCCATAATAAACGCGTGCTCAAGGGCGATGTACACCATGGCTAAGGACGGCTTCCTTCCGGACTTTCTCTCGATAACGCACGAGAAGTACAAGAGCCCGCACAACGCCCTGCTCTTTGAGACGCTGATCGGGCTTATAATATTCACGGTTACCGGATGGGCCATGGGGCCTTTGAACGGCTTCCTTGTCACGGGAATATGGACCGGCGCGGGGACCATAATCGAGCACCTCCTTCTCAACACGTCCCTTCCCTTCTACTTCAAGAGGGCAAAGCAGTTCAGGCTTCAGTACGCGCTTGCGCCCCTTCTGGCCACCTTCATCTACCTGTTCGCGCTCTACGGGACCTTCATGTCCATAAACGTCTACGTCATGATAGCCGCGGCGGTGCTGGCAGGATGGGTTGTGGCTGGGGCGCTCTACTTTGGCCTGAAGAAGCTCAAGCCCATAGTGCTGGAGGAAGGCGAGGAGCTCTACCGAAGCTACCGATAAAATGCCACAAAACGACGCGTTTTTTTAGCTCTTATCCCCTATCGGAGCCCTGTGAAGGGCGCGTCTCGCGGCCTCAGACCGCGCTGGCACGCTCGCCTTCTCTTCTCGCCAGAGAGGGGGCCGCGCTGTGCTTGAGAACCATGGGCCCGTCCTCGTCGTCTCCGATGCAACGATGCAGTGCCCTTAGGAGCGCTACCCCTGTGGGCAGCTCAACACCGCACCAGGCCATTATCTTTCCCGCGTCTATCCTCACGTCCTTTCCCGTATGCAGGGCTTCAAGCATCGCCTTCTTTCTTATGATCTCTAAGTATTCGTGGCTCTCCATAATGATATCAATGTTCTCGCATATATATGTGATTTTTTACATGAATGCGATCTTTCCATTGTAACGTCGGCCCTGGCGCTAGCGAAAGGACGGCGACGGCAGGCTTTTCTTGCACCAGCGGTAGGGTGACGTGAAGATCTGCTTATCCTCGGACCTGCACGGGGACGTGAAGGCCGCCTCCTACCTGGTGAGGTCGGCGAAGGCCTTGGGCTGCTCCTTAATCCTGGTTGCAGGGGACCTGAGCTCGTGGAGGGACGCAAAGAGCTACTTCCGCGTTGCCGAAGAGCTGTCCAAGTTCGAGGGAAGCGTGCTCGCCGTCCTTGGAAACAGCGACGCCCCGGAGCTTCTGAGCGTGCAGGCGCAGGGCCCATCCCTCCTTCACGGCACTTGCAGGGTCGTGGAAGAGGTGGGCTTCATCGGCGTCGGCGGGGTCCCTCCAAGCCCCTATCCCTCCTACTTCACCCTAAGCGAGGGAGAGATGGGAAGCCTGCTGGAAAGTGCCGCGGGCTCGTGCGCCGGCGAAAAACCGCTTGTGTCCATGACGCACGTCCCTCCATTGGGCGTGCTCGACAAGACCCGCGACGGGAGCAGCGCGGGATCGAGGGCGGTTTTGGACTTCATAAGGAAGCGCGGGCCGATCCTTCACGTGGCAGGCCACATACACGAGGCGAAAGGAGTAGCGAGCGTTGGGAGGACGACCGTGGTCAACCCGGGCCCGCTGGTAGTTGGGGACCCGGTTTACGTGGCCGACGTCGCCAGGACAGGCGCGACCGTGAGCCTCATAAACGCGTAAAAACCCGTGTTAGACCTGGGCCCTCGCTCCTCGTCTGCTTCGACTCGGTGCCTTCCCGTAGAACGAGCCCTTCTTTCTCGCTGCTTCCGCCTAGGCAGATTATCCTCGTAGATTATGCTCGAGGAAAGGGATGAGGCCTTCTGGCCATGCATTGCTCTTCATTCCAAGGCCTTCAGCGCGGAATACTGTTGCGGGCAATAGTGCTCCGGCTTTTCGCTGATAAGGTCAAATGCCTTGTCCTGTTGATTTCTAAGGGACTCCCACTTTTCTTTTGGGTCGTCGTAATCGTCATCGATGCCTAGCGCGCTGAGAAGGTGATCCTCGATGGTGTGGACCCGATCCCTTTCTCCCAGGCCGTTGACCGCGACGACAAAGGGAAAGAAGTCAGAGCCCCTGGTGGCGGTGTACTTCCACAGCCTAGAGGAGAGCGCGCTGCCCCCTTCTTCCTGGAGGTCAACCGCAACTTCCTTCAGCGCCTTCTCAACCGATCTCTTGAGGTTATGCAGTGAATCCCTCTCCTGATCGATCACGAACGCTATGCCCTTCAATCTGCGAGCACCGCGCTGCTTTGCCAAATCCAGATATTTCGGAACGTACTTCAGCGCCGCCACGCGGGTCTCCTCCGGCTTAGCGAAAAGCGCGACTGCCTTGCCGTCCAGCTTATGGGCGATGAGCGCCAAAACGTAGATGTCGGGAACGCCGTCGCTAACGATCACCCACGCGATGCCTTCACCGCCGATCGCGTCGCATTCGTCTGGTCCATCGGCGTGTTCGCGCAACGCTCTCTCAATCCTGGCCAATGATCTCGGTTGAAAGGAGCAAGCCTTCATAAAAGGAGTCCCTCCGCAAGCCTGGCGTCAACGCCTGCGGCGCGCAGCTCTTCGAGCTCCTTACCGCTCATGTTCTTGCTCCTCAGCTTCCCCTTGTCAAGTGAGAGAAGGATGGCCGTACCCCTGTCCCCAACTCCCTCAAGCATGATCTGCGCAAGCTCAAGGCTGTGAGTTGCGATCACCACGTTCGCGTCCTTAAGCCCCGATAGCCACTCGGCCACCCTGATTATCGCCAGCGGGTTGAGGTGTGATTCAGCGTCATCCCACAGTATGAACTTCGGCTTTATGTACTCGTAAAGCAGGCGCACCGCGACGTAGTCCTGAATGCCAAAACCAAGGTCTGCAAGCCTTATCCTCTTCCCGTCCAACCTGTAGGCGTAAAGCGCGTTGCCGTTGACGAACGGCTCATCTGTAAGGCCCATGTACTTCTCGTTTGAGAACTCTGATATCTCCTTCGCGACCTCGAGGGGAGCGCCGCTGTTCGCGATGAGTATCCAGTTCGAATGTATAAACCTGACCGCGTCCTGAATCAGGTCACTGCTGAAGAAGAGAGGCGCACCGATCGGAGAGATTGCGTTTCCTAGCTGGCCGTTCAAGCTCTGGAAAACTTGCATTGGATTGCTTTCTGGCACGGAAAACGTGCCGATCCATGGCCTTTGAATTTGCTGTCCATTTATTATGAGGCCCGTCCCCTGTGTGCTCGACGGCGATATCCCCGGAGGATAATAGTAAACGTGATGCCTTATCGTCTGCCCAAAAGGGCCCTCCCTTACAAATCCAAAGGTCCCGTAACCTTCAAACTCCAGGCGGGCCTCCACCGACGTGTAGTTGTGATAAACGGAGATGCTACCTCCCCACTGCCCAGCGCCCATGTGGAGATCTCCTATGAGCTCAAGGGGGTATTTGCCGTACATGGTCATCCTCAAGGGGTTTTGAAATAGGTATATGGCCTCAAGCACGGTCGTCTTGCCCGAGTTATTGCCTCCCAACAGCACGGTGAATGGGGAAAGGTCGACCTCTCCTTCCTCTATCCCCTTGAAATCCTTTAGCTTAAGCTTCATTAATTGTTCGTAAATGGAAATTTATAAATATAGCGCCCTACCCTCTCAATCCGCTCACGCGTCCCACCTTTGCCTCTGAACCAAGCGCTCGCACAAACGGTCGAGGCACTCTTACGGGGGACATTGTCGAAAAGATGATCTCACCCACAACGGGATCCTGCGCCTTGCGGAACTCATCAGGATCGCTGATCGTGCGCATGGCTGCAAAGCCAGCGATTTTCGCGGTGAGAAAACGCTCGTGCGGACAAAACGGCGTTTGAACATAGCGCTTTTCCCTAATGCAAACTCATAGAGGGCATCCTTAAAAAAAGATAAAGAAGGGTTTTGTATGCCTATCACTTACGATAAGATCACAGTCAAAAACTTCAAGAGCATAGAAAACGCATCGGTGGACTTAGGAAAGCTGAACGTGATGATAGGCCCAAACGGAAGCGGCAAAACAAACTTCCTTCAGGCGGTGTTGTTTGCTCGCACGGTCGTTAGGCCGCCAAGCCTCCCTCCCTACCCTTTCGCAAACTGGTGGGGCTATCAGAACTTGGTTTTCGGCCGCGACATCAAGAACAACGTGGAAATTGACGTCGAGGGAAAAGCCGGAGATAACGTGCCGTTCGCGTACTCCTTCGTTTTAAACGGCGCAGGCGAGAACGTCAACTTTTTGCAGGAAAGCCTAAGGATAGGAAACGAGCTGAGCTTCGAGAGAAGCGGCCCCCTTCTCACCATAAACAACGGAAACCCGACTGAGGCGCAAAAGCAGGCGCGGCCTGGCATCGCCAAGCACTACGTGCTTAATCTGAAAGACAACAGGTACTCGATTTTTTCGCTAATAGCGCAATCGTTTACCGAGTTTTACGATAAGTACCAGGATCGCGTCCTTGCGTTCAACCAAAACCTTGTCGAGTTAGGACAGCCCGTTATCCTCGCGGGGCAGCCTGAGAACCTCTCAGCCTTTGACCAGCTGCTAGGACTTTTCTTCAACGACCTCTGGTTCCTATCGTATGATCCTAGCCTTGCTAAGGCCCCCTCTCCGCCGGTGGACTTCATCAGAGTTGACGGCCAGGGCATAGCATCTTCCCTTTACTCTAACTACGGGACAGCGCTGCCCAAAGGTTACCTTAACGACTTCTTGGAGCAGTACAAGCTTTCCATCAGCTATAACATCCTACCCAATCAGACCATTTCTCTGAGGTTAACCGAAGGTGGCCTGCTGTTTTACATCCCAAGCATCCCCGATGGCTACCTCAAGATGATCACGATCCTTCACATACTGGACCGCAAGCCATCCCTGCTTTTAATAGATGAGCTTGAGAACTCGCTTCACCTGAAGCTCATCGAGCTCGCCATAAGCGCGTTCAGGTCTTTTTCGGGAAAGGTCGTGGTAACCACGCACTCGCCCATGGTGGTTGATCTGGTAGATCCATCAGAGCTTGTTCTGTTCGAGAAAACCGGCCTTTCGACGACTGTAAAGCGCATCGCAAACCCAGAAGCCCTCAAGAAAAGGCTCGCCGAAGACGGCTTAGCCCTTTCTGAGTCTTGGCTTTACGGGGATCTGGAAGAAAACCTAGGGCGAAAGCGCGGTGGAGGATAGTGCCGAACGTTTGCCTTCTCTGCGAGGACGCTTACGGCTTCGAGTTCTTCAAAGGGTGGTCGAGAAGCTGAAAGGAAACAGGACGCTTCCCGAGCCGATCAACGTCAGGGAGGGAGGACATACCTACGGCATGTTTCAAGGAAATAGCATCAAGGTAAGGAAAATGATAAAGGCTATGATTCGCGACAGGAGGTGCGATAAGGTCGTCGCGCTGTTCGACGCCGACGGCAAGGGTGCGGAAAAAATGGAGGGGCAGTTTCGCGAGCACCAGTGCCCAAAGACCGCTGGCGCAAAAAAGATATTCGTTGTTGCCTTCGAAACCGAGGTGGAGGAATGGATAACCACGTCGATGGGAAAACGCGAGGAGAAGCCAAGCGATTACCTAAGGGACCATGAGAACTACGAGAAGAGGCAGCTGCCATCTCAGGTTGAAAGGCTGGACTTCGAAGCGCTGAAGGGCTTGAGGAGCTTTAACCGCTTCGTGGAGGCGTTAAAGGACCCTTAGCTCGGGCCGCCAACACTTAAAGCCCAACGCCCTCCTAGGTCATGGCAGACGCCCAGGGTCGAGCAGCTCAAGGAGGCCGTGAAGAGGTTCTGCGACGAAAGGGACTGGGGAAAGTTCCACACGCCGAAGGAGCTCGCAGTCGGCATCGTCACGGAGTCCGCGAAGCTCCTGCAGATGTTCAGGTTCAAGTCCGATGAGCAGGTGAGGGAGATGCTCCAGGACAAGAGGAGGAGGGAGGAGATAGGGGACGAGCTTGCAGATTCCCTTTACTTTTTGCTGAGGTTCGCCGACGTTGCCGGCTTTGACCTCTCTGATTGCCTTTCCTCAAAGCTGGAAAAGGACGCAAAGAGGTACCCAGCAGACAAGGTGAGGGGATCGAACAGGAGGTACGATGAGGGATGAGGGATGAGGCTTTACGATGGAACCCTTGACGAGTTCAGGCAGGACGTTCTAGCGAACAGGATTGCCGACGAGCTCGAAGCGCGCTTCGAGTCCTACTACCATCAGAGGCCCTCGGGATCGGAGTACCGCTCGTGGGAGAACTCTCTTAGGGCGCTAAAGGACGCCTTCGAGTACGACGGGCTGAAAGAGCTGCGCGAAAACAAGATAATTCTAGAGTACAGGATACCGACGACGGACAGGAGGATCGATGCCCTTGTCTTCGGGAGGGGGGAGGCATTCCAGGGCCTTGTTTTGGTGGAGCTCAAGCAGTGGTCTAACGCAGGGGTGAAGGACAGCGATGAGGAGGGAAACGTGAGGGCCTTCATAGATTACAGGTGGACCACGGTGCCGCATCCCTCTCTTCAGGTGGAGGGATACTACTACGGCCTCAAGGACAACCTGACGGTGTTCGAGCAGGACCCCTCCGTTCAAATAGCCCCAGCTGTTTACTGCCACAACTACTCGAAGGAAAGGGATGGGGTCCTTTACCAGAGGAAGTTCGAGAAGGCGCTGAGCAGGTACCCCGTGTTCTCAAAGGAGGACTACGAAGGCCTCGGCGAGTACCTGAGAAAGAGGATAGCCGGAGGGCCCGCGTCCGACGTCTACCAGGGATTCGTGGGAAGTCTCATCAAGCCCTCGAAGCAGCTCATGAGCTACGTGAGGCAAATGGTGAACAACCAGCAGGTCTTCTACCTGATAGACGAGCAGATAGCGGCGCGCAACGCCATAGTGAGCAAGGCGAAGAAGATGGCAAAGGGAAAGAAGTCTGTCATAATAGTGAAGGGAGGGCCGGGGACGGGCAAGTCGGTGATAGCGCTTGAGACCATGGCCGAGCTGCTCTCCGAGGGGAAGGACGCGTACTACGCCACGGGATCAAACGCCTTCACCAACACGCTGAGGAAGCTGGTGGGGATTAGGGCGAGGGGAAGGATAAAGTACTTCTTCAACTTCACCGACCGCGGAGATGACGAGGTTGACGCCATAATATGCGATGAGGCCCACAGGCTTAGGGCCAACAGCAGCAACTACGGTGTGCCGAGGGAGTTCAGGTCAGACAGACCCCAAGTGGAAGACATAATAAGGCCCGCCAAGCTGTCGGTGTTCTTCATAGACGAGAAGCAGGTCGTGAGGCCAAATGAGGTGGGAAGCGTGCAGCTCATAAGGGATACTGCCAAGAGGTTCGGGGCAGAGGTAGAGGAGTTCGAGTTCAAGACCCAGTTCAGGTGCGGGGGATCGGAGAGCTACGTGGAGTGGCTTGATGGCGTGCTTGGGATATCCGGTGAGGCAAAGGTCCTAAGCAAGAACGAGCCTATGAAGTTCGAGATAGTTAGATCGCCCGAGGAACTCAGGGAGAAGATAAGGGAAAGGAACGAACAGAAGCCAAACAGCGCGAGGATAGTAGCTGGCTTCTGCTGGCCGTGGAGCGAACCCCGCGAGGACGGAAGCCTAGTTGACGACGTTGTGATAGGGAGCTTCAAGATGCCGTGGGAGAAGAAGGACGAGTTCTGGAAGTGGGCAACTGATCCGTCCGGCATGGATCAGGTCGGCACCGTGTACACGGCGCAGGGGTTCGAGTTCGACTACATAGGGGTCATATTCGGTAATGACCTGGTATACGACTGGGAGCGGGAAAAATGGGTTGGAAGGCCGGAGAACTCGTATGACGTCATCGCGAAGAGGGGAGGGGAGGGGCAGTTCGCGAGGTACGTGCAGGACACCTACAGGGTGCTTTTATCGAGAGCGCACATAGGCGTGTACGTGTACTTCATGGATAAAGAGGCAGAGAGGTATTTTAGGTCGAAAATCGAAAAACGCAAAGACTTTTAGGAGATGTCAATCGCATGCCTTTATACCATCTAACTTCCGGCATAAAGCTTAGAAGAAAATCCTTGAGCTAATGTCGCGAAGCCTTTGCACTTTAAGCGTTCGACCAATTACCGTCCTACGCTACCAGGCGAAACTTGACGTCGCATCTGCAACAAGAATAATGTTGAGCTAGAGCCCAAGAAAATATAGTAGTCTACCTATCTGCTAGCTCTTTCGTTTTCCCTCTCGCGCTCAATCATATGAACAATGTAATCGTTTAAATCCCTGTGTAAGATGAACTCGTGGTAGTCGCCCGCTGGTAAGATGTTTTCAAACAGCTTTGGCACGCCATCTGTTACTCCTGATATCATCTGGATAAAGTAACGCTGTTGTCTTTTTGACTTGAAGACGTGCAACGCGTATAATACGTATATCTCCGGCAATCTGAACTCCTTTTTTGAGCTTAGCTCTTCAGGTGGGCTGTTCTTCTCCAACATTAAAACTGTGGACAGAATGTAGAATACAGCCAGGATCATCCGAGGCATACGCGCCTCATTCCTTATTGCTTTATTTAGGTAATCTTCCGCTACTGCGAGGAAAACGCTCAGATGGGTCATAAGCAGCGCGTTTGACCACTCAGCTGAGTTAAAACCCGACCCATAGGCGTTTATCACATCAGAAACTTTAGAAAGAACAGGACCTACGCTTATCTTTCCCTCTTCCGTTAGTGATATTAGACCATTATCCTTAAGCGTCTGTAGAACTTCTGATGGATTATTTAAAAAAGCAAAAGCCAGGAATTCTTCCTTGTCTAAGCCGGGGCCTCTGAACTCGTGATCGTTAGTAACCGCATACCAAACAAGTTCGGATATCATATGTTTATATGAGGCAAACAGGGGGTAGGCAGACAAGATCTCTACTATCTTCTGGCCACCTTTAACCAACCACTCTGGCGGCTCTTTTCCCGCGTCAATTGTTTCGCGCAAACTTTCACGGATCTCATAAATCTGAGCCCTAGATAGCTGAAGGAGTATAGTTTCACGGTCACTCCACCTTGCCAATTACATCACCCGATACATTCTCTACGATAAGCCCAGCGCTGTCATTAGACGTCCTCGTCAAGATTATAGTAATTCCATTATTCCTAGCGTACTGATCCAAAAAACTCAGTATGGTACCTCTTCTGAGCTCGTCTAGGTACTCGTACATATTATCTATTATGACGTATTTTTCGGGACTTCCAAGCATTGAATTAAACGCTAGTAATAAAACGATAGCAACGACGACTCTTTCGGATTCGCTGAGAGCGCCGGGCTGAAGCGATCTTAATTCCCTTGTGGCCGTCACATACTGTACATTCAACTGAAAGTTGCTATCGAAGTAAATCCTTTTGAACTCGCTTAGCCTAGCGATCCTAAGGAGTTGTTGTACAAGCTCATTAAACTTAGATATGACTTCTTTCTTTTTCTTATCCTTGCTTTGCTCACACATAGTTATTCCATTAATGAGATCCCTGTCCACGTTTTCTAGGACGCTTATTTGATCTAAGTTTATCCTCATACCCTGCCAGGAAATAAACCCTGCCGCTGCTTGTTGAGATTGTAGTACCTGCAACTCCTCTTGCTTAGCGTCAATCTTTCTGTCAACATCTTCTATGTTTTTTATGAGCTCGGGATTTGCTTTACTCAACGCTTCTCTGTAATAGTTTATTTTACGATGAAGCTCTTCCCTCTGCCTTTCGAGATTTTCGAGCCTAGATTGATTCTCTGCGATTGCGCTTTCATAATAACTTAGCCGACTCATCTTAGATGCCTTAAGATTCAATTGTTCTTGCTTAGTTTGATTAATTTTCTCATTTATCGAATTCAATCTAGCCTCTGCTTCATTTCTGGCCCGCTCCCTATCGCTAATCACCCTAAGTTCATCCTCTATCTTTTGTATTTCTTTTTTAATTTCGCTCAACTTTGAATTTAAACTTGCCTTTGTGATATAGCCTTGACCACAAAGCGGGCACTTAACGGAATCCCCAGTTATATCGTTTAGCGCTACGTAATAGAGGTTCGCTTCTGCTTGCAACTGCAGCCTTTGCTCCTGTTTTGATGTCTTCTCCTCAAGTAGTCTATCCTGTATTTGCATGGCTTCTAACTGCTTACGTATAGTTTCTCTCTCACGATCTAAATCAGCCAGTTTATGATCGTATTCCTCCATCAGTCCTTTGATTTCTGATACCTGTTGGCGATCTTGCAATAGCGTTACTCTTGTATTGCTGATTTCCTTCTCAATCACCGCAAGGTCCCTTTCAAGCTGATCTAGTATCTTGGTGAGATCAGAGGCTTTCTCTCTTTTCGCCTCATAAGTGGCTTTTAGCCGAGATATCAACGCGGATTTCGTGCTCTCTAGATCCTTTAATTCTTTAGTGAGCTCTTCTATTTTGTTCTTCAGATTTGGTAGCTCAGCTCTTTTCTTCTTAGCTTCATCAATAACTGCAGAGATATCTGAGTGTATATCACGAAGCTCATCGACTGCCATCTGGTATCTATGTGCAGTTATATCTAGCTTGGTCACGTAATCACCAAAAGCCGATTCCTTGATCTGACTTTGAAAAGCTTGGTCTGTTATGGCCTTGAACAGCCAAGATAAAGGTGTAAGGCACCCGGCAAGGAGGAAGTTATGATTAGCATGTATGGCAGTTTGTATACTGCCGTTCCTGTTAATTCTAACGTTGTCTTGAAAACCACCATAGTCGACCAGTATTTCGGCAAACTCCGCGTTGGCATGTATGATACCAGCTTTAGCACTGATCCTCTCGGGAAGAAGACCCAGACTTAACGCCTCCGAACGCCAAACATTTCTGGGATCTTCCTCAAGTACATCAGAGTCTATCCCTAACGCAGCCATCAAGGCCTTAGCTATGCTAGACTTTCCACTTGCGTTGGGCCCACTAATTATATTAAGGGTATCCTTAGCGAGATGGACTTTATGCTTTCCGTACATACCTCCTACATTGGATAGAATAACCTCAATTTGACTCATACTTGATACCACCCCGCTCCAGTTTTGATTTTATCAATTCAGTTATACGCTTCTTCAACTCTTTTTCAGATATCTTACCTTCCACGAACTGCGCAACGATGTCTTCAATATCTAAGGGCTTAGTCTCGCTCAACCTGGCTCACCCTATCGTAGGTTATTACATTCGCTAAATATACATGGTAGTCTCCAAACCACTTAGGTTCACCTCCTTCTTTGACTCTTTTTTCGACATCTTCCAAGAACGCAAGGAGCTTCGCAAGAAAGTTAGGACTAGCCTCTTCGATAATATAGGAGTACTCCCCGCCCACCGCTTTTCCCGCCTCCTTCCTTGAACTAAACTCCTGAATATACTTAAGCAAGGCGTAGCGTATCGGTTCGAGTTTACCATAAGGTGACAAATTTTTGGGCAGCGTACTTTTAAGCCAACGTCTTGCGTCGTTTTGCCGGTTATCAGTCTTCGTCTTAAAGTATACTTCAACAATCAGGATCCTTCCCTTTAAGGACTCCCCTAGTAAGGGGTTTTCACTCAATTCGATTCACCCTCTAAATAACTGAAAAGATTTTCGGTAATCTCCGACATTGCTTCGCGAATCGTGGTGATTTTTCCGGTTTCTATTTTAATCTTGACTTTATTAATTAAGTTCATTTTCACTTCTTGATTGAGCCCATCGATCGTAAGTATTGTATTCTTTGTCAAGTCAATTAATGCATCTGCAGGGACATTATCTACCTTCACCAGCCTTAATCTATTCTTGAGAGCCTCATCGACTAAGTCTATTCTGTTTGTCGTCGCTAAGACCACACATTTGGTAGTATCGAGAAAATCCAGAGAATGAAACAAAACCGAATTTATGGAGAAGTGCCATTCCTTAGCAATATCCGCGCTTCTACTGAGCAGGAGACTCTCTATATCGTCAAATATGATTATCCTCCTCTCCTCCGTTTGCTTCGGTACCTCAAATATCGCTTTGATTCTTTTCTCTGCATCACCCCACCTAGGAGCTGCTATATCTGAACCGTCAACGAATAGTATTTTTGTCTCGGGGTAGCTTTGCTTGGTTTGTCTGGCTACCTGCTTAGCGATTTCTGTCTTGCCGGTTCCTGGTTTCCCATATATTAGATAACCAGCAAGTTTGACGTTAGGGTATGCTCCCCTAAAAAGCCAGCGCACAACATTAGTGATTCTATCAGCTATCTCCTTCTGATACGCCAACATGCTTACTGGCCTAATGTCGCTATCGCTTAGTTCTGTCACGGGTTCAAGTTCTGACATTTCCTCTCACCCTCTCATTATAAAGTCTGTCCAAATACTCCATTACTATAGGATCCAAAGTGAAATTTATATATCCTTCGCCTGCAGCAGTAATGTTCGCAACGAGCCTCTGCGTAGCTTCAGGAGATACCGTTTTGAGCGCAGCAAGATAATTATTAATGGTAAGGGATGTCAGTCCCCTGGACGCGAAAAATCTTCTAGCTTCTTCGTCGGTAAACATCCCCTTAGGACTATCGCCTTCAACCCTCTTCGTCCAAAGAAACATCGTGGCCACCCAAGGCGCCTTCAACTTACGATTGGGAAATAGTTTATCCATCTCCTCTTTCGTATTAGCGGTAGCCATCTGGTATAGTTGATATAGGATTACGTACATCGTGAGAAAAGACGCCAAACGTATCTCATATTGTTGCTGAGCGGGATATGTTCCAAAGACACTCGCTACATTCCTGAGCAATTCAGTTGGTCTTATTACTTCTTCAAATAACCCTTTGCGCTCTACATGCAACAGGTTCAGGCCACTATCCGGCTCCAAATCTCCCATAGATTCGATTATTCTGCTTATGTTCTGCGTTGATTTAATCTGCCTGCGTAGCTCGTCCATGGTAATCTCGTTCCGATTCTTAATAATGAGTTCGCTCAAAACTGTCTTTAGTATGGATGAATAAACGGAAAGCTGTGGATTATCTTGAACAATAAAGTATGTTTCCCTAACAAGCTTATAAATATCAGTATTTTCTAAATGTACATCTACCCCTGAGTTTGAAACAACCTTCTTCAACTCAGAAAATAAAACTTTTATGAACTCGCTATGTTTTTTGCAATCGTCGCACACATACGACGAATCCGGGGGACCCATTCTTTTTACGCCGCACTTTATACACTGCACTTTTTACCCTTTGCTTATTACGCCGCGAAATTTAAGCCTACCGTCTATAGATCCTGTTGTATAATGCTCACGAAATCCCGGCTACAATTCCCTCAAGAAAAATATACTTACAACCAAGGCCTATTATTAGCACCGATTATCCGATACGAGCAATCAACACTTGATTTGCGCAACAAAAACAGCTGTTATAATTCGCCACTATGAAATTTTTTACCGGATTTCCTGATTTATTTTCCACTCGAAGTTTTCCCAAACTTATCTGATATAGCAAAGGAAATTTTATGTATAGAACCTCTTGGCCTTTCCGTACTAACTCTGCCTTCTAGTAATATATTCAAAGCGCAACCCTAAGCCAAGAATAAACTCTTCTCAAAACAAGTTATCTAGTCAGCGATATCCATCGTATCTACATGTAAGTTCATTAATCCCTTATGAGGAGCAGGTACTTGCATGCGCCAACTCTAGGCTTTAGATGCAAATGAAATCATAATTACCTTTTTGCCAATAACTTCGACCAAGTTGGAGAAAGGCCCAACGGTCGTATTCAGGCGTCACAGGCTCAGGAATCGGAGGATATGCTTGGGTTGGAAGAATAATAATTGGGAACCTCAATTCTACGAAACTCGGTGTTAGGGCTTTCATTTACCACCGACAGGCGCTTCTCCTAGAGGTTTAAGATCCCACTGTATCGAGTTATCACAAACGAGAAAAATAAAAAGTAGTATTTAACTCTACCAGTTTACTTGGACCTAAAATTGTGCTAGCGTCGACTTTCTGTTTAGCTAAGCTATAATTTCTGGCTATGCAGGCACCCCTTAAGCTGTTTTCCCCGCTTGCCCTGAGGCAGTCGTAGCAACGGGTGCAGGCGCTGGCGTCCACATCGATCCTGCCGGTTTCTTCGGATAGGAACAGAGCGCCCTTAGGGCAGAGAGAAAGGCAGGCCCCGCAGCCCACGCAGTTCAGCTGCTTCTCCGCGAGGATCCTGAGCTGCTTTTGGTTCGCTTTATCAGCTATCTTCATCAGCCCTTCCTGAGGAAGCTCGTAGATAACCCTCCTCTTCTGCGGAGCCCGGTAGTGCCTCCACCCCCCTTTCAGGAAGCCCTCGACGTCCTTGAGCCCTTGCTCCCTTGCGAATTCCTTCAGGTAGGCCATAAAGGGCTCCCAGATGCTAGGCTCCTCCTTCTGAAGGGCTTCCAGCTCGGTCTCCGACTTGTAGGGACACAGCACGCAGCCGTTGCGGGGATGCTCAGCATACCCTGGGGGGAGAGGGAGGGCGTTGTCCTTGATGTAGTCCCACACGTCCTGCTCAGTCCAGTCTAGGATAGGGTTTGCCTCCACGAGGTAGGGGAGCATGGGGTTCCTGTCGATCTCCTTGTATTGCCTTCTGCGCGAGCTCTCTTCTCTCCTCAGGCCTGTCAGGAAGATCTGGATCCCGTTTCTTCTGGCGTACTCGTTCATCTGCTGGTACTTCACCGTCGGGCAACACCACCTGTTTTTCGTAGAAGGAGGGCCAAGCAGGGGCAGCAGCTCAAAGAAGGTTTTGCGGGGCCTAGCTATCTCTACCTCCACGCCGAACGCAGAAGAGACCTCTTTGGCGTAGTCGATCACTTTTTGAGACTCGATCGTTGTGTCGCTGAAGACCGCCTTCCTTATCCCGGCCATGGAAGCCAGATGAAGGACGACTAGAGAGTCCTTACCACCCGAGAAGGCCACGGCAGTTTTCTCCTTGGGAAGATTCTGAATAAAGTAAAAAGTGCTTATAAATTTCTTGTTCAATTACAATCCTATCCGTTTCTAGCAGTAAAGCATAACGCTCAGGGAAGCTTCTGGAGACTTATCCGTTTTGACATCTCCAATTTTTCGACCGAGAATTTTTCAACCTCTTGCTCATGAGATGTGTGCGCGCGCCTATGTACGTTCCTAATAGGAGATACCTTATAAGTGTCCTGAGCGCATATCGCGGGCCGATAATCCCCTTTCTTCTTTGCCATCGCAATTTCTGAAGTAAGAAAACGAGGGCCGGAAACCTTCCCAATACCCGCTTACGCGAACATTGCGGTAAACATAACGATTGTTACAAGCAAACATAACTACAGTAGAATTACAGTATGAAACGCTGCGGATAACGCCAACAGTCAAGGATGGACAATGATAGCATTGTTGGACTCTTTGATGATGGCCTCATATCTTCCATCGGCAGCTTAGAGCTCCTGCAAAACGATGAAGAGTTTAGGAAAGCGGTTGAGGCTATAATCAAGAGGCATGAGCCTGCCGAAACTGCAAATGAAAAACCAAACGAGAGGAACGACCAGCTTGACCCTGGCACTTGAAGACCAAGAAGAAAGGAACAGGCTAGTTAGGTTAGCTAACATTGTGGGAAAATATTATGTTCAATACTGGGACCCTAAAAGTAGCAAACACATCATATATCTAATGCTGAAGAAAGGCGAACACGAACTCCCTTATTCTGAGATGATACTCTGGCTTGCCTCAGCAATGACGAAGGTGGCATTATCAACGATGATTAAGGCCACGAGAGATGCCGCGAGAGACCAGCTAACCTACAGGGAATTCTCTGTAGAGTATGGAAGTGAGCCACTTGGTTTCATCGATATCGCTGGAACGCTGCAGGCCTATCCTTAAGGGGCTTTGCGCTAGTCTAAACTACAGGCCTTCCCTAGACGCCCCGGAGTACGTGGCTATTAGGTTCATGGCCGAAAGCGTGCTCGCTGAGGTCAAACACGTAAGAGAGGAGGAAGACCGAATTACGAGGCTTTTACTAACTCCTCAAATTCCTAGTATCAATGACCTACGCTCCGAACTAGAAGAAGCGCTTTCCGGGCTACCCGTAGTTGCGCAGCCGATCGACGACAGGTCGCTTAAGCTAATGATATCCGCGCTTGGAAATAGAGCGCCCACCTGGCTCGTCGGCGCTTACTCTTCATACTCCTTGTCCAAACTAATTGGAAGTCTTCCTTATGTGTCATGCCGGGCAGAGGACGAAAACGACCTCATCATGATAGGATGGAAGCTCTACAAGAGGCTAGTGGCCATTATGACGTTTGACCTACTTTTAGCCGGAGGCTACGTTCCCGTTGCCAGGGAACGGGACGGATACGTAATGGAAAGGGATGGCGACTTCATCAATCTACATTTCAATAGCAGTCTTGAAAGGTCTTCGCTGATTTCCTACGACCAAGTCCATGATAAAGGTGAAATATCAAAGATAAGTGGGCGTCCCGACCTCTCAATATCGGCCAAAGATAAAACCATCTTTTTTGAGTGCAAATTCTCGGGCATCCCTTCGTACATAACATCTGGTAGGTTCAAGGTCATGGCCTATCTCTTGGAATACGGAGGCTCGACCGGCGTGCTGGTTTTCCCAGGGCTAAAAGGTTCCTCTCAGGACTACGATGAGGAGGACAAGGGCACAAGACAGCTATATGATAAGATGATCAACGGTATGGTCGACGTGAGGTTCTCCAGCAGGGAAGGAGAGAAAACTTTGTACTTGCTAGAGCTTGACCCGCTAGACCCGGAAGAAAAAATTAGGAACAAGCTCGGGAAGTTGATATACGCGCTGGAACACGCCTGAGTCGTAGCATTTACGTGTTGGGCACATGATTTCGCCCTAAGTCAACTACACGCAGGTTTACGCGAAAGCATCTCCGTTCAAAGCGCACGGAATGCGTAGACGATAAAAGGATAAGTCACAAACGGTAGCCTATGGAATTTGGATATCGGCTTTATCCGAAATCGTGATAGACAGGTTGAGAAATTCCAACGGAATTAAGCTAGTTTGGGAGCAGGTAAAGCTTGCAAAAGCTACAATACGAATCCACGAAGGAACGAGAACCCTAAAGCACGAAAATCGGTGTTAGTCAAGAGAGCCCGTGTACATGCTGCAGCGACATGTGTTATCATGCAAAGATAATTTCAGCATGAACTCGCCAGTAAATGCGAGATGTTCGGCATCATCATCCTGCCTGGCGTTTGTCTGCTAAGTCGGTGATCAGCAACTGCCACGTCTATCCCAAGCTCGCTTTCGAGAGACCTCCTCAGCTCATCATCCCTGACCACCTTGACCACTATGGTAGCCTTGGGCATCTTCTTCATCAACCTATAGTACTCGTGCCTGTACTTCAAGACCTGGCCCACCGCGGCATCGTTAAGCTCCCTTTCGACCTCAGCCACCTGATCGCCATCGCCCCTGAAGTGTATGATTGCGTCAGCCCTGTATCTCCCAAGCGGCACCTCCTTGTCGACCCATTCAGCTTTCGCCCCCAGTTGAACGAGGTGGCGCTCCAGTATCGCATTCTCTTCCGGAGACTTGAGGGCTCTCTTCTCCCCCACGGCCTCAGGCACGCGGGAGGCCCTGCACATCTCCCTCAGGGGGCAATACCTGCAAGTCCTGCTCTCGAAGTCCCTTGCGCAGTAGCCCATTATAGAGGGACGCGAAAAAACGTAGTCGTACTTCGCGGGGTCTTTTGGATTTATCTTCCTCATGAGATCCCTGGCCGATTCGACATCCCTCCACTTCTGCGAGCCAACCCTCAGGGATCCCGCGTCCTTCCCGAAGAACACCCTGTTGATGGTCCTTGCAGTTCCCTCGTTTATCGACGGATAGAGAAGCGAGGGATCTATGAAGTCCCAGAGGCCCATGTCGGGATACTCCCTCCTGGCCATCCACCTGACGTAAAGGGTGAGCGTCTTCATCGTCGACCTTTCGTTCGGATCCCTATCCGGATCTGGGGCTATCAGCGAGAGGGCGTGGAGGTCCTTAACTGTCTGCGATGCCCCCTTCCTTATCTCCCTCGCGAGAGAGAAGATAAGCTCCGCGACGTCTCCCCGGTAAAGGGAGCGGGCGAGGTCGGTCACGGAGCCGTGCTCGGCCACCAGATAGGAAAGCGCGTTGAGGAGCCCCTCGAATACCTGGCCTCTGAGGAACCTGTGCTCCCACCCCCTCCTGCCGGGCTCGCCCCTCCACTCAAAAGAGCGAAAGGCAGCGCGATCGGAAGTTATGGCCTCGGTTATGGTTTCGCCCGACGCCCTGAGGTAATCCGAAAGGGCAAGCAGCATAGGAAGCAGCTTTCCCCTGACGCTTACCTGGTAGTCGGCCAGCGCAACCAGAAGAGCCCATAGGTCCCTGTCTCTTCCGTCGTAATCTCTCGCCGCCGCAAGAGCTGATGTGGTCTTCAGGTCTTCCTTGAAGCGCTCGTAGGCGTCGTCCAGCACGGCCCTGTGATAATCATCCATAGACGCAGCAGCAAGCGACTTTAACGACTTTCGGCTTTGAAATACAGGGATCAACCGCGGGCCTGCCGGTCGCACCCGTGGGCAAGGGCACCGCTGGAGATCTTAAGCTTCAGCGCGCGCACTAGCTCTTTTCCTTTCGGAGTGCGCACGCTCCACGGCGCTCCTGAGCTATTGCGCGCCCTCTTTTTGGGGCGTCCGCCAAAACTCATGCCATTTCCCGATTACGGCAATCGCTTTCGAGCTCGAAAATATCTTTCAAAAACTGTTTTTGCGATAAATTCGCAAGGTTGAAGCTAGGGCGAACAGACTCATTAGCAACCGCGATAACGCGCGCTAAGCCTTCTGGGTGACTCTCCCTTTTTGAAGCCACTCTGCGGGCCGGAAGGAGAGGCATAAGATCCCCCGGGTGACGCATCGAGCCTGAGCTGCCCTTCAAGCACAAGGCCGCAAAGGTTTTCCAGGCTTCCGCTTGGGCTACTTCTATCCCCGCGAAATTCGTGGATCAACGGCAAAAAGCGGCATTTTCCTTACGATATTACGACTTTCAGGCCGCAGAATCGCATATTGCAGTCGGTTGCAGGCGCGCAAAATCTCTTCATTGCAGTTGCGCGCGCATGCTCAATCTGCACGAAAACCGGTGTTAGTAGACCCTGCTTTTGCTCACCAAAACCGTGTAAGCCTCATACGGGTGGGTGTGTAAAATTTTGCTACTTGGATTATTGAATAATTCCAATGAGAGCTTTCAGGGCAGGGGATAAGCAGCGGTTAGAGCCACAAGGTTATGCACGCCAGTAGCTCTAAACGCTGGGGCCTGGCCCCTGCGAGGAGAAATAAGCCCAGCCTCAAACCGATTGGGTTTCCTAGGACGAGGAGCCCGTTGTCAGGTGCAAGCTCCATCTCGACATCAGACGCAAGAAGCCTCTCGGCGTAGAGGTTTGCATGGAGGGAAGACGGCGCTCGAAAGCCATGCGCGCAACGGAGGCTATCCAGCAAGGCAACGGGATAAGCTGGCGGCCTCTCGCGAGCGAAAGCCGCGTTTCCCTAGGGGCAGAGGCCAGAGGCCGAAACTGCCTTGCGCGAAAGGAACACAGCCCAGGCCTTTCCGGGCAGCCCGCCTGGCGCGCAGGGCGCCTACCTTTACGCGGCTTACGCGGGCCCTTCCGCTGCCAGCTCAGCCCCCTCATCACGCCTTATAAAGACCTCGTCCGGAAAAGCGTTGTAATAATGCGCGTTACAACGATTTTTGCGCAATGCAATTTCTCACAAATGATGTGGAAAGGGCCCACCAAGTAGCATCAGTTTCTCGTGCTATTTGGGCTAGAATTCGAAATTATTATCATGCTCTAATGAGGGCTGCAATGAGGGATTATAATAAAAACGCGATTATTATAACCTCCCAAATCGCGTAAGGCTCGTAAACCTCGTAAAGGCCGTAAGGCTCGTAAGCAATGGGCGTTGCGCCGCTGCGCGAGGCCATGTGCAATGCGCAAAGGTTATAGCCCAGGTCCACCTCGCCTTATGACAAGGTTAAACGTTTACCTTCCCGATCACGTCAGGCGGGCCCTGGCCAGCAGCAAGGGGGCGCTCACAGACCTCCTGGCCTCCCTGCTCAAGGAGCTTGTCGCATCCGGTGACTCCTCGCTCCTCCCAGTAGAGGAGAGGATTCTGACGGAGGCCTCAAGGAGCTACCACGTGCCCCTGGAGATACCCGAGAAGCTCCAGGCGGAGCTGGAGGAAAGGGCCAGGAAAGAAAAAGCGAAGCCTTCCTTCCTCGCCAGCGCCCTCATCATGAACTACGCCCTCAGGGATAGGGAGGTGAGGGCCTCCCACGCCTCCTACTTCCCCCAGGGGGAGGAAACGCGTAAGTTCGTGGAGGACGGGGACAAGTCGCACCTCAGGGCGCTGGGCCCTGTCAGCGAGGGCTGGCGTCCCTCAAGCGTCGCCCTCCTCGGGTCAGCGGCTGCCGACCTTCTCTCGTCACTGGGTTTCTCGGAGCAGCTGAACGAGGCGCTGTCCGCTGGGCCCGAAAGGGCTCCAAGGGCCATCTCCTCGCTGCTGGAGGAGATAAGGGGGATGGCCGAGAAGGGGAAGGCGTACGATGAGCTCAGGCGCGACCTAGACGAGAAGGTCAGAGAGAACGAGGAGCTCGCGAAGAAGGAAAAGGAGCTCGAAGACAGGGTGAAAGGCATGATCGAGAGGGAAAAGGCCTGCGACCAGCTGAGGAAGGAGCTGGAAAGCGCCAAATCAGAGGGCAAATCGCTCAGCGAGGAGGTGGGAAGGCTGAGGGCGGAGGTGAGCTCCCTCAAGGACAAGTTGAAGCGGGAAAAGGAGGCGCACAAGAAGGACATGAATGAGGCCTTCGACGATTTCAACGGGCAGCTGAAGGCCGCGCTGAAGCAGAGGGATGGGCTTCAAGCACAAGTGAGGGGGCTTAAGGCCGAGCTGGACGCTTCGAAGGAGAGGGGGAGGACGCGGGCTATTCCTTCAAGGCCACGGTAGTTAACCCACTGGTGCCAGATTGCCTGCGCCGTATAGCAGGGGCAAAGAATGTCTCAAGAAATGATAAGGAAAGGCGAAGGGCGCCTCACAAGAGGAATACACCCAGATAGCCTGCCACCTCACAGAGGAGTCAGGGTAGAGGAAGGGCCTTCCTTCCCCTCTTCTTTTGTTTCCTTTTTCAGTTCCTTCTTCCAGTGCCTGAAGGGCCTGCAGGGAGGAACTCCCCCTGATAACTAGTCCTTCGTTGTAGGCACGCCAATCACGTTTATGGCTAGGTTTACCCCTTTCCTGCGAACTGTATCCCGGTGGTTAGGGCTGTGGGCGATCATAACCTTACGGCTCTGACCACAACTTATCCCCATGTGCTGAAAATCATCATTGAAATTATTCAACAATGCACTCTCTCCGCTACGCTTATATCAACTTTGCAAAACGCCTTATGCTCGTCGAGACACCAAGGATCACCGTCACGGCGCCGTCCTCGAGCAGCGGCAAAACGCTGGCCAGCATGGGCATAATCTACGGGCTCAGAAACATGGGCTATGACGTGCAGCCATTCAAGGTCGGGCCCGACTTCATAGATCCCTCCTACCTTGGGGCCGTGGCTGGAAAGCACGCTTTAAACCTCGACCTTTGGATAATGGGGAGGTCCGGGCTGCTCAGGGCCTTCGGCGAAGGCTGTGCGGGGTCTGACGCGTGCGTCATCGAGGGGGTTATGGGCTACCTAGACGGAGCCCACACGGAGACCGACAGGTTCTTCGGGAGCACCTACAGGGTCTCTAGGATGCTCCACTCAAACGTGATAGCGGTGATAGACGCGTCCAGGACCGCTCAAACGGCGCTCGCGATCGCCCTGGGCATAGCCAGGTTTTCAGGCGGAAGGGTTGGCATCATATTGAACAAGGTAGCTGGGGAGAGACACGTGGAGTACGTCAGAAGGGCGATCGAGGGCCGTAGGGATGTGACCTTGGTCGGCTACGTGCTCGAGGACGAAGGCCTAAAGCTGGAGGAAAGGAGGCTTGGGCTCGTCCCCACCGCGGAAAGGCGCGCGGACTACGTCGCGATCGCGAAGAAGGCCTCGGAGAACATATCCATGGACGCGGTGCTGGGCCTCATGAGCAAAGCCCCGGTGAAGGTCGAGCCCAGGCCTCCCATGAGGGGCGAGAGCGCTAGGATAGCGGTTGCCTTCGATGAGGCCTTTAACTTCTATTACTGGGATTCCCTTACTGCCCTTGAAAAGATGGGAGCTCAGGTGGAGTTCTTCAGCCCGGTCAACGACGTCCCGCCCAAGGACGCCCAAGGGATAATCGTGGGAGGGGGATTTCCCGAGCTCTTTGCGGATAGGCTGGAGAGGTCGAACCGCGTCGCAAGCTATCTGAGGTCCGCCTCCGCGGACGGCATTCCCATCCTCGCGGAGTGCGGGGGCCTCATGTACTTGAGCAAGGGGATCTACGAAGGAGAGAAGCTCTACCGGTGGGTGGGGATATTCGACGCGAAGGTGAAGGTCTCGAACAGGCTGAAGATAGGGTACTCGGAACTCGAGGCGAAGGAGGATAACCTCATATCATCGGCGGGGCAGAGGTTGAGGGGCCACGAGTTTCACTACTCCGACCTTGTTGAGGTGGCAAGGGACCAGAAGATGATCATGAGGGTGATGAGGGGGGTTGGAGTTGACGGGCAAAGCGATGGGCTTTCCTCCTACAACGCGCTAGGGACTTACTCCCACTTTCACCTGGGCTCGAACCTGAGGGCGGCCAGGAGGTTCTTGGAGGCGTGCGCCAAGGCAGACAAGAGGTGAAAGCGCTTTTCCGTCAGCGCTGGCTACGGCATGGCCAAAGCCCGCATCAAATCGTTGTGACTGCCGAAGTGCGCCGAATAAGGCTTATTCGAAGCACCAAGCACGGGGTGCGATGAACGAGGTATCGCGGGGTTCCGGTACGGCTTGGGTTATGGGCACGTTCGCGCGCGGCGTCCGCGCAGCCTGACCAGTCTTTTCTGATAATTGATTGTCTTCAATAACATTATGTGCATTAGCCTTAAATGGGTTATGGGATCGGCATCTCTTTCTTTGAAGGATCTCTGGCGGCAGAAGGGAAAACCTGCCATAATTGTGGTGATACCGGTGCTCGCGGTGACCATTGTGGTCTGCATACCCTAGGGTATAGCCTCAAGCGAGGCGGCCGTGCGCGCCGAAGCTGATCGCAAGCGCTAGATCGAGACCAAGGCGTTTTTGAAGTCAATGAAGACAGATTCTAGTGTTGCCGCCCTAAAGCAGCGACCTTATTCGGCACTTATATCATCCGCTTTACGTCTTTTATGCGGCCTACGCTTCTACACCGATGCTACCGTTGGAATCACAGAAGAACCCGCCGCGGGATCTGCCTTGATGGGAGCTGCCACTTCCTGCTCTTTATCATCTCATAACTGTCGCGCCAGTTCACGACCAACTTCTTTGATATCTCATCTAAACTTTCCATGTCGCCGTCGCTCAACTTCACGCTTAGGGAGCCTGCGTTATCCTCCAGGGGCCCATCTTCGTCGTTCCGATGATGGTTATTATGGTTATGCCGCTTATTTGCCGACCTTTTCCCTCATTTTCCTGTCAAAGCTGATGACGCCCATACCCATTCTCTTAGCCGCCCCTATGATCACCATGTCGTTGAAATCGTCATATGACTCAAGAAGCCCAAAAAGCTTGAGCGCACTTGCGCCAAGGATGCCCGAGGATTCATGGGAAATGGTTGACATGCTCGAGCAACAACCCGCTGTGGAAACCACTAGGTTTAAGGCCGAGGGAGAGGAGTACGTGATAAGGGTGGAGGCGGAAGCCACGGTGGTGGCGCGGAACACCAAGTACAGAAACGAAATGGGCGAACCCCCTTGCTACGCATATTGGGTTTACAAACCGTTTTGGAAGAGGGAGGCTCATGACTGAGCCGGAAGGTGTTGTAGAACCTGAGTTTTCATCGAACACAATCATCATCTTTGGAGCGACCTCTGGGAAAAGGCCCGTTATTTCTGGAAGCGCCAATGGAGGGAGCTCAGGTAATCTGGGTGAGGCAGGAGGCAGAAACGCGACTTGCTTAAAGGGAGGCAACTCGGCTTTGGCGCTCTTGGACGAGCTACGCGAAGCTGGCCTGCAAGCCAAGCTTGAGCGCGACGAGCATTACGGAAATTACCTGCTGATCAAACTTCAGGGCCCCGCATCGGCCGCGCTGGACCTGTGGAAGAAGCTAGCTCCAATTTCAAAGAGTGCGGGCATATGGATAGGCGTTGACTGGGAAGGCCCAGATGATGTGCCCAAGAAAGAAATGATAAAGGAAATGGTGGAAATTATGCTGGCCTCAGGGTTTGGACCAGCAACAAAGAACTTAGACGCGTTAAAGCTGGTCAGGGAAATAAGGCGTTGAGCACATGTGCTTCTACCTCGACACGAACTTTATAATATCAAGGATAGGAACCACCTGACCGCGCTGAAAACCATGGAAAACGTCAAGGCAGAGCAGCCAGACGCATACACATCGCGCTACGTTGTCTTTGAGCTCTACGCCGCGCCCTCGCGCAGGAGAAAGCCGAGATTCACTCTGCCAACTTCCTTCTCAAAGAGATTAGCGTTGAAGAACAAAGTTCAAGCTCGATGAACCCAGGAAGCTGATGCGAGCTTCGCCGCGTCCATAACCTCTCACGAAAGTGTAAAAAAATCGATCGAAATCGCTTTCGGATAAGCCCTTACCACCATGGGCCCCTTCCCCAGCCCCACAGAGGCCATCCCGCGCTTTGCGCCACGCTGTACTTTCCGTCCGGCTCCTTTTTCAGCAGACCCGCTGACGTCCACCACTCAAGCAGGGGCGCGAGGTAGCTTGAAAGCACGGGAGTTTGAAACTTCGAGCTTATCCAGCTGGCTATCTCCTCCTGGCTTTTCGGACCCTCTTTCAGCGCGTCGTAGACCAGCCAGCCAAGCCCCGCGAATCCCCCGTAGCCGCGAAGGCCAGCACCGAGCCCAAATCCGCCGCGTCCAAAGCCGCCAAATCCTCCATGAAAGCCAGCACCGAATCCCAAGCCGTAGGGCCCAGGGGCAAGGGCCGGGCTCCAGTCGTAAGCCGGCCCGTACCAATTCCAACATCTTCCTCTCGGCATTTTCTTCGTATATCTTATAGTCGATATATTTAAAGATATCGTGAATTCGTATTCAGGACACCACAAGGCTGCTGGCGAACTGCGTGGCTTTTCCAGTTAGCGGCCGCAAATCGGTTAAGAGTAAGGAAAACCGATATAAGCCACAGCGCTACTTAACCGAAACACAAGATGAAAGTCGTGATCCTTTGCACAAATGGCTACGTGGACTCTCCGGGCAGGGCGCAGCAGGTCTGCGTCTACGAGGTGGATGGAGGCACGTACAAGCTGGCCGAGACGTACGCCAACCCCGCGCTTTTTATACAGAGGCCGGCCAACTTAAGCGCAAACGTCCCGCTCCGCAGGGGAGTGAGGGCGCTGAAGGCCATACTGGACAAGGGGGCGGACGCGCTGGTGCTCAGGGAGTTCGGGGAGTACGAGTTCAGGCTTGCCAAGGGCAAGGCCAAGCTTTACGCTTTCGACGGCCTGGCAGAACAAGCGGTCTCGATGATCGCCCAGGGGGCTCTTCAGGAGGTCACCGCCCCGACCGAGGTCGGAGGGGGGCCAAGGGGAATGGGCAGAGGCGGCGGAAGAGGTAGAGGTATGGGCATGGGGATGGGCGGTAGAGGACCCTACTGGGGACAGGGCGATTAAGCGCCCAGCCTTTTGCCCCGTTATTTTCTCCTTTGCCTACCCTTTTTTCTTGGCGGTCGCGCGGCGAGCAAACCTGCGGCCTAAGCGCGGGCCAGGGGCGATGCGCTTTCCCGAAGCGCTAAAACCGAAGAGATGGGCAGCGGAGCCCGACCGCAACTCCAAGAGCACCAGAAGCCTTTCAACATATCGAAAACCCGCGATCTCACGACCAGCCACGCCGTAAAAACGCGCAACCAGTTCTAAGGCTTGCTCAAAACTCTGCAAAAAAAGGGCAAAAGCAGGTGAAACCGCGGTGACCGCGGAAAAGGCTTCTCAGCACGCAGCGAAAGCGGCTGCCTTTACGAAAAAACTGCGCGCGAAATTTGGAGGCCCATCGATCACCGGTATCTCGAGGATTACTTGTTCTGCTGTACTGGTGGTAGGATGTATATCTTGTTGCCAAGTATCGTGTTGTTGGGGATAAGCACGGTAGTGGTGTTATCCATCTTCTTTATCACCGAACAAGACAGATACGTCTTCAACGATCCCCTCCTCTCCCAGCAGGTTTACGCGATCACTTATCTTGAAGGGCCGCGCCACGAGGAGGAAAATCCCCGCAACCGCCTGGCCCATCACCTTTTGCGTGGCAAACCCTATCACTATGCCCAAGAAGCCGCCGACGCTCACTCCTGCAAGACCGCCACCTATGGAACCGGCAATAGCGGTTATGAGGGCGCCAATGCCTATGATCAGGAACACGTTCCTGAAAGCCCTTGCCACGTCATGGGTATACTTGATCCTCATGAAATGATAGATGGTATCAGCGAAGGCCACGATTATCAGGTAACCAAAAGCAAGGGTCAGCCCGACGTTAACGTAAACCTGATAAGGCTTGATGCCGGGAGCCACGTTTATGATGAACCACTGAACGCGGCCATCGCCAAGGCGTACAGAACTATGCATAGGACGAGATAGGTAATGGACCTGAGGTAAGGCCTCCTTAGAGCCGCCGGGGCCTCGCCTTCGCTAGGCTGCGCGTTCTGGTTAGCGACTGCAGCTGGTAGCTACGCCACGTTTTAACGCTTTTGAGAAGTTCGTTGCACTGTTCCTAGGAGGACCTTCAAGTACATGAAGCTAGCTGAATGAAACTACCGGCGCTTAATGCCGAGACTTACTCGAACCAAGAGCTGCGATAGCTAGCAGCTAACGCAAAAGCGCTCGTTCGAACGCCATACCGAGTGATGCCAGAGCGCTTAGACACAGGACGGCACCGCCTGACACGCGAAAGAAGCGTTGGAAAAGCGCAAAGGAGATCCCAGATTAGCTAAAATTTTGTTGCCCGGGAATCAATCAATAATGCGCGCTCCTCAAAACGCTTAAAATTCCACTAAAAAAAGGGATTATGCAGAAAAAAGACCCGTTTGAAAAGCCCTTGCTTTATCTCGTCATCCTGGAGTTCGCCATAAGCGTGGCCGCGCTTTCGGTTGGTCGTTTTACCGGCAACAGGTACTTCGATGGAGTCGGGGTTGGACTTATAATCGCCTGGGTCACTGGCGCCATAGCTTACGGCATAACCAAGAGGGGAAAGTCGTACTGGCAACGCCACGAGGCTTGAAAACAGCCGCGAAATTTTCTGGCACCACGAGCAGTTGTCAAAACCGATTAGCCTAGGCGCCGCCTAAGCTCTTCAGTCGGGGCACCACTCATCGCAGGGTCAGCGCCGCGTTACAACGAATTGGCAGCGCAAGATCACATTGCACAAAGAGCAATCAAGTCTTGAAGCGCTTAATGCAGCTAGTGGGAATTAAAGTGGGATAAAATGCGCCACGAGGCCAAACCGACGAGAAGAGGCACGTGGTCATACCGCGCGGTATACGCGACGCGATCAGGATAAAGCCCGGCGAAAGCCTGCGTGTTTCGCTAGAAAACTAAGATAGTTTTTACAAAGTCCATGAGCGCAGAGGAATTCCTCAGGAAAAGGCGTCGTAAAAGGGGGAACTTCGATCCCGCCGGCCGACCCGCTATCGCTGAAGATGTGGAAAATCGCTTGATTTACATAGACCCCGACTGCTGGATATGCTGGTTCGACCTGCGCTTTCCCTAGCACGAGGCCGCCTCAAAGATTGCAGAGGGGCATTAAAGGAGGGAATGCCGCAGAGCCCCGTCGCGCTGATTGAGGTCACGCACTCTTTTAGAGGCTTCAGGTTCAGGACAGGGCTCAGTACGATGACCTGATGGGCGGGTTACTTGCCCTTTCATCCCTAAAGATTCGTGAGTTCGACTTGCGCTCGCCAGGTTATCTGTGGATCTTCTCGGCAAATGCGCGAGGTTAGGCATTGGGGAAAGGGATGCGGCTATAGCAGCAACCATGAGGGCGGAGGGCGTGAGCAAAACAGCAACCCATGGCAGGGCCTTCAAAGCGGTGCCTGGCCTAACCGTGATAGACCCAATAATACATAAGCCAAAAACGATTCAAAAGCCCGAATGGCATCATATGCCTTTAAGCAGATCTTGGGCAGCGAGCTCTTCGGCTGCGCTTGCCTCTTTAGCCCTGCCGTTATTAACGTGCCTTGTGCTCACGCCTCGTGCTCTTGCCTCACGGCAATGCTGCCCTCGACCGTTAGATGCAGCAAGCTCCATAAGCGATTTCAATTTAACAGCAAGGCTTTCGACATCACATAAATCAAAAGATTTGAAGCCCAAAAGCCCCTCACCCACACCTGATTGCCTTCTTCAGCCTCTCCTCGATGCACCTCAAGTCGCCTATGCAGAACACGGCCCTCTCGCCCTCCTTCAGCATCAGCCCGTCCGCTATCCGCTTGAGGACATCCTTGTCGATCCACTCGGGAGCGTGCTGAAGGTCAAAGACCACGCAGCGCTCTCCAACGTCGTTTATGGCCTCCCTTGAGATCAAAACAAGTGATGAGCTTTTTCCGCTCACGTGAGGATAAGAGCTATCGTATCCCCTGTCCACGAGCGTGCTCCTCACGTCAAAGGCCCTGACGCACTTAAGCCCGCGAATTCTGATCTCCGCCATACCCCTTGAGTAAAGCGATTGCACGGCGATCGCCGCCACGAGTATCAGAGCCGTCACGACGAAGTAAACCTTCAGCTTCTCTCCAAGCACAACGTAAGAGAAGGCAAAAGTGATAAAGGGAACGGAAAGCAACGAGCTTCCAACCACCGTAATCCTAAGCTTGTTTAGGGCGTAGAAGTAGGCGTAAGCCCCGAAGAAGTACGTGACAAGGCCCACGAAGGCAGATGACGCCAGGAGCGCAAAGGAAAGCCTTAGGGAGAGATCAACTCCCAAGAGCTTCAGGGGGATGGCCGCAATCAGGAAGAAGAGGAGGCTGACGAAGTTGAAAAGAAAGAGCTGCACGGAAAGCTTCACCGAAGCGGTTTTTATCATAAGGCTTGAAACCGCTGTCGATAGGGCCCCGCAGAGCACTATTAGCATGTAGGGAAGCTCGCCGTAATCCAGGTGAACTACAGTACCTCCTGTCAAAGCGAGGTACAGCGCAAAGAAGCCCACGACCAAGCTCAGGACCTGAGCTCCCTTCACTTTTTCCCTTAAGATCAGCGGTATGAAAGGGACCATGAGAAGGACCCAGCTCCTGTTGACGAGTATCGAAACGTCGGGGCTGAGCATCACCGTCCCGTAGGTCATCAGCAAAGAGGCGATCCCGTAGTTCAGAAGTCCAGCAGCCGAAAGGTAAGCGACCGTTTTCCCGTTAACGAGCAACTCCCTTATCCTAAAGAGGTCGCCCGTGATCAGCGTTGCCGCCACGGAGGCACACGTGCCTATGGCGAAGACCAATATCATGTAGCCCAGCAAAGAGGAGGGGCCGCTGCTCAGATCCAGCATCACGGGCCAAATGCCGAGACCCAGCACATTGAAGGCTAAAAGCAGGTAAGCGAACCAAGAGGACTCGTAGAGCTTGCTTTGGATCGTTGCCGAGACCGTTCTTAGGGTTTTCCTGAATATAAACCTATCTCTAAGCACCCAATATCAAATAATCCCATTGTAAAGCGATTTCGAAAATTTCTTATGAGTTTTGAGACGGAGAACGTTTAATGTGCGATTTTAAACCGTGATCTGCGCCGCCAAGAAGCCGCGTAAACCGCTGTTCCGCGCGTTACGAGCGACCATCCGATTCGACCGGTGGCGTTCGAGCCGCTTCTTAAAAAAGCGCAGGCCGCGAGACCTTAGAAGCGCAGGCTGGTGTGCTTTGAGCTTTTTGCGCTCAAGAAATAGAGCCAGAACTTCCAATTTCGGGCTTAGATCTCGCATTCGTTCAAAGGTCGGCGCTTGGGCTCTTCAACAGCACATTGAGGAAGCTCCTTGGTTCTGCCCGCAACTGCAGGGATTTGCCAGTTCCCAACTTCTTCACGGGCGTTTCCGTTGCGTCAGTTTCCCAGAACTCCCAGCGCTTCTCGGCCACAAGCTCCACTTCTTCGCTTTTTCCGTTTACCTCAAGAAATCTCATGAACACGCCGTCACCTAAAGACCACCTCCTTATCGCCGTGCATATGACATCTCCACGCGCTTCCAGTCCCATGTCCCTGATAGAGGACCCAACTGGCACGCCCTTGGACAAAAACCTGACGGCAGATGCAAACGTTTGTTGGGAGGCAGGGAAGCTTGTCACGCTGTAAGAGAACGCGGCGCTGTTCCCGTATGACGCCCTGTAGTAGTTTCTGAACCAGTAGTTATTCATAACGTATGAGAAGATCAACCCTGAAACGGGAACGCGGCTCGGCCAAAGGCCGCGGTTTACGTCCCCAACGGTTACAAGGGGTGCATCCCAGCTCTTGATGAAAACGGAGGTCTTACGTCCCAGCAGACGGGAGCCGGTTGGATAGCCTGACACTACGACGAGGCCATTCGTGGAGAACCAGCCGGCGCACGCACCCGGCGCCAGCTCGGAGCCCACGTTCGTAAAGGCGCCCGGTTCCTCCACGTATACCTCCGGCCTCTCCAGGCTGGCAGGAAAGGCGAAGTAAAGGGCCTCCTTATCGTATACCTCGGGCTTCACCACCTCGTTTTTCACCCGTATCTCCTTCTTCTTCGACCCTATCTCAATAGTTTTCATTACGGTTACAGGTCCGCACGTTCCCCTTATCTTGACCCTCTTTACCTCAGGTCCCTCCTCGTAGGCCTCAACCTTCGCGCTCTCCCTATATATTACGTAATCGCGCCCCTCCACCGCCTCCCTCACCCCGTCGAAATCTATCCAGTTTGTGATCGTCTTATCCAACCTCGTTTCCTTTCCTCCCTTAACGTAGACCGTTTCGTCGAACGAGTAAGCTCCCGCGCTGAACACCACGTCGCCGGCGTCCTTGTCCACTATTTTAACCACTTTTCCGCCGTCAAAGCCCAGCCTGTAGTGATCATCCTCGAGAAAGCCTGGGAAGGGCTTTGAAACCGTTTCAGCCGTTCTCTTGGGCACGGAAGAGAGCGGGGGAACTTCGTAGTGGATGCCCTCCTCGTAGAACTCCACCGGATAGGGATAGGGATTGAAGTAGAAGCCATCACCCAACGCCTTCTTGAGCTCGGCCAAAGGTCCCACGGCAAATGCCGACTTCACTGCCCACTGCTTTGACAGCTCCTCGCTGCTTGCGTTGACAACACCCCCAAGCCCCCAAGTATGCTCGTCCCAAAAGACGAGGTCCTCCCAAAGGCGGGCGGAAAGAACGGCACCGGCAGGGTTAAAGGCGTTCATGGCCTCGTACGCAGCGAGCAGGCGCTTGGCCTCAAGACTGGCGGCCTCCTCGCGCGGCGACCTTCCTGCCCCGTCCTCCCAGTAAGTCCCGAAGTCTCCGCTCAGCTCCGGCAAGTCGTCGCCATGCTTCTTCTCCACCTCTTCAAAGAACTCCTCAGGAGTAGCTACGATAACTTGTGGGTTTACCCATTCCTTGGAGTAATCGCTCAGGATCTGGGCGTACTTCCCGTCGATAAGGCGGTTATCCAAGTACATCCCGTACATGAGCAGCTCCTCGTAGGGATAGCCCCTGTTTTCGTACTGGGCCGTGAATAGCCCTATTCCCGCCGCAGCGGTAGAAGGATCGGAGAGAAGCCCTGCTGACATGCCCTGGTGATAGCCGTTGAAACCAAAGAGTAGGCCGTCGTAGCCTCCCGAGAACCACGCCAGCACTTTTTTGCTGCTGGGCCCAACCCAGTAAAACGGGCTCCTGATGTTGCCGTTAACGTGAATGGGCCCCCTGTCGGGATTTGATGCCTGTATGTAGTAGGGTATGCCCGCTTCTGTAAGAGCGGTGACGAGGCCCCAGGGGGCCGTGGGGATGTCGTTGAGCGCCGCCACCTTTATGCGGTACCCCTTCCTCTTGAGCTCGGCCGCGGGGTAGAGCATCCTAACCAGCTCCTCATGAGAGCAAAGGCCCACAAGAACGTTGAGGGGAAGCGCCTGTATGCCGAAGTATCCCCGAACGTTCTGTTCCCTTATGGCCGGGTCGTCCATGTGTCCAACCATCTGGTAGATGACCTCTGCAACCCACTTTACGCCGCGGGAGGCCAGCTGAAGTCCCATTTCGGTATTCTTTCTGTGGATCTCCGCTACCACGTCCTGCGTCGCGGTGAAGCCCCAGTCGGTATGGACGGTGGGAACGAGGTACACCTTAAACCGCCTGGGCGGAGCGAACTGAACGTCAAAGGCGAAGCTCTCGCCGTTTTCTGAAACCAAGTCCACGTGGCCGTTTCCCGGCATCTTCAGCACGTGATACGAGTAAAGGGGCCTGGCCACCACCTGATTCGGCTCAGCCCCTTTTGCGGCAAGCGTCACCTCTTTGCCCTGATCGTTGAAGATTATCAGGATCGCCCCTCTGCTCCCGTCAAACGAGAGGAGAGGGGTGGGAATTAACTCAACTCTCAATCCGGCCATGACAAAAGCACGGGCAAGTGTTTAAACGCCTTAGCTCGCGTGCGCTGTTGCGTAGCTCAAAGGAGACCCTAGCGCGCTGAGCAATTGGCACTTAGAGGCGATTACGGTCACAGCGGTGCAATCGCCGGCGACCGTAACGGCTGGGACACGGCTCCTGTAAAGAAATAAGCCTGGTCGGCAGAAGCGCTAGATTCACGCGCGATGTCTTATCTCCCTCTCGCAACGAAGTCGGCTTCTCTGGCTCTGCGCCCTCACGCTGTTGACTATGAAGTCCACGATCTCTTCTGGCTGGAATATCCAATTCCCGTTCTTGAAGTCCCTGTCCAAGCTTACCGGAGACCTAAGCGACCCCAGGACGTTGAAGTCATACCACGGAGAGACGTAACCACTAAGGTCCTTAACCTTCTGCCTCTCTCCTACGGTCTCAAGCTCGTTCCATATGGCGTAAAGGCCCTGAAGCGGGCCATAGAAAAGAGCGTGAACAATGTCTCCCTTGGCTGCGAAGAAGAGGTAAGGGATCGATATAAGTTCTTTAACGAGCTCGTCCTGATCCTCGGTCTTCGCAAATACGTTGAGCATCATGGTGTCGGGGGCGAAGAGACCAGGCTCCATGAAGTGAACGTGATACTTAGAAACCATGCTCTTATCCGGATCGCCTCCCCCAAGAACGTGTTCCCTTAGGTGAAACAGCACTTCATCAACGCTTAGCCCCGTGGCATTTGCCATGGCCTGCGGGGTCGTCGTGGCAGCCTTTCTTAGCATGCTCACTATTTTAAGATCAACCTCGTCGAAAGGAACGGGATCCGTGGTAGCGGTCCTCAACTCCCTCTTAACCCTGAAGGTGTAAGTGCCAAGCTTCCATCCCCCAGTGGCGTAATTGAACACCGCTGGATCCAGGCTGTAGGTCTCCACGGGCGACGGGGTCCTGCTGACGTCGTATCCTTTTATGATCCCCCTGCTCGTAAGCTCATCGAATATCGCCATGTACCTCTCAAAAACGCCCTGGGGAATTATATGCCTTGTTATGAAGAGATTTTGTCCTAGAGGAGTTCCAAGGCTGTGCATGTAAAAGCCAGGGGTGCTGAGAAGCATCTCGAGGGTTCTGGCGAGAGGACCCATGAGGGAATGCTCAGCGCGGATAACGATCAGCGTGTTATGCAAACCAAGCCTGAAGTAGTTGATAGAGGCCTGAGCGACAAGCGACTTACCGGCCACGTAATTTCTGTATAGAAGGGGCGCCTCCTCGCCAAGACCGCTGAGCTGCCCAAGGGCGTTCAAGTCGAACTCGCTAGACCTTTCTATGGCATTGATAAGGGCCCTCATTTTTTCATCGAGGGTCGAGTATGACATGCTGTTTATCAATTTTAACGTTAGTTAAGCCTTATGATTATGCACCTCATAGTTTTGCCGCGTTTTTTCCAGACATCATCCGCGCGCCTCGGCTTTGACCTTATTCTTTATGAACTCAACAATGTCATCGGCATCAAAAATCCACCTGCCATCCCTGAAGTTCCTGTCAAGGGTAACGGGCGACTTAAGCGAGCCCAAAACGTTGTAGCTGTACCAAGGTGAGATAAATGCGGCGACGTCCTTAGCGCCTGCGCCGTGCGCAGCAGACTCAACTTCATGCCATATGGCGTAGAGCCCTTGAAGAGGCCCGTAAAGGAGCGCATTCACGTTTTCCGCCGAGTGTATCTGCCAAACGTAAGGTATCGATGCCAGCTGCCCTATCAGTTCGTCTTCATGATCCGTTTCCCCTATAAAGTTAAGCATCATGGTGTCGGGGGCGAAGAGACCAGGCTCCATGAAGTGAACGAAGTAGCTGAATATCATGCTCTTATTCCTGTCTCCTCCTCCCAGTACGTGATCTCTTAAGTGAACGAGGGCCTCGTCTACGGAGAGTCCAGTAGCAGCGGCCATGGCCTGCAGACTTGTTGTCGCGGACTCCCTGAGCATGCTCACTATTTTAAGGTCAACCTCGTCGAAAGGAACGGGATCCGTGGTAGCGGTCCTCAACTCCCTCTTAACCCTGAAGGTGTAAGTGCCAAGCTTCCATCCCCCAGTGGCGTAGTCGAAGATAGAGGGATCTAGACTGTACCTCTGCGCCGGCACCTTATCTGCGAACGCTTCGTAGCCCTCTATGATGCCTTCATCCAAAAGCTCTTCAAGCACTCCTAGGTAATCCCGATAAACGGCCTTCGGTATCAAGTGCCTCGTTATGAAGAGGTTCTGGCCCAGGGGCGCGCCCAGTGCGGCAAGGTAGTACCCGGGCGTGCTGAGCAATATCTGGGCAGCCTCGTACAAAACCTTCATAAGGCGATGATCGACCTTAATGAGGATCTGGGTATCCTGTAGCCCTATCCTGAAGTAGTTAACGCTGGCCTGCACGGAAAGAGCCTTCCCAGAGATGTAATTCCTGTAAAGGAGCACAGCTTCTTCGCCGAGACCGCTCAAACCCCCGAGAGAGCCAAAGTCGAATTCATTTGAATTTTCGATCACCTTTATAAGAAGTTTCATTTTTTCGTCAAAAGTTAAGTAGGACATAAGCTATTTCATTGCTTTTACCAATTGATAAGCTTTTCGCTCCAGCCGCTTTATTGTATAATGCTCGTGGAATTTTGATAGTTGTCGCTGTTTCATGAGGAAAACCCGGAAAAAGTTAAAAATTCCTCATGAAATCCGATTCCTCGCAAAATCCATGAGCAAATTCATGAGTGATCTTCGAACTCTGCAACAAAGTAGCTCCACACAACCATTCACAAAACCGTGCATCACAAGAGAGACGCGTTGCAAAGGGCGCGTATCAGGGGCAATTGAAAGAGCTACCGGCAACCCAGACAATCAAAAGAAGGTTTATAGCGCGCGCTTTTATGATCTCATGAAGTTCGCAGTTCTTGTGTCGGAAGGGCAAACCGCGGATCCGGGCAACGCCAAGGAAGTGCACGTTTATGACGGAAAAGGCCTGGTCGAGAAGTACGCGAATCCCGCGCTGAGCGACCCGCTGAGGGGGATAGCTACCATGAACTCCCTGACGCAGAGGTCAATTGGCCACCTGATCGTAGCTGACATAGGTAAGCCGGCCTTCGCCTACGCAAAGAAAGTAAAGATCAAGGTCTACTCAGCCAAGGGTTCAGAGGGAAAAGCGGTGGAAGCCTTCATGAGTGGCTTACTGGCGGAGCTTTCCGCCGCAACCGATGAAGGAGAACACGCTCACCAAGGGGCGCACAACCACCAGCGAGCTTGAGCTCATCCTCAGGTTCCTATTAGTGGGATGGCGCACGACGTTCTCGAAAACGATGCCATGTGGCCACACGCAATAACCAAGTCGTCAGGACCAGCTGCGCTTGACGCCGAAAAGCCCATGGCCCTAGTGCCACAGCGCGAGACCACTTAACTCGAGAAGACTTTTAAACGAAGCCCTGAAAACTTCGTGCAGGAACCTTACGCATCAATAGCTAGCAAGCTCCTAGAGGCCCTAAGGCGGCGCCTTGGCGATGACCTAGTCTCCGTGGTTGTTTTTGGCAGCGTCGCAAGGGGCGATAGCAGGCAGGATAGTGACCTCGACGTGCTGATAGTGGCTAAGGGGCTGCCTGAAGGCCAGCTTGAAAGGTCAAAGCTCTTTGACGAGGTCGAGATGGAGCTGAGCGATGAGCTGGCCGCCGCATCAGCAAAGGGCTACTCCGTTGAGGTATCACCCATAATGAAGACGCCCGAGGAAGCAGATGGCTTTTCCATCCTCTACATAGACCTTACGGAGGATGCCCTGATCCTTTATGACAAAGACGGCTTCTTCTCAAAGGTGTTAGAGAAAGAAAAGGAGACCCTAAGGAAGCTGGGCTACGAAAGGGTGAGGCTCGGAAAGGCTTGGTATTGGAGGAAGCAAGACTACAGACAGGGTGAGGCGATAAATTACGAATAGCGTGGACTTGGCCCTTTCTTACGTCAGGCAGAGGACAGGGTGAAGTACGCAAAGATTGCCTAGGAGAAGGAAAACTACGCTTACGTGGTGAGGCAATGCCAGGAAGCGGTTGAACTCTTGCTCAAAGCATGCCTGAGGCTTGCGGGCGTTTAGGTAACGAAGCTTCACGACGTGGGCCCGGTGCTGAGAGAGATGAGGCGCTCTTTTCCGAGTTGGTTCGCAGAGAGGATCGATGAGCTGGCCTACTTCTCAAGGGTCCTTAGGAGGGAAAGAGAGCCATCGATGTACGGCGACTCGGAGAGCGGGCTGCCGCCTGACCGCATCTACTCCAAAAGGGATGGAGAGGAAGCCCTTAAGATGGCTGAGGTCGTAACAAGCGTTGCCAGGAAATTGCTGGAAGAGGTAAGGAGTGGGAGCTGAAAACCGCGCAGCAACTTGCGCCTGAGTTCACAACATCACAACAAAGACCAAAACGCCAGCAGGGCACTGGGCCTGGCCATTGTGTGGCCTGCAAGCACTGCAGGCACAAGCGGTTCGGCGTCGTTTAATCCGAATCGGGAAATCAATATCATTATTAAAATCCCCTCATGCCTAGGGGCGCCGCAATTTAGAATATCTAAACTGAACTTGCCCTGTAACCTCCTAAAGCCTTGCTCTCCATCCCTATGGCTTACTTCGGCAACAATCAAAGAAATTGCGGGTTTAATGGCGCTGAATTCGATGCCCACGTCTGCAAAAGAGAATAGCAATCGGCACTGTAGAGAGAAACAGCCAGCATCGCTGCCATGGCTACATGAGATAGATGCCGCTTGGCGTTAATCGCAGCCCATAAAAGACCCTATCTTCAGACACAAGGTAAAGGAATATTGAGGCAGGTATCATGGCCCTCTTTTCGGCTATGTCAAACTCGTCGTAGGAAAGCACGTATCCCCTCTCCCAGTTCAAGTCCCGGAGGCTTGCGCTTTTGCCCTTTACGTCAACCGCGGTGTCGCCTACAAGGAAGTCCACCTCCTTTCCGCTCTTCATCACGGCATAACCCGCCCTATACCTGCGCAGTATGTGCTCTCCTACGACTCCCTCGAGCAACTTCGGCAACTCCTCCTCAGGAAGTCTCCCATCACCAAGCGCGTAAAGTTTCATAACGCGATATAGAAGCGGGTCCGTGAAGTAAACCTTCTTGTTTGACCTGAAAAGCGGCTTGTAATTTGCATCCCATTCGACCCTGTAAACGGTCCTGATGAGGAAGAGCTTCTCGCTTATGTCCAAGTAAGACGCAACAGTGTTATGCGACCCAGCTGAGGTTTCCCTAGCAACGGAGTTCTCGCTGATCCTTGATACATATTTCTCTATAACCGCGCGCATGATCTCCTTGAAGTACCTCTCATCTCTGCCCAGCTTTGCAAGATCGCTGAGCACCGCGTCCTTGTAGGTTTCGTACACGGCCGTCAGTGGATCTCCCCCTTTGTAAGCGGATGCCAGGAACCCGCCGGTAAGAAGATACCGATACAGGGCTGCGTTGAGCTGATTTAAGTAGGGGATCAACTTGACGGCCGCTTCCGCAAAGGCTTCAACGCTTTTGAGGTCAGAGGAAGCGACCTCAAGCTTCCTGTAGAACGTATTGAAGAACACCCTGAAGTTCAAAGGGAAAAGGACGACCTTATCGATCGGCCTTCCCGGCAGAGTTTCCATGTAAAGCGACGCGGAAGAGGAACCCGTTACGTAGACGCGCGAGTCACGGAGATATCCAGCGTTGAACAGATGCAACAGCGCGACGTTCCAGTCTCTGACAAACGTTATTTCGTCCAAAAAAACGTACGAAGGGCCGGAGTGAAACCTTCTGTATTCGTCCAAGAGCCTGATCAGGTCATCCTTATCCCTAAGGGAGTCGCAAGAAAAGTAAAAGACGGCAGAGGGATCCACGCCGGAGTCTATCAGCTCCTTGATGGCAAGCTTCATCGCAGTAGTTTTACCGGATTGCCTAGGTCCCATGATTAGGGAATTAGAACGGGGTAAACGCGGGATAAACTTTGGTTTCGAGGACATGGCCATGACCACCTTTTCGTCTTTTTCGATGAAACTTGGGTCAGCCCACCATGGATTTTGAAAAGCCATTCGAGAGGCGATCGACATTTTGGTCATCCAAATGACCAAAAAGCTTAAAAGTTGGTCTTAGGGTGACCAAAATTCTCGAAATTTGGTCATTTAATTGACCAGACACAAAAAACTGCACACGCCGTCTATGGCCAAAACCAACCGCCCAGGTTTACAACGCACTTGAACACGCGGCACCAAATGCCGCCTGAAAAACTCACATATCTTTTAAACTTCCACAAACACGTCAATGAACTTAGAATACCAGTTCCTGTACTGCTGTGGCGTTGCAAAATGCACTTCCAAAGGGGCCTCCGGAACTCCTTCCCTGATGCTCGCCTCCATGCTGTAGCGAAGCTCTTCCTTTTCCGATATAACGAGTAGGTCGATGTCGCTGGCACCGGTATAGTCTTCCCTCACCACAGAGCCAAACACCAGCAACCTTGCCGAAGGATCGTACTTTAGCGCTATCTCCTTAGCGCGCCTGGCGAACGTTAAGTAATTCTTAAGCAGGTCCAGCTTGCTGGACAAAGCGATCAAACACCTCCTTGACGAAGTTAAGCGTGGGCCCCTACCTCCTCCTTGTCGTACTCCCTCGGCATGTACCTTGAGGCAACATACGCATCCTCAAGCTTGCTGACGTACAGGTAACTTTCTCCCCGAAGCAACTGCGCTACGCCTTCGCTGTGCTTCGCGAGCTCCCTCAGCAATTCCGTGGGCGAATGCGTCCTCGGATACGTACCATCGAAATAAAAAAGATAATGCTTAGCCAAAAGCTGGCAGTGCTGCTCAAGGCTAAACATCGCAACATCATAATCCCGTGAATCGAAGAGAGATCGAGCGTTTCTAAGGAAGGCCGCTGCCCTCCTTTTGAGCAACGCCGCTTCCCTTGAGCTCATACTTTTTATGTCGCCACTCGAGTTAAGCGTGTTGCTCGGACTGCGCCTCTTAAGGAGCTTTGCATCCCGTGCTAAAGCCGGTCGCAAGCGCCAGCTTGCGACCAGGGCTTTTGAAAACCGATAAGGACAGGTCTTCTCCTTGCCATTTAAAGTGGTGATATCATTCGACAAGTTATATCATCTGCCTCACGCCTTCTCCGCAAACCACATATTTTCACGCCAGCGTTGCTGTCGAGGTTGCTGAAGAAGACCTCGCGGGATCTATCTCAATGGGCGCTACCATTTCCCGCTCTTTACCCTCGCATACCTCTAAGCCCACAGCTTTGCCTCCAGGATGCACCATCGTTAGTGTGCTTCAACTGGCGGTTTTATCGTTGACGTCTTCCTTCCAGCTCCGTAGCTCTCCTTTTTCGTCAACGAAGACGCTTCCAGGGTTGCCCTTCCTTCCGTAAGCCAAGTAAAGCGCGGCGGTCAATACCGCAAAGACCCCTATCGCCGCAAGCGCAAGCGGATCGATAAGAGTCAAGATCGAAGCCAACGCCACTCCGCTCAAAAGGATGGCCAGCGCCGTGACGCCCCAAAAGAGCCCCATCTTGGCGCCAAGCCTCCTGTAGAGAAGCGGCACGCCAAGCGCGTCAACCGTCCTTCCGAGCATCCAGAAAAACGAGGCAAGCAGGCTGAGCTGGGCGAAAGCCGCATCGACGCCAAGAGTGAGGTAGCCGGCGGCCAGCGCGGCAGACACAAGGCCTACCAACGCCGTTCCCACAAGCGGCTCCAGGAAGCGGTCCAGCTTCGCGAAGCTGGCTGGCGCGGCACCCTCCCTAGACAGGTTGAAGAGAACCCTTGCCGGTGCCACGGTGGTGCCCACGTTAGACGATAACAAGCTGTTAAGGGCCAAAACGAAGGTTATGAGCATAAGCAACGTCCCGACCATGGGCAACTTGCCTACCTCCTGCAGAAGGGGCTGAGGAGAGCTGGCGAGCGCAGAAAGGTTGGGACCCCAGTCTATCACCATGGCGTATGAGCCAAGGAACATGGCCATCCCGCCAAGGGCCAGCGCCAGCCACATGCCGGCTGTCACGTTGCGCGTCGGCCTGATGGTCTCCTCTCCCAGGTAAGTGGACGTTCCGGCCCCGGATATACTGGTGAGCGAGAGAAGGAAAGCAGCCAAAAAGCCGCCGGAGGAAGCCCCGGAAAGCGAGAATGGCGCTAGGGAGAAACCATGCGTGAGCACGGCGTAAAAGAAGAAAAGCGAGAGAAGGGCTACCTCCGCGCTCGCACTCCAAGCCACCACCTTTCCGATAATCACCTTTATGTCCAAGAGGGAAATTATGGTCGGGTACCAAAGCGCGCTTGAAGCTATTAATAGCTCAACGGGCAAGGAAATGCTGACGTGTAGCATCGCCTCGATCACCTTCAGCATGAGGTAAACGGCGAAAACGTCGGCGGCGTTGAGGGCGACAAAGGCAGATACCTCGGTCACCGCCTCGAAGAAGCTTACCCACTTCCTCCTGTAGGAAAAGCCCGAGAAAGAGTAGAAACCGCCTGCACTGGCCATCCTCTTCGAGTAGGCCGTCAAAACCGCGAGCCACACCACGCTTGAGATGAAGGCTAGAAAAGTGGCAAGGGGAACCGCGGCTCCAACGTAAAGCACCGCAGCGGTTGTCGTGGACACCACGCTGCCCAGCGGAGCGGTAACCCCCATCGCCTGGCCGTAAGTCTCCCAAAGCGACAAAGCGTTCTTTTTTAAGTGACTGGAAATCATAGGTGATATTTATGGCTTATATAAAAATCCTTCGCTTAACTTGACCTGAACCAAAATAAATTCACCTAAGAAAAACGATGCCGGTGCCGCTTTCTCCAAGTTAACTCAAAGCGCCGACCCGGTGTTCTAACGGACACGCTCTCGGGTGCGCTTAAGTTTTTTGCCTCGCATCGTATAGATCTCAATACCATCAAACGTAGTCGCGCTAATACTTGGCTTTTTCCTGTTTTCTTTAAAGATCATCTCACCAGATCGTCGCATGAGCTTTCTTTATCTGCGCTACCTGGCGCATGATGCCAATCTCGCGATGAAGATGCCAGCTCAAGTTAAGTCAAAGGTTCTCGAAGACTGGTTAATCGATTGAATTTTTAAGAGATAGGCGACCTGACGCGCGGTAGGTACAAAATTCCTCATAATTCATTTCTCATTCTTGAAACGCCTTGTCGCGAAAGCCATAATTTTTAACGTAACTCCGATGGCGAGAACAGCAGTAACAAGGGCTCCCTGGAAAGGAGTGCAACGGCTTCCTTTATGTTTTTATCTGCTTTCTCATGAGAAAAGCTTCTCATCCAAAGTCACGTTCAAGCAAGCCATAGACCTCTCTTCTTTGCCATGACTAACTTTTGTCCTTCCGAGTAAACTCTTAGGTTATTTTCCCACCGTAATCCCTCCGCGCCTCTTGCTTCTGCTCATATCATCGCCTGATGATCTCTGTCGATCCTTACCTCACCCAGGACGCTTACAAAGCAACACTAGAACATCAATTAAAAGCGCTTCCGAGTACAAACATTGACTTCAGAAAACAGAAATCTAGAATTTTCCTCTTAGATTTCTTTGCACTGCAGCCACAGCAATAATGCGTGCAAGGTTATATCGGTATTTCCTTTTAGCGAGTCAAGCCAACGCTAGGGACTAGACTCGTATTCCTGGTGAAAAGCGGTAGCCATAACATATTTAAGTCATCTACCGCTGACAGGCCTTTAGGATGAAAGCCATCGCCGCGCCAACTAGCTTTTTTAGATGCGATGTAGCGCCTCCTCGCGAGGTAGGCCGTTGTTTAACTAGAGCCCAATACGGCCTCTGGCGTTAGGCCTCATTCGAGCTTAGACCCCACGCATCCGTTCTTAAGCATACAAAAATAACTGATCGCATGCCTATGAAAAAATCAATCTTTTGGTTCGTACGAGTAATTGTTGTACTTCGTCCTGTACCACACAGCAGTAATTACTATCGTCAATACCGCGAGGAAGCCCGTGATCGCGACCGAGTTAGGGTTCGGACTGTAACCGTTATACGTGCCAGAGGTTAAGGCTGCAGTAATCACGATCAGGATCGTCATCACGATGACGAAGGCCTTCACATCGCTTTCGCTTTTAACTGCTGGTTTTCCCGAGCTAGAAGAATTGTTCGACATTTCAATCAACCCCCTTGTAGAGGTAATGCGCCACGACCAAGAGGAAGATCAGGACGAACACGAAAAACTCCAGGCTGCTCACTGCCATCTGGAGGTCACCACTGAGTATGTGCCCCGAGGCACACCCGCCTGCCATCCTCGCCCCGAGCAGCATTAGGTAAGCTCCGAGAAAAGCCCCGGCCGCCCTCTTGACCGGGCTGGCGCCAAACTTCTTCCTCCAGGTTGGAGGTATCACGTTATTGAAAGACTGGAACCTCCTCGTGAAGAAAATCGAAGCAAGAAATGCACCGAACAGCGTTCCTATGTCGCTAAACGGTTCCCATCCGATCGTGTTGACAACGACGTTGCTGTACTTCCAGTAAGACGCCGGAAGCCAGAGCCACGCCACCATCCACGAGTACGTAGTCGATTCGCCAAATATCTGGTGCAGAAACATCTCCAGAACGACCGTCAGGCCGATTATTATTCCGACGCTGAGCATCACCCTCCCGAAGAGCTTTGACGAAGTGCTCCAGTTGTAGTTGACCTTCGAAGCCACATTGTTCTCTCCAGTGGGCATAGAGGCACCCTCAAGGAGTACCTCCGCTGCCTCCTTGTGCTGCGCCTCTTCTTCAGGAGAGAACTTGTAGTCCTTGTGTGTGGAGTAGTAAAGGCAGCTCTTCCCGTTTTTGTACCTCGGAAGGGTGTACGCGACGGTAAGAAGAATTGCCGCCCAGACTATCGCTACCAGAAAACCGATCCTCAGGTTGGTATCAACCTGGCCGACGAACGTTATCTCACCGAGGTTCATAAAGGTGACGAGCCAGTGACCAAACGCCGTCTGGTATGTCACTGTCCAAGTTGCGGCGCCAAGCAATCCGCCGAACAGAGCGTAAATCGCGTCGCGCCTGCCCTCTCCAAGGGCCATCCATATCGTTCCAGGTACGTAACCGGAGATCGCTATTCCAGTGCCAAATATGGCACCGCCAAGAGCTATTCCGACGACATAATCGGGCTTAACTCCCCAGTGGAAGGCGACGCCGAGCGCAGATAGCCCATAGAGCGCCAGCGCACCAGCGGCGATCGCTATCGCTATGCAACCCACAAAGAGCCTGTCCTTCCATGTCCCAAGCCTGATCAAAATCTCGGGGTTGGAAATCCCCCAGGCCTCTGCGAGCCCTCCGATGACCATTCCTATGAATATGCCTATCCATTCCCAAGCCGTAACGGATATCAACTTTGCTCCATTAATTTCATTTCTGTGACCGTTTAAGGATTTTGGATCTAACATATCTTAAGCTAGAAAACCCATGAAGACAAACTCGTCTCGAATCGCTAACTTATGTTACGCAAAAGCTCGCCAATACACAACTAAGTTGCACCGCATCGCCACAACACCATAGATTGGTCCGCAAAAACACGAGGAACGGAAGCACAGATTTGGGCGGGAAATAGGCTTAAACGCGTACAGAATTCTCTTTTATGGCAAAGATTCTTGTTATGGTAAACACGGGAAAGGATAACATAAATACGGAAATGGTGGCTTTCAACTTTAGCGTCAAGGCCGCAACCGTCGCCAAGGCGACGGTCGAGATGCTCTTCATAGGAAGGGGGGTTGAGGCCGTCAACAAAAGGCAGCAGAACTCCCCGCAGTTCGAGGAACAGGTAAAGGCCGCCCTGGCAGCGGGCGTCGCCCTAACGGCGTGCAAGGTCAGCCTTGCCATGGAGGGGCTTACCGAGGCGGACATATTTGATGGGGTGAAGCCCGTGCTTGGCGCCGTGGAGACCAACGAGAAGATAGAGCAAGGCTACTCCGTGGTGACCTTCTGATGCTTCTGGCTGCCGCCGTCCCGGGGCCGACGCTCCTTCAGATGATCCTTTCCGTCATATCGGGCCTTGCTGTTGGGTTTTCCTTGGGCCTTATAGGCGGAGGAGGCTCCATACTCGCCATACCCCTTCTCATTTACTTTGTGGGTTTTAACCATCCACACTTGGCCATAGGCACCACGGCCTTGGCCGTGGGCATAAACGCCTACATAAACGTTATACCTCACTTCATTGAAAAGCACGTCTACCTGAGGGAAGGGGCGGTGTTCAGCCTACCCGGGGTGGTTGGAGCTCTCATAGGAAGCGAGCTGGGCCTGCTCACGCCGGGCAAAAAGCTGCTTTTCATATTCGCCATACTGATGCTCGTGATAGCTTCCTACATGCTTAGGCGCAAATGCGTCCAAGCCACCGTTGAGCCCAACATAAAGGGATCGCTGGCGAAGGTCGCCGGAATGGGCTTCCTGGTGGGGCTGCTATCCGGATACTTCGGCATAGGAGGGGGATTTCTCATAGTCCCGGGCCTGATCGTGTCGGGAGGGCTCAACATAATCGAGGCCGTTGGCACCTCGCTCATAGCCGTGGGCACGTTTGGCGTCACCACGGCGTTCAGGTACGCCATAAGCGGCGAGATCAACTGGCTCATAGCCGCCCTGTTCGTGATAGGAGGGGTGGCGGGAGGATGGGGAGGGGCTAGGATAGCTGGCCGCATGCCCAAGCACAGGCTCACCCAAGTTTTCGCGATCATCATCATAATAGTTGCCCTCTACATGCTTTATGCCAACTCGTCGGCCTTTATGCACCGAAAGATTTTTTCCAAACCAGTAAAAAGCGAGAACCTCAAGCCCTTACTGTATGGGGCCGATTAACCTCACTTAGGCACCGCATCCGTGGATTTTTCGGTCGGGGAAGTGAATCCTTGAAGCATAGGCCCCCATCTGTTTCGATTAAATTAGCCGGCGGTTTTTTATCCTCTTCGACGTCACTTGCCGCACTTTCAGGAGCTCTATAAGCCTGGTATTCGCGGCCTTTAGCTCTAAGGCGGTTGACGAATAATTCGAAAGTCGCTCATAAATTCGCCCGCGAATTCGGCGGCAAACGAAGTTTCAGGTGAATTCCCGGCTCTTCCTGTAAGCTTTTCACATAAAATTATGACTTCGTTAGAAATTCCATGAGAATTATTCAACAAATCACTAATGCAAGACCTACCATTTGGCGTAATTAAAGTTAGGTAATCCACGTGCCATGCAAGCTCAATGCAAGGATTTCCGGCCAGCGATGAACTGCCTAAGGCCGAGTTGACGGGTATGCACAAATCGCGTACACGGCCTTGGCGTATAACCTCGTCACGATAAAGGACTTGGGTAAGGCAGCCACAACGATAACGTTAGGGCCTGCAACCGGTGGGATCCCCGTCTGACCTTCTCCGCGCCCCGAAAGGTTCCCTTAGGGCGGTTCATTGGTTCGCGGTCTACCGCCTTCACCACCATCGCTTCATGGCTAGCGGGTGCGCCGCGCACCCACCCCGCTCTGTTCGTCCAGCGTTAGACCACGGGGGCTCCATGAGCCCTGACTACGAGGGCTGCCTCGAGGCAGGCCTGCTCAACACCATCCGCATCACCGCGCCAAAACAACCGCTCATCGTTGCGCCGCCCGGGTTTTTCTTATGCTAATGTTTTGGGCGAAATCCCAAGTTTTTCAGAAAGTTCTTCGAATACCTCAAAAAGATACATTTAAATTTGCTCCTTCGGCCAAAAAAACGAGGTGAATCCATGGAAGAAGTCAAGGATGTAGAACTCTCTAGAAGCCTTTCGTTTTGGGCGCTGCTGGCGGCCGGTGTGGGGGATATCGTCGGTTCCTCCATATTCTTTTACAGCGGTTACGTGCTTCACATAGCCGGGCCAGCAGCAGTTCTCGCATATCTGCTCGTGGGGCTTTTTGGCCTTGGCATCGCGCTCATATCGGCCGAGATAGCCTCGATGCCAAAGGTCAGAAAGACAAGCGGCGCCATATACTCCTTCACAAAGGAGGGATTAGGTGGCTTTTGGGCCATGTCGGTCGGCCTCATGAGGGTAATGGGGTACACCATTGGAGGGGCGGCCGTCGCCATAGCCATGGCCACATTCGTCAAACAGGCAGTGCTCATAGGGATCTTTAACATGACGGTGCCGCCTCACTTCGTCGTGGCCCTTGCGGCAGCTGTGCTTGGAGCGTGGGTACTGCTTAACGTGATAGGGGTCAAGCCAACTGCCACAACGGAGATGATTTTCGTGGCCTTCAAGGTCTCGGTCATACTTCTTTTCGCCGCCGTGGTCGTAGCGTTGGTGACCATACAGCCTCCGTCGAACCTGCTGGCCCACTTCTCGCCCTTTGCCCCCAACGGCTTCTCGGGCTTCATGAGCGCTGCCGTCATAGCCTTCTTTGCGTACACGGGCTTCAACACAGTCGCCGTGTTCACAGCCGAGGCTAAGAAGCCAGAGAGGGACGTCCCCAAGGGGATCTACGGTTCGCAGATTACAGCCATGGCCATATACGTGGGGGTGCTCGTGGTCCTGCTCCTGGCCAGGGGATGGTACAGGTACGGAAGGACGACGACCGCCTTCATATCGGCGCTCAGCGCCGTCAACGCGCCGACCCTAGTGAAGCTTCTGGTGATACCGGCGGCCCTCCTCGCCTCCGCCGGGGTGACCCTGCTTTGGGTGGCATCCTCTTCGAGGACCATCTACCAGATGTCGAAGGACGGCTTCCTGCCCAGCCAGTTCTCGAAGCTCAACTCCAGAAGGGCGCCGTGGGTCGCGACCCTTCTCGCGGCATTTCTCATGGCAATAGCCTTCATCACGCCCAGCTTCATATATCTCGCGTCCCTCGCCACCTTCGGCTTCATCTACTCCTACCTCTTCGTGGGCCCATCGCTGCTCTCGCTGAAGAAGAGGGGATATAGGGGACAATTCAGGGCTCCATTCTACCCGGTCCTTGAAGTCGTGATGTTCGCCCTAACGCTGCTGTTCATAGCGAGCTTCCAGCTCACAGTGCTCGAGGAGGGGGCGGCAGCCCTCGCCCTAATAGGAATAGCCTACGCTCTTTATAGAAGCAAGGTCCCGGAAACAGCTGACGTGCCGCAGGAAGAGGACGAGGCGGGAACGCCAGCGCAACCTTAGGCCCAAGGAAATCGCTGAAGTCAAAGCCCAGAGTTGCCACGGTCAAGGCCACGTACTGGGAAGCGAAGGGCTGCGCAACGCCTTGGTCGCCTTCGCGCCTTGGAATGGGCCAGTCGTTCTTTATGGACTTCATGAGCATCCTAGCGTAGTCAGACTCCTCGGAGCAATTCTTAGGGCACCTACTACAGTAAGAGAAGCTTCGCGAACTTCATCCGCTGTATTTCGGCTTCCGTCAAGTTTAGAGGGGCCTCTCCATCGGGAAAGATACCTCCTCAATCACCTGGTCCACGTCGCGCAGCACCCTTGCCCCATACCACTGCATAGCCTTAACCCAGCTCAGCCCCGCCTCAGCGAGAGGCTCGCATATGTAAAGGGGCCTTCCCAGCCTTATGGCCTCCCAGCCCTGTGAAACGGTCCCGCTCCTCTCCCTGGCCTCAACGATTACCGTGGCATCTGATATCAAGGCCATGGTCCTGTTGCGGATCACGAAGTCCTTTGGACTTGTGACGTGGCCCACCGGAAACTGGCTGATCACCATCTGCTCAGCCATGAGCCTTTTAGACATCCGCATTTATCAGCTAGGAGACTTATGCCGATCACCATTTTAGCAGTCCTGAAAGACGCGGTAAACCCCATGACGTGAAAAAGATTATTGAGGACGAATTTCTTGAATTTGAAGTGATCGTGGCGTCTGTGCCAGCGGGAGCGCCCGGGATTTCCTTCGGGGAACCAGCCTTAAGTGCATAGAGTTAGCGCGTCGCTTACCCTCGAGCGCCGCGGTTCCTCACTGAAGATGCCCTTTTGACCTTGCCAGTCGACCCCCATCCCTGGCGGGCGCCTTGGTGCGAATCCGGCGTCTACCGTTGTCCTCACTCTCTCGCGAGAGCGCTGGATTCCCCCGAACGACGCCTCAACATGGCAACTGGGGTTGTCACAAGCGACGAAATCGCCTCTGAGACTTGAGCGCTAAGCGCGCCAGAGCAATCCGTCGAGGCCTAGGCTTCGCGTGAGCGGCCGAAACCGTAGCCCAAAAAGTACGTGGCAATCGAAAAGGCCAGGACCACTAGCTCGTCGTAGGGGAAGGGCATCCAGTTGAGCCCGTTGAAGGCCGATGGGCCTATATACGAAAGAAGTATCAGGCCGAAGAGGTAGATGAGCAGCCAGCTGGCCTTGGCCATGTCGCGGGTCGCCGCCAAAATCCCCCTTTTCCTCTCCGTTACAACGTAGGCCACAAGCCCGCTGATCACAAAGGCCAGCCCGTATCCCGTGTAGGGCCAGCCGCTCCAGTAAACCAGGAACGAGGCCGCCGCAAACCCAAGGGGCGCGAGCACCTTTCCAAAGGGCACGGTGAAGCCCGCCTTCTCCCCCTTGACCCTGTAAAGCATAGCCGCAAGCGGCCCGCTTATGCCGTAGCTCACGACCCCGGAAATCGTGGACACGTAGTAGAGAGCCCAATAGCCAAGTGAGAGAGCTAAGAGGAAGGTCTGGAAGACGGCTATGATCAGAAGCGACGCGTACGGAGTTCCGTACCTGCTGTGCACCTTGGAAAGGGGACCGCTTTCAGCCATCTGATAGGGCACCCTGGCTGTCGTCGTTGTGTAAACGCCGGCCGTGCCCAACGCGGATATTATTATGCCCACGGTTATGAGCAGCGCCAGCGAGGCGGCTCCGTTAGAGCTCGCCACCTGCGCCAGCGTGTACTCCGTTGGGATGGAGCCCCACGCCCCCCTCGCTATGCCCATGGCAGACCAGTTTATCATGCCAGTGAACACCGTCGACACCGCTACGTAAACGACAGCAGCTATGCCTATGGACAACAGCGTCGCCAGGGGAAGCACGTACTTGCTCCTTCCTGACTTGGCCTCCCCTCCGAGATCGGTGGGCTGCCTGAATCCCAAGTACGAGAACACGGTCGCCGATACGCTCAAGAGGACGCCCGACCCGGCTTGGTCCTTGGGCAGGAAAAGGCCGTAGTTGCTGGGATGCAGCAAGAAGAAACCCCCGGCAACAAAGCTCAAAACTGCCGCCAGCTTGAGCCCGGTCGTCGCCGTGGCGTACCATCCTCCGTACTTCACGCCGATCACGTTAACAAGGGTAAGCGCCCAAAGCAGCGCTATCGAAGCCGCTATTCCCTCGTAACTCAGGACTCCCACGGAGCCGAACAGCGGCAACGTTGCCGTGGTGGTCAATCCAGGAAAGAAAGACGAAAGGTACAGCATTATCGTGAAGAGCTCGATGGGAACTGTTGTGGCGTAAGATATCAGCGTTCCCCAACCCGAAATAAACCCGGAGAATTTCCCGGTGGTTTCGCTGGCGTAAACGTAGAAGCCGGAAGTAGTTGGCTTCAGGCTCCCAAGCTCTGCGTAAAACATCGCTATGAGCGCCATGGCAGCCGCCCCTATGACCCAAGAAAGTATGCCCAAAGGGCCAGCCATTGAAGCAACCGCGGCAGGGGCCACAAAAATCCCAGCGCCTATTATCGCCCCGAGCCCCAGCGCCGTTAACTGAAGCAAACCTAGCTCCTTTTTTAATTTAGAATCCTTCCCTAAGCTTACTCCCATTCTTATTTCGATTGAAAAAACGCCTTAATTTAAGCCTTGTGCTAATGTTGCTCCTTTGCATAAGCCGCTGCTGAAAGATTTCGCCCATTTCCTTTTCCTTCAAGTCTTACCCATTCTGCTTAACCTATCGCGCTCCTGTTTTTAGAGCCGCAGGAGCGATTCGTGGCCGTCTTTTTCTTCCAGAGGGCTCTTCCCGTCCTCTGAGGAAAAGAGGGTTCACATCGAAAGCGCCGTCGCGTAGAACCTATTGACGGTCTTCCCTTCCTCAAGGACGTCAACAAGCTTCTTCGCGACTACGTTATCTTCAGAGCGGCCTATCCTCCTCTCCCCCCATGCAAGCGCCTGCCAGCTTCCTGAACATAACGCCAATGGTTATTAGTGGAGTGACGCAATCCCTCCGCTTTCCCAGCGCACCGCCCCTATTGGCGTTTGATTGGTTTTCTGAGATCATCTCCTTTCACGCCGAACGGCAACATAGACACCCTCCTGAGGAATCACGTGGACAGAGCTCAGAGCGCGGCCTCCTGCGGGCCAGGCAATCCGGGGGAAACGCTGTCGATTTTGCGAGAATAAAGATCAGCGTCAACCGATTTATTTTTTAGTTATAAGGAGATTCGCCGCGGCGCAGCTCCGCGCGCTCACCAGCACGCCAAAGCTACCGCCTTCGGAACACCGAGAGGGCTGTGAGCGAGAGCGGTATCGCCAGGGCCAATGGAAGCGTGAACTTGAAGGAAGAACCTGAAAGCTTGCCCAGAATCAGCGACTCAAGTGACGTGGAAAGGATCACGGTAATCCCTGAAATGGAGGGCGCTCCGCCGTACACGGTCCCCGCTATGGAGAGGGAGAAGGTCATGAGGAATGGAGAAAGCGCCGACAGGGCCATCAGAGGGTAGAGGCGCAAGCTCAGCCTCCCCCTCAGCTCGGTTACCTTTTTGGAAAAAGACGAGAGCATGGACAGGGATATCGGGTTCAGCTCCCCCGTTTCGACCGCGGATATAACAAGCCAGCTGAGCAACGACGACAAGCCCTCCTTCATGGGGCGAAGCCTAAGCCCTACCCCCAGCCTCTTGAGGTTCTCAGTCAGAAAGCCCCCTATGGGAGGCAACGAGAGAGACGAGGCGGCAGCGCGAAACGCCTCCGCAGATCCCCTTCCCACCATGGCCTCCGCCTCGAGGGACGACAGGAAAGACGAAAGGGCCCTCGAGCTGCGGGCGTCCTCCCTCTGAAGCCAGAGGTACTGGACGCCGACGCAAGAGAGGGCAGACACGCCAGCCGAAAGCGCAGCCAGCGCGGGATGACGGAGGAGGGGCAAAACTATCAAGGACGAGATCGAAAGGGAAAGAGGAGAGGGGGCAAACTTCATGTAGGTGCGCAGCGACGCCCTGCCCGCCGTGAAGGCCATCCCCATAAAGCTGCCCACGAGGGCAAGCCAGAAGTACTCGCCGTAGGCGTTGAAGGAGACGTTGGCCGCTGAAGCCATTATCCAAACCAAGGGCAGCATGGAGAAGACCGCAAGCGCCAGCTCGCCAAGCGTTTCGGCCCTCTCCACGACGTCCGACCAAGCCGCAGATAACGCTGAGAGCGCTTCCTCCATCTTGGAGACAAGGTACTCGTGAGCTCCGCTTGTCTTCATCCTGAAGGCGTATCCGGAGAGCAGCTCCGCTAACGCCCTGCTCTCCTGCCGCTTCGCAAGCGCCTCGAGGGCAGACGCTGGATCGCCGTAAAGGTGGAAGAGCTTCGTCAGCCTCGAGCCCTGGGCCTCTACGGCCCTGAGAGGACTTCCCCTCAGCCCAGTCAGGGAAGAAAAGAGAGAGATGCCAACCTCTGACTGACTGGCGGCGTAGGTCAAAAAGAAGGGCAGCTCTTCGTCTATGGAGCCCGATCCTCCGACTTTTTCCATAACGAGGGAGGAAAGCGGCAGAAGCGCGAGGAAGGCCAGGTAAGGAGAGGAGAAGAGGGAGAGGAAAACGGAGACAGGCGCGCTTACCGCCAGCGCCCTCGCAAGCTCCCTCCTGCGATGCCCTGCGAGGCGGCGTCCAGCAGCTGCCGCAAGCGCCCCCCACGCCAGTCCCACCCAGGCGGCCTCAGCCTCAAGCAAAGGCTTTCGCCCTCCCCTCAAGCTCCCTCGCCAGCCTCTCCTCGGACCAGCCCCAGGCCTGCGCCACTTCGCGCAGCTTGACGCTCCTTTCCACGAGCTCGCGGGCGTCAGCGGGATAGAACTCGTCGCTTCCGGGCACCCACTGGAAGACCTCCTTGACCTTTCCGTCCACGAACTCGGCAACGCTCGCGTTCCTGCGCCTATAGCCCCTCTCGTCAGAGCTCTTCACCATGAGGGAGAAGAGGGAAATTAGATGGAGCTCTGAGGGACCAATGGAAAGAGGGGGAGAAGAAAGCCTCACGAGGGCCGCCTCCGGGGACTGCGCGTGAAACGTGGTCATGGCCCCATGGCCAAGGGCAGCTGCCTGGAAAAAGGCCTGGACCTCTGGTCCCCTCGCCTCACCCAAGACCACGTAGTCGGCGTTGTACCTAAGCGAAAGGATAAGTAGGTCCATCAGTCCCACGTCCCTTCCGCGCCCAAGCCTTGACTGCCTTGAGATGAAGCGCTGCCACCTGGCCGCCGGGACGCTTACCTCGGGGACGTCCTCGATCGTTGCCACCTTTGATCCCCTAGGTATCAGAGAACAAACCGACGAAAGGAGAGTGGTCTTCCCCGTCGACATCCCTCCGACTATTATCATAACTGCCCTCGACTCCACCATGATCCAGTAGTAGGAGGCCATCAGGGGAGAGAGCGTCCGCGAGTGAACTAGGTCAGCCATGTTCAGCGGCCTTTCAGGAAACTTCCTTACCGAAAAGCTGCTTCCCGGCAGGCTAACCTCCGACGAGTAGGTCAGGGAGATCCTGTTTCCGCGCTTGTCCACGGCATCGAGATACGGAAAGGCCAAGCTTACCTCCTTTCCAGCCCAGTGCGCCATCCTCCTTACCATGGCCTGAACCTCAGCCTCGTCGGAGAATGTCACGTTCGTGCGCATCCAGCCCATGTCCCTGTGGCGCCTGTGTATGACCGAGAGAGGGCTCCTGTAGGACTCGAGGGCCACCTCCTCAAGCGAGGGATCGCTGAGGGGAACTGAGAGCTTTCCCATGTAAAGGAGGTCCCTCCAGACATAGTACGAGAGGGACCTGAGCTGCGCGGGGGTGGGCTGGGAAAGCCCGAGCTCCTCAACTGCCCTGAGCACCATGGACTCTTCGCTGCCCTCCGGGCCCAAGGGATATGGTGCCTCAATCAGGTGGGACTCGATCTCCTCGAGGAGCTTCCTGCCGCTCAGCTGATCGACCTTCACAGGAATCAGCAGGCGAAACGCGGAGAGGCGCTTGGACGTCAAGGAGGTGGATAAGGGTACGGGAAATGACAAATGCGAGCGAAAGGGCGAGCGAAAGGATAAGAGGCCATGGGCACGGGCCAGCGAAAAGTCAAGCGAGGGCTCCGATACCTCGTAAAGCCCCCCTTCCTCATCTTCGTAAATGCGCACCTTCGCCTCCCTCACCCTGTACTCCTCGATCAGCTTCCTGCTGCGCAAGGATAGATACCCGTCGCGTTGAACTTGATCCAGCCGGAAGGCGGAGACCAGTTTATGGAGAGCTCGTAAAGGCCTGGGGAGAGGCGCCCGTGCCAGCTTCCATTGCCGGAAATGATGGGAATGCCGTCAAGGTAAAGCCCGTGCCTTCCTCCCTGCAACGAGAAGCTCACCTGCCCTCCGCCGCAGTAAACGAGCCTCGAGGCGAAAATCGATGAACCGTTCGCGCCGGAGGGAAAGGGAAAGCCCCTCCCGTACCAGCCCAAGGAGAAGTTCATCTCCTCCATCTGAAAGAAGCCCTCCGCCCTTGGAGGGTTTCCCGCGTACTCCACGAAGTCCCAGGGCTCAAGGGAAGTTGGCGTGAAGAGGTTTCCAAGGGCCGTCACGACGCCATCACCCCTAACTGCCGCCTGCTGGCCGGGAAGCAGGGTGATGGGGCCCACCCTATGGTAAGAAAACGGGTCGAAGGTTACCGAGTAGACCAAGGTGACGGGAAAGGGCCCCTGGTTCAGGGCGTAAAGCGTGCCGTTGACCTCCGTGAGCGCCAGCTCTTCTTCGCCCCTTTCTCTCATGGCGTTCAGCGCCCTCTCCTGCGACCTAAGGTCTAGCACGTAACCGGAGTAGACGCTGGAATAAGCGTAGAGCGCAAGCAAGAATGCCAAGAGAAAAAGAAACGCTCCGAGCACCGAAGAAAGCCCCCGCACCGCTCATCCCTCTTGCCTAAGCGTGTAGAGCGTCGCCGAGAAGCCGCCGTCGGCGGCCGTCCTCACCGCGAAGCGGTGCTCCCCCAAGGACAGTAGGGCCTCCTCGTCAAGCGGCTTGAAAAGCGGGGCCAGGGCCCTCGCCGTGGTTGGGCTCACCGCGAAGGCCACCACGGTGTCCGAGAAGGACAGGGGGTTGGTGCCTCCCGCGAACTGCTCCAGCGACTGCGACGCCATGGTCACGAAAATCCTCCTCTTCCTGAGAGAGGCCATGGCGATTTCCAGCTCCGCCCACGAGAACCTGTGCGCCTCATCCACGTAAACGAAGAAGTCGCTACCGCCCCTTCTGGCCATGCCCTGCGCGTAAACTTGGCCGAGCAGCAGAGAGCCGATGAATGAGGAAAGGTCGGACCCAAGCCCTCCCTCGTCAAGCGACGCCACGATCCTCTTTCCTTTGTCCATGAGCTGGATGAGGGGGATGGTGCTGCCCTCCAGAAAGAGGCGGGCGCGCCCATCGGACACGAGCTTGTCAAGCTTGTTGAGAACGGCCGACTCCGATCCCCTCTCCAGCTTTGGGTAGACCTCATCCCAGAAGCGCTTTAGGTCGCCTTCGAGGCCATCAACTGAAGGCTCCTCAAGGAAGTCCCTTAGGTCGAAAAGGCTTTTGACCGAGGGCACCCTCATGGCGTTTCTCATGATCATCTCGAGCCTTGGCCCCCAGTCGCCTCCGTAGTACCTCCTGAGGGAGTCAAGGAGAAACGAGGAACGGGGCCATCCAAGGGGAAGGGGATCCAGAGAAACCCCATCGCTGGGAAGAACGACGTCCGCTCCGAGCCTCCTGACCACGATGTCCGCGAGGTCGCCGTGGGGATCTATCAGCATGAACCCCTCTCCTTTTTCCGCGTTGCCCATGATCAAGGTGAAGAGAAGAGAAGACTTCCCCTGGCCCGGCTCCCCGAAAACGGCCACGTGCCTCCTGTGAGACCTGGGCAAACCCCAGCCGTTTCCAGCCTCATCAAAGCCCAAGAAGTCGACGACCTCGCGGGGAAACCGTGATCACCTGGCTTGCCTGCGCCGACCCTCCGCTAGGAGAGGAGGCGTTCACCACGAGAAGGAAGGAAGACCCATCGGCCTCCTGCGGCCCGGCCCATATGTTGGACGCCTGCTGCCCAGGGGCCACGGTCACGCCCCAAGAGAACTTGCCCACTCCTTCTAAGGAAACCCCTTGGACAGTTAATGATGAGGTTCCCACGTTCTTGACCGTGACCGAAAGGAAGGAGCCGGCGCTCGTGTCGGAGTACGTGGCCGAAACTATCTGGAGCTGGTCCTGCTGGCTCAGGGAGGAAAAAAGCCCGTAAAACGTGTGCCAGAGCATGGCGCCAGCGGTAACCGTTAAAACCAGCACTATTATTGTTCCCAAAACAGATGAAAGTCCTTTTCTCATGAAAGAGATGAACCTCAAGGCCTTATTTGGGCTAACGCTCTCTCGCCCCATAAGCCAATCTGCAAGTGCTTTACATGGAGTGCTTTGTTGACCAACTTCCGCAGAACCTGATAAACGGGATAGCTTCCCTCATCTACCTTGCTCAGGTGATAGGCGTGTCGTTCGCCGTCATGGCGATAATTTACTCGGCCATCAAGATGATGATGGCCGACAGCCCAGTGGAGGCCAGACAGGAGAGGAAGTCCCTCATCGAGGCCATAGTCGCCCTCATAGCCATAGCCCTCGCGGTTCCCATAACGAACTGGCTTTTGACTGCCTTCGGCGCTAACGTGCAGCTGCCTTGAGGTGATGCGGTTGTTTCCCGTGGTGCCCGCCAACTCCGCCCCCAGCAACATGACGGCCCCCAACCCGCGCGCCGCCACAAACGCCTCGGTGCCTGTGGTAACGGTTAGGGTGAAGGGACCCGTGACCGTGAACGCGGGCTGGATTATATCCCAGGTTCTGTCAGCCATATCGGGCTTCCTCGGAAGCGTGCTCCAAGGCATAGGGGACAAGCTTGCCTGGTTTGCCCTGTACGTTCCTACTCCATCGTCCATCCCTGTGATGTCGGCTATATACAAAGCCCTCCTTTTGCCGTGCCTTCTCCTGTTCGCCCTAGCGCTGGTTATCGAGGTAACACTTGCGCTGGCCGGGCACGCGCAGCTCAATCCCGCGGATCCGGTGTTGGCGCTGCTCGCCATGGTGTTTGGGCTTGACGCCTACGCGCTTGCGGCCCAGCTCTTCTCATCGCTGGCCTACTACGTGCTCAACGCCAACCTAGGAGGAGGAAACGCCGCTCAGGTGCTCACCGTTCTTTCCGCGGCGGCAGCGGCGCTTCCAGAGCTCAACCTCGTGTTCTTCGCGGCCGTGATAGAGTACGCGGTGGTGGGAGTCTTCAGGATACTCGCGACAGCCACCTTGGCGTGCTCCATTCCCATCATAGCGCTCCTCTGGCTAATCCCGCCCACCAGGGGACTCGCCCGCGATTTCCTGGAGGGACTGGTGCTCTTGCTCCTCCTCTCTCCCATGTCATCGATATTTCTGGCCATAGGGATGGGATCTGCCCTTAACGCGCTTCACGGAGGCAACCCCTTCCTTGACTTCGCCCTTGCCACCGGAACCCTGGTTGGATCCACCGTGCTTCCCGCCGTCATAATAAGGGGAGGAAGGGGCGCCATGGAGGCCGGGAGGTCGGCCGTCAGAAGGAGGGGAACCGCTTGAGCGAGGGAAGGCAAGTCGAGGTGCACGCGCTGCGCCGGGGATTTGTGCTGGACATGCCCATGTTCGACTTCGTCATCATCTCCATGTCCCCGGTCCAGCTCTCGCTCGTTGGAGTCTGCGCGGCGCTTGCCATTCGCCTCCACTCAATTTTTCCCTTGATGGCGGCGATCCCCGCTTCCAGGTTCAAGCTCGAGCACGTCGAGGCCCTCAAGGAGGTCATTAAGAAAAGCGAAAAGGAGGAAAGGCGCAGCGCGGCAGAGAAAGACAAAGGAAAAGACAAGGAGAAGGTTCTGAAGGTCGTGGGGACACTGCGCTCACGGGACGGGACCCCTCTGCCCTTCCACAGGTTCACGGTCTACGACGGCAGCAGGGAGGTAGGGATTGGCATCACCGACGCGGGTGGACGCTATGCTTTCTACTGCTCAGCGCGCGCTGAAAGGCTGAGGGTCTCTCCCGATGCGGGTGACTCGCTTGGCCGAGTACGAGATCAGGCCCCTTCCCTACTACCTCCTCGATGATGATGAGAGAAAGAGAGCGGAGAACGCCTTCGTTTCCATGGCAAGGCAGCTGGAAGCCCTAACCATAAGGGTTTCGCGCGACGAGGATGGATCGCATCGCTTCACCCTGGTGACCGATGAAGAGAGGGCAGAGGAGATAATGGACTCGCTGGGCATGGAGCACTCGAAGATGGTGTCCGTTAATCAGGCCAGAGAAAAGGAGAGAGAGGAGAAGCCAAGGCAACCCAAGCGCTTCTTAGACCGCATGCCCCGCGCCGCAAAGACAGGGCTCATGGCCCAAGCCATTAACTTGGGAATGCAGGTGGAGATGAGGATAAGGCTGGAGGAAGACCTGGGGTGGCTTGAGAGAAGGTACAGGGTGCTGCGCGCCATAGGAAACGCCAGGAAGGAATACGAGGACGCGGCCTACATGCTTGAGAAAGAGGAGTCGGAGGGAGTGTTTGACGTTATAGTCGCGGTTTCGGGAGACGGAAAGAGGATGAGGGCGTGGGCAAAGTCCTACGGCGTTAGGCTGGCCCGGCTCCAGGGCAGCTTGGTCATGGCTGGCTCATCCCTTGCCGTCCTATTTCCCTTCTCATCGTATGAGGTCAACGAGGTGGGAGGGATTAGGCTTGGACAGAACCCCATAACAGGGTCGCAGGTCGTCTACGATTTCTTCTCCAGGAGGAACTACAACGTGCCAGTAATCGGGCCCTCGGGGACGGGAAAGTCCGCCCTGCTGAAGATCATCACCCACAGGCTGAGCTCCATGCTTTCCACGCTGCAGGGATCGCAGCTGATAGTGCTTGACCCCGAGGGAGAGTACAAGGCGTTGGCAAAGGCCATCGGTGCCCAGATCGTTGACCTGGGAAAGTTTGGCCTCGACCCCTTTTCATCGCTTCCGCCAGGAGATGCCTGCGATCTGCTGTCCTCAACGCTTGAGCTTGACCGCCCTGAAAAGCGCCTCCTGCAGGCGGTAGCCGCGGGGCGCAGGTCCACAAGGGAGCTGCTGGAGGTCCTGAGGGGCATGCCTTCCTCTGAGGCGAGGCAGCTCTCGCTTGCCCTCACCTCGCTGCTGGAGGGGCCCTTTGCGTCGGCTTTCGAGGGACCGCCCGCTTCGATACCGGACAGGGCAATAGTGGGATTTCCCGTCGAGCAAAGGATGAAGGAGTTCTTGGCTCCCCTTGTAGTGCCCGTGATCTGGGAAGAGCTAAAGCGCAGGCCAGCCGACGTGCCAAAGGTCCTCGTGATCGATGAGGGATGGCTCTTCCTTAATCGCTCGCCTTCCGCTCTGGAAAGCATGATACGCTTGGGCAGAAAGCTGAACCTCCTGGTGTTCTTTGCCTCGCAGAGGCCCACGGACTTCACTTCGACTTCAGCCGGGCGCGCGCTCATGGAAAACAGCAGCACCAAGATCCTCCTGAAGCAGGACGACGACGCGATGCCCGAGCTGTCGTCGCTCCTCAGGCTTGGGGAAAGGGAGCAGCAGTTCCTTAGGTCAATGCCGCCTCCGAGGAGCAGGGGATACTCGCAGGCCCTAATCATTGACGAGTGGAGGCACTTGCCGGTTAACGTGATACCGGATCGGGAGGAGCTGGCCCTAATTTGATGGAGCTTCTGGCGCTTAGGGAGCTGACGCAGGAGGAGCTGGAGGCTCTCGCGATGAAGCTGAGGGATTCGGAGCTCGTAATATTTTTCAGCGAGGGAGTCAAGAGGGTGTTTTTAGGGAGCAAGGCCTCCTTGTCGGTGCCGCTTGCCTCGCTGGTGGAAGTGCGGGAAAGCGAGCTTCCCTGGCTTTCGCTACCCGTTAGCGCGGGCGTTGGGCTCTCCTTGCCGTATCCCATACCGCTCTTTGAGCTCGGCGACGGGCGCAGAAATACGCTGCGCGAGTCCTTTGCAAGGTGCGCCCTGGCCTTCAATGAGACTGGGCTGAGGCTGAGGCTGACTGAGGCAAGCAATGGCGATGGGCTCAGAGTGATGGAGTTCCTCGAGAGACGCTGGAGGAAGGGGATCTTCTTCAACGGCTGGAGGAAGGACTATGAAGAGTACCTGGAAGGCGCTAGGAGGAAGGCAAGCCAGCTGCTCCTAAGGGCCTCTATTGGCGCGATTGGCGAGGAAGGACGCTCCAAGGAAATGCTGTCATGCCTTTCATCAGGCCTCCACAACAAGCTTGTGATTGGCGGAAAAAGCGCGGTGTTTTGCGTAGAGGAAGTTGCCGAGCTCATAAGGCCGCAGCCAAGGCCCTGTTCCGTGTGCACTTCTAAGGTGCTGAAAAGGGCTCCCAGGCCGGCGATCGCCTGGGCCAGCGATCACCTAACGTGAGCCAAGGGCTTGGGCCTGTAGGGCTCCTCCAGGTACTTCACGTCGTCGGGGGTAAGGTTAACAGACAGCGATCCCACCGCCTCCTCAAGGTGCTCCACGCTCGATGTGCCTATTATTGGGGCCGTGACGCCCTTCGCGAAAAGCCATGCCAGGGCAACCTGGGTAGGAGTGGCGCCCTCCCTCTTCGCCACCTCCACCACCCTCTTTACTATCTCGGCGTTCTCAGGAGGGGGCACGTAGATGCCGTATCCATAGTACCCGCTGTTGGGCTGCAGCCTCCCGCTTTCGTCCGGCCTTACGACGATCTTGCCATCCCTTAGGTACCTTCCAGTTAGCACCCCGGCGGCGTTGGGGCTATATGGGATTAGCGCTATGCCGTGTTCCCTGCAGAACGGTATCATATCCCTTTCCCCTTCCCTGTAGAGGAGGTTGTAGAGGTCCTGCATGCTCACGAACTTCTCGTACCCCTTCATCTCGCTTGTGAAGTAGGCGGTGGCGAACTGGTAGGCCCGCATTGCGGAAGCGCCTATGTACCTCACCTTTCCCTGATGGACCAGGTCGGTGAGGGTTGAGAGGGTCTCCTCGATGGGGGTATCGTAGTCCCAGCGGTGGATCTGGTAGAGACGTTGGCGGTGTCGTAGAAGTTTATGCCGAGGTCCCAAGCCCTGGAGAGGACCTTGAAGGCCTCATCCTTGCCCACCACCCATCCCCCCGTCCCGTAGCTTTGAAGAGCGGGATCGCCGAAGGACATGGTACCAAGGCAAATCTTCGATACCTTAACTCCTGACCATCCCAGACGAACGTATTCCATAGCATTAGAGGGCGCCGGCCTTTAAATGCTTGGCGTCCATGAGGCACGCCTTTGTCGCATGAGTTAACCGCTTAATCGACGACGGGGCCACGGCTCTTCAAGGCCCAGAATTCCCATGGGGCAAGCTCGCCGGCGCTACTTGATCTTCATGGTCTGGGCGATCGCAGCCCCTGAGCTTGCGCAAGCGAACATCAATATAGCGGGAAAGAGAAGCGCATTGCCCTGAGAGTACATGTAGCCAACAATCACTGGAGCCACAACGCCGGCAAGCGTGTTAAAGGTCAAGGCCATTCCGAGGGCCGTGCCCGTGAACCTTGCAGGCACCAGTTGCCCAGGAATGACGAACATCATCGCCGTGGGCATGTAGCTCGCGATCCCAACCGCCAAGCTGATGGCCGCCATTTCGGCCAATCCCCTTGCCCAAACTAGGGCGAGAAGGATCAGGCCGAAGGCCATCGAGGGCGCGACGAAAAGCGGCTTTCTCCTGCCCATCCTATTGGACGCGTAGCCGGAAAGGAGCGTTCCAATTATCCCAGCAGCTCCTAGGGCGGAGGCCAGTGAGCTCGCGATCACCAGCGAGCTTATGCCCCCGTTCCTCATGAGCCACGTGACCCAGAACGTGGTCACCGCCATGAAGGGGATCGATTCCAAGAAGACCGCCACGCTGAACTTCCACACATCTGTGCTTCTGAAGACATCGGCCAGGCGCTGCCTTTTGCTCTCGTCTGAGGCGCCCCGCGATGACCTATAGGGGCCGGGCCTTACGCTTGCGGCATACACAACGAGCCCCGCGGCCGCAAAGGCCATCCCGATCAGGAAGTCTTCCCTCCATCCAAAGCGCTCAAGCGTCACGCCGGCCAGAACTTCACCCCACGCCACGCCTATGGGAAGCGAGGCAGCCCAGAGAGAGATGGGAAGCGCCGACTCCTCCGGCTTGAACCACTGCTGAATGGACGCGGCGCTCGCTATGGCCAGAGCCACCGCTCCCATACCGACCGCGAGCCTTCCCATGAGCAGAACCAAAAGGGAACCGGCAAAAAAGCTGACGCTCCAGCCCAGCATGATGAGCGCCAGCCCCAGGACTCCCGCTCTCCTCGTACCCCACCGGTCCAACATCAGGCCGGCCGGCATTGACATGGCCAAGGAGCCAATGAAGTAGAGCGTTGAGACGTAGGCGGCAGTACCCACGCTTACTCCAAAGGAGCCTGCCATAGGGGCAAGGATCGGTGAAACAACCGCGAAAGCAAAGCCAGTCGTTATCATGTACACGCCTATCAGCGTGGCGAGCATAAGGGGCGCGAGGTTTGCCGCGCGCAATCTGATACACTTAGGACCCGAGCCCATAAGCCTTATCGGATGATGACATCGGATGACGACTAAGCTGATAAAGAACCTCGCACGTTCTTTGAATCCGCCGAAGGCAATCCCTTCGCCACGCGGTTGCGGCGCCGCGAAAAAGCTTTACGCGCCCTTCTCCCTAAAGTATGGCATTTGAAGACCTAAAGGGCAAGGTAGTGCTGGTGACAGGAGCTTCAAGGGGGCTGGGAAAGGCCATGGCCCTTGAATTCCGCAAGTACGGCGCCCTGGTGGCGGCGAACTACAACGCCTCGCGCGGCAGAGCCGAGGAGCTCAAAAGGGAGGCAGGAGAAGGTCTCGAGATATTCAAGGCCGACGTTTCCAACAGAGAGCAGGTGAAGGCCATGATCGATCAGGTGAAGGCCACGTTCGGACCAGTCGACGTCCTTGTCAACAACGCGGGAACCTGGTTCCTTGGAAGCTTCGAAGAGTTTGACGAGAAGAAGTTCGAAAGCATGTGGAGGACCAACTTCATGAGCATGATTTACACGTCTCTGGAAGTGATACCAGAGATGAAGTCGCGCGGAAAAGGCGCGATCATAAACGTGTCGTCCAACGCGGCTCTGGGAACCGCCGCAATTGGCACAACCTTCTACGCGATCACCAAGGCAGCCGTAGTGACCCTCACTAGGAGGCTGGCCCTCGAGCTCGGAGGCAGCGGCATAAGGGTCAACGCCGTGGCTCCAGGATGGATAGAGACAGACCTCACTGTGGGCGGCAAGAGCAGGGAAGAGGTAGAGAAGATGGAGCAGTCCTTCAGGTCAAGGACGATGCTTCACATGATAGGAAAACCAGAGCACGTAGCTAAGCTCGTGGTCTACCTGGCCTCCGAGGACTCCGGCTTCATGACGGGGCAGGTCATAGTCATGGACGGAGGAAGGATAGATTACCTAACGCACGGCATTTAGAAAGAAAAACGTAAACGCGAAGCCGCCAATAATTTTATGATAATGTTTGAATCTGATGAGCAGTTCGTGAAGGACTTCTATGGGCTGAACGAAGATGAAAGGATTAGGCTCGTGCAGGACCTCAAGCACTTGGCCGGCGACACAAGCGGGCCGCTCCTGTTCATGGGCCCTTGCGAGAAGATAAGGAAGGAGTTTCTTAAGGCTTGGAACTGCACGCCAGTTGACATATTCGGCGATTGCTCGGGCATGCCAAAACCGACGCTTAAGCGCCGAGCTTTCATTATCTCGGGCTTATTGGGACGCGCTTAGTCGCTTCCCATAATCCCATTCCTTTTTTTATCTCATGAAGGGACTATCTGAGGTAGTGGGTTCTCTTCTCTTGGTAGCCCTCACGCTCGGAGCCTTCGCCTTGGTCTGGCCATGGCTCAGCTCTTACCTCCAGGGACAGGCCGCGACCTCCTCCATATACGCAAGCGAACGCGCCGAGCAGAGCGAGGAACTTCTTTCGCCCGTTTACTTCCAGCAACAGGGCGGAAAAACCATCATCTACGCCTATAACTACGGGGAGTACCCCTTCACCGCCGATGAGGCACTTGTTGGAGGGAAACTCGTGAAAGCCAACGGGACTGTCGATCCCGGCTCTCTGGCTCCCATAGACGTGTTCGGGGTAGGAAGCCCCATCACGATCATAGGGGCAGGAGGTGTCGAGTTTACCTGGCAAGGGAGTTAGCGGCGTCCTGGCGGCGTTGCTGATTATATCACTGATGGCCGTTGCAGCCCTTGCCCTCGCGCTTTCCTTCAGCGCCGCAAGCCACAGCGTGTCGCGTTACGAGGCATCAGATTACTTGGTCCAGCTGAAGGAAAGGCAAAGGCTTGCGGTCAATGAAGACGATTATCCCGTGATCAACGTCAGCGGAGACGGCTACTTGACATGGGCGCTGGCGCCAACGGGAAGCGGAAGGCCCGATCTGGTTAGGCTTAACGTTTCGCTGCGCCACACAGCGACCTTAAACCTGACCCAGGTTTTCGGCTACACTCCCTCTTCGGCGCTCCTAGTTACGTCCCTTGGCAACATCTGCAAGGTGACCGGATCAAAGCCGGCGCTTTTGTCAAACGCAACCTCAGCAGCCCCTGGTTCTCGCGTGGAGCTATTGGTAAGAAAAGGGGACCACCCATTTTACGAACTCTTTTGGGACGGCGCCAGCGTGGCTTTTGGCAAAGCGGACAACGGCTTTGTGGTCTCTATGCCCAGCGCTATCGGCGAGGTTAAGGCCGTGGTAATCTGGTACTCGGATCAGTGGAAAAAAGAGGGAACAACGCAGCTGCTGATATGGTGCAATGCCATGCCTACACAGATCCAGTCCTCACCAAGCCAGGGAACAACGCAGACGGCAGGGCAGACGGCGGGCCAAGCAACAAGCCAATCGCCAAGCGGAAAAGCCGACCACACCGGAAGCTCGGAAAGCGGTCCAGGTAGGGCTCACAGCCCAAACCTGCCCAATGCCAGCGATTTGCCCCAGTGGATAGTGGTGCTGGGAATACCGCCCAATTCAAGGGCGACCGTCCTTGTTGGAAGCGCAGCGCTCGAGCTGCAGGCAGACCAGGCTGCCGCTGACCCGGACCCAGGGGCGCCCATCTATCCCCAGCCCCTTATCGTGGGCCTCGTGAAATACGGCCCCGTAAAAGTTCAAGAGGGAGGGACCGCGTTAGTTTTCTACGCCCCCAAAAGTTACTACGTGCAAATCTCCTCGACTGATGGGGGAAGCGTGGTTCCCAGCTCTGGCTGGTACCGTGCGAACTCGTGGATCACGCTCAGGGCCTCCCCAGAAAACGCCTTCCGCTTCATCGCCTGGGTGGGAAGCGATTACTCCGGTACCTGCCAATCACGCGCGCTCTTGATCAGCGGTCCCATTGCCGAGAAAGCCATATTTGCGCCAATCGGCCTCAAGGGGCCCATCAGGCCCAAGCGATCATCAGGAAAGCAACCGCCGCGACCAAAAGAAAAGGCATGTAAGGGAGGGCAGGGGAGGCCCAAACGCTATCTCCTGGAAGCTTTTTTTTCGCCTCGTCTATTAGCTCCCTCATGGGCCTGGGATCGTTTAAGTCAACGGCATAATCCCCGTTGTCCAGCCTCGGAAGCCATACCAAGCCCAGCTGGTCCTTCTTCACCCTGTAGGTAAACGGGGCCGGCGCGCCCCTGTGGTCCTTCCTCCAAACAAGGCTTGCAAATACACCAAGCTCGCAAAGAAGCGACAATATGAAAACGGGAAAGTAAGCGGGAACCCCAGCCACAGGCCATGAAAACGACAATACCACGAGCGCTATGCCCAGTGGATCGGCCCCTCCCATGAGCCCTGCCCTTGCCATCAAGTAAGCGGCAAGGATTATTATCGCTCCAGGGATCAACTCCACGAAGTCCCTGGACGTCAGAACGTAAATAACAACGACGGCAGGGATCGACATTACCCAGGCGAAGTCGGATATCTCCCTCTCTCTGATGTCTTGCCACGAAGCTATGCCAAGAAAAACCAAGCAGAGCACCGGTAGCGGATCGAACACGACCTAAAGCCTTGTTAGCATATACGCTTTGAGGTCAGTGATTTATAGAAGTGTTATGGCTGCGCTTGAAGGCGGCTGCTTCAACGCCCCCAGCGGCAAACAACAACCGCGAGAGCGATTGAGGTTGCAGCAGAAAGTCCACACCGGTATGAGCGCAGGGGCGCGGTGCAGCGAACCGCATACCTGGCCTTGATATCTTCGGGATCCGCGCTTCAACGCTTCTCCCAAATCCAATGCTTAAGTCCTAGTGGTCGATAGTGTTATGGCTGGAAAAGTAGTTGTGGTCGTAGGAGTGCCTGGCGTGGGAAAGACAACCGTTCTGAACGAGGCAGTGAGGCAGGCCAAAGAGGCAGGAATACAGCTTGCCGTGTTGAACTTTGGGGACGTGATGTTCGAGCTGGCCACCTCTCAGGGCCTCGTCGAGGACAGGGACCAGATAAGGAAGCTCAGGGTTGACACGCAGATAGCCCTTCAGGCAGAGGCGGCACGCGAGATAGCAAAAAGGGCCACAAGCGGTTCCATAATTTTAGATACGCATGCCATCATCAAGACAAACGAGGGATATTGGCCCGGCCTTCCCGAGCCCGTGATAAGGGCCCTTCACCCAAACCACATAGTTGTTGTGGAGGCGGATCCCGAGGCCATCGTGGCCAGGAGGGCGAAGGACCAGGGCATAAGGAACAGGTCGGATGACCAGACGGTTGAAGAGCTGAGGTTCACCATGGACGTCAACAGGCAAGCAGCCATATCCTCCGCCGTGCTCTGCGGGGCCTCTGTGCTCTTCGTCAAAAACGAGGAGGGAAAGGCGGGCGAGGCCGCCTCCAGGATAGTGTCGCTGCTGAAGTGAGCTAGCGTGCCCGTAATAGCCGTTAGCGGCCCTCCGGGCTCAGGAAAGTCCACGATCGCAAAAGCCGTGGCAAAGGAGTTCGGCCTGCGCTACGTTTCCGCGGGCTCCATCTTCAGGAAGGTCGCAAAGGACATGGGCGTTGGGCTTGATCAGCTCAGCCTCATGGCGGAAAAAGATCACAGCATAGATAGGGCCATCGATGAAGAGACGAGGAAGGAGGAGGAGAAAGGGGACGTAGTGCTCGATGGGCATCTGACGGCTTGGATCGCGAAGAGCGCGGTGAGGATATACGTGAAGGCCTCCCCTGAGGTCAGATACGAGAGGATAGCCAGAAGGGACTCCACCACTCTTGAAGAGGCCACGAGAACCAACTCCATAAGAGAGCGCAGCGAAGCCGCGCGCTTCAAGGAGATATACGGCTACGACATAAACGACCTCACCATGTTTGACCTCGTGATAGATACGACCTACGTCTCTGCGGAAAGCGCCAACGCAGTGGTCATAAGTTTTTTAAGGGCGCACAAGAAAATTAACGGCGCAGTTGAGGATAGGGGTTCCCCACAAGGGTGAGGTCTGCGTCATAAAGGCCGGCAGACGCTCGGGAAAGAAGTGCGTTGTGCTGAAGCCGCTTGATACGCGCTTCGTGTACGTGGCATACGCCGAAAAAGGGACCCTGAAGAACAGGGTCTTCAACCTGAGGCACGTCCAGCCGACGGGCGAGACCGCATCCTTCAAGGACGAATCGGAGCTCCTAGCCATTCTCAGCGCGCGATCAGCACGGTTATAAGCGGCCCACAAAATACGATATGGATTTTTTGGTCATAAGGGAGGAAGACAAGGGAGACCGCGGAGAGGATCCCTGGCATCGGGAGATCAAGAGACACCTGTCGCTGGGCGTCATAAACCTCGACAAGCCAAGCGGGCCAGGGAGCCATGAGGTAGCCGCCTGGGTGAAGAGGATGTTTGGACTAAGCAAGGTCGGCCACGGAGGGACCCTTGAGGCTCCTGCCGGGGAGATCCCTCCGTGTCCGGCGTTCTCCCGCTTGCCCTTGAGAAAGCCACAAGGGCTCTCAAGCCCCTCATAGATTCCGACAAGGAATACGTGTGCCTCATGAGGCTTCACGGCGACGTAGACGAGCACGAGCTGAGAGAGGTGTTGCGCCAGTTCCAAGGCCAAATATACCAGAGGCCTCCCCTCAGGTCCTCGGTGAAAAGGATCAGAAGGATACGCACCGTCTACAAGATAGACGTAATCGAGGTGGACGGAAGGGACGTGCTCTTCAGGGCCCGCGTTGACCCAGGGACCTATATGAGGAAGCTCTGCGTTGACGTGGGATATGCCCTTGGTGTGGAAGCCCACATGGAGGAGCTAAGAAGGACGAAGAGCGGGGTCTTCGACGAAAGGGACTCGGTTGACCTCTACGACGTTTACGAGGCAGCCTCCGAGCTCAAAAAGGGCAACGAGGAACCCGTGAGGAAGGTAGTTAGACCGCTGGAGGAAGCGCTGAAGGACTTTCCTCAAGTGGTTATATCTGATGCATCTGTGGACCCCGTTTGCAGGGGAATGAAGCCCAGAGGGGAGGACATCCTCATGGTCGATAAAAGGATTCAGGCGGGACAGCAGGTGGTCGTGGCGACAAAGAGGGGAGAAGCCGTGGCCCTCGCGACCTCAAACTATCCCTTCGACCAGCTGGCCCTAAACAGGGAACCACTGGAGATAAAAAGGGTGATAATGGACGCGGGCCTTTACCCAAGGCAGTCCGGCTCGGCTTAGCTACCCTCATCACAGATCAGGGTGAGATAGGCTCCTCACAGCCAAAAAAAGAAAAGCTTGGCTCTTAAACCTGTCGAGGCCTCAAGTCAGAGCAATCCCTTCTTCTCCATCCACTGCTTTGTCCTGAGCACCCCGTCCTTAAAGCTGGTCACGGGCGAGTAGCCCAAGCCCGTTATCTTCTCAATGCTTGGGTAGCTTATCTGCGGCTGCGCTTCGAGCTCGCTCCTGGGGCCAGCCAGTATGAGCTTCGAGTGGCTTCCCAATATGTCCACTATGGATTGCGCCATCTGAGCTACGCTCATGTGGCTTCCCGTCCCCACGTTGTAGGCTTGGCCTATCGCCCTTTCATCCTTTAGGATTACCTCAAGCGCCTTCAGGTAATTGCTCACGTGATATGGATCGGTTACGTCCTTTCCCGAGTTGTAGAGGGTTATGGGCTCATCCCTTACCGCCTTCCTTATGAATATGGGAACCGCCCTATTGGGCTTGTCGTGCTCTCCGAATATCAGCCAAGACCTAGTTATGGAATAGGGCATCTTCTTGGCCATGGCGTAGGCTGAGACCATGTACTCGGCCACGACCTTGGTGTGATCGTATGGCACCCTCGGGGCAAACGGGTCATCTTCCCTTACAGGGTTTCTAAGAGGGACACCGTAAACGTTGGAGGAGTTGTGGAGAAGCACCGGGACGTCGCCTCCAAAGAACGCCTGCGAACCGGGAACCGATATGTCGTAAACGTAGCCGTCATAGTCGCCTTGAGCCTTAAGCATCTTGAGTTCGTCATCGCTTATCTGCTCTATCTCCGTTATCTCAGCCCCCTGGCTGAGCGAGGACTTCAAGAGAGCATCCTCATCTGGGCCGCAGGGAACGCCGTAGCCATCGTCAGGGAAGAGGTAGTCGGTGCCCGCTTCAAGCGCCCTTACCTCCCTAGCCTTGAGCATGCCGTCGTCGGTAAGCACGAAGACCGAGTGATCGCCGGTAGCTACCACGCTCCTCTCCACCCCCTTCTTGTACCACACTCTGTAGAGGTCCTTTTTGCCGAGCCTGTGCCTTATCACCGAAGATATGGGCATGTAGTCCGCCTTCCCGGTAAGCGGGTTGACGCTCTTTACCGCGACATCAGATATGGGGACATCCCAAAGCGCCGATATGGGAAGGCTCATCTCCTTCTGTCCCCACTTTACGTAAACTCTTGTGCTTCCCAGGACCGAGCTTGCGTAAACGAACCTTTTGACCCCGACACGCGAAGAGGCCTCAAGGAGGTTAAGCGTGGAAAAGTCATTTACGAAGAAGGCCGAGTACGGGTCGCTTATGGTTGACGAAAGGGTCGTGATCGCCGCGTAGTGAAGCACGTAATCAGGCCTTTCGGACTCGACCAGCCGCATCACCGCTTCCTTGTCCGTGAGGTCCAACTTCACGTAGCGCGCGCTGAGATCCTCGGGCTTTTCTGTCACGTCAACTGCCACCACATCGTATCCCGACTTGCTGAGCCACTCGGCCACGTTGAACCCTATGAACCCCGAACTTCCTGTCACAACGGCTTTCAACGGCCTATCACGAAAGAAAGATACCCGGTTATAAGAGTTGGGTATCGCATTGGCCTTGCGGGAACTCCCACGACGGTCTCGCCTGGCTTCACGTCCCTCGTCACCACCGCTCCCGCTCCAATCCGGGCTCCTTCCCCCACGGTGATGCCCGGAAGCAGCACAGCCCCAGCTCCCACACGGGCACCTTTCTTCACGTGAGGTCCGACCAGCGGCTCAGGAGGTGTAAGGAGGTGCTTGTCGTTCGTCATTATGACATAGGGACCGAGAAAGACGTCGTCTTCGATGACGGTGTAAGGAGGGATGTAGACGCCCGTCTCGATCCTGACGTTCTTTCCCACCTTGGCCCTTCCGTCTATAACGGTGTAGCTGCCCACGAGCGTTCCCTCCCCTATCTCCGTTTCCTCCCTCACCATCACCCTGTGCCCGAAGGTGACACCTGAAGATATCCTTACGCCGGAGTAAACTATGGCTCCAGCCCTCAAGTTGCATCCATCGCCTATGTCGGTGAGCGTCTTCTCTCCCCGCGAGGCAGGATGGCCTATCTCGGAAAAATCGCCTACCGACGTTCCCGCTCCAATGCTGAGCGGCCCCCAGAGCTTAACGAAGTCGCCCAGCTGCACGCCTTCACCCAGCATGACCTCGCCTACCTTGACAACGTACTGAGCCATGAGCAGGACGCGTCCGCGCTTTTAAGGTTAAAAAAGTCAAGACTTGCCCAGGAACCTCTCAAGGCCCGGATATATCTCCAGGAACTCCTCCTGGACAAGCTGCTGATAGAGCTGGAACACGATGCCCACGGCAAGCAGTATGCCCATGCCCGTCCCAAGCGCTCCCAACATATCCGCAACGCCAGCTATCACGCCCACCACAAGGCCGCTGATGAGCGTCAGGGCGCTTATGGGTCCCTTGAGCCTGCTCTCTATGACGTTCGCCTCCCTTCTGAAGCCAGGTATCTGAAGGCCGGACTCAACCATCTGCTCTGCCTGCTCCCTTGCCCCCATGCCTGAGACCTCGACCCAGAGGTAGGCGAAGATCACCGAGAAGCCCACTAAAAGCGCGAAGTTTCCAATGGCCTCAAGTGGGTGGCTTGCCGTCATGGCGAGGCCCGTGGGCGCCTGGAAGTAGTAGAGGATTCCGCCCGTCGGGATCGGGTTCGATGGGTTGGTCATGTTGAAAGTCCCTATGAAGTTCAGTATTGGGTTGCTGTTGTTGGGGTTCCAGATGGTCATTACCCTTTCTCCGAAGAACAGAAGCTGAGCGAAGAGTATAAGGGCAAGCAGAATGGGGACGTTGCTCACGTAGAGGAACTGAAGCGGCACCTTCGACCTAAGGCCCCTCGCCTTCTCGTAGGCCACGGGTATCTCTACGCTCATGCCCTGAAGCCACACGAGCAAAAGCGTTACGGCTATCATGGATATGAAGCCAGTCATGTCTGGGCTTCCCTCTGGCCTTATGAAAGCCGTCCAAACCGGCATGTGCTTCTCGATCACGTAGATCAGGTAAGGGATGGATCCAAGAGGGCCACCGGATATCATAACAGGAGATATCGAGTCCATCACGACGGACTCTGCGACGCCGGCCAATATGAAGAGCGATACACCGCTTCCGATTCCCCATCCCTTTTGCAGGAGCTCATCCATCAGCATTACCACGTAGCTCGCGAATAGCAACTGCGCGAGCACCAGCACCTTGTCAAGCAGGGTAAGCGAGCCAAAGGCCCCTCCCAGTATGAAGGCTACGCTCTCGTAAAGCGCGAATACTATGGTGAGAAACCTCTGCGAGGCGGTGAACTTGGCCCTGTCATCCTCGCTTGACAGGTCTATGTCTATGAGCTTTGAGCCAGCCAATATCTGCATGACAAGACCAGCCGTCACTATGGGGCCTATCCCAAGCTGCATAAGGGTGCCGTTCGTAGAGGCAAATATGATCCTGAAGGCGTTCAGCTGCGCAAAGGCGGACGACACAGAAGAAGATATGCCGTAAAGCGGTATATCGGACATGACCAGGTAAAGCACCAGCACTACGCCCGTCCAGATGAGCTTTTCGGTAAGGGATGTCTTCTTTGCTGGCTTCCGCGGACCCGGTATGGCATTGCCCGGCGGCGCCAGGACGTCTATGGCGCGCATTATGTTTCAAAACCCCATCTTTATTTTTAAGCGTTTTCCGCGGTTATTACTTCTCCTCCTGCCTGCTTTACCATCTCCACTGCCTTCGCGCTTGCGGCGCTGACGTGAACCTTAACTGGATGGGTTATCTTTCCCTTTCCAAGGAGCTTGCCTATCCCCAGCGCTGTCAAGTCTATTTCCTGCTTTCCAGCGCTTAGGGCATCGAGGTCGTAAAGGTTAATGGTCTTCACCTCTTTTCTGACAACCGGGTGAAAACCATGCCTGCCGTAAACCATGATGCCCTCCTTGGCGAGCTTTATGGTAAGCGACCACTTGCCCTTGTGGTAGCCGCTCTTTCCGGTTCCTCCTCTGGCTCCCTTTCCCCTATGCTTGCCAACCCTCCCATATCCCATGCTCCTCTTGCCGCGGTATTTGTGAGTTTTCTTCTCTATCTTGCCAGGTGACGGCATTGGATTTCATCCCTACACGGTTCACAAGCTTTAAGCGTTCCCCCGGCGTCACGCCATGCGCTTTAACAGGGGAGTTATGTCCGCCCCGATGTTACCCCTCCGCCAGCTGTACTCTTTGTAGCCCTTCTTCGGAGGATGAAGCCTTACAAGCTTTGGCAAAAGGGAGAGCTCGCCAGACTTTATCTTGTCCACCTGCTCCTGGGGCAGCTTCGCCCTTTCACATATAAGGGATACCGCCTCGTCATCCAGCGGCCCCCAGACCACCTCTCTTTCCACGGCCGCAAGCATTCCCCTGTAAGAGGGAGTGTCGTCGATAACGGTCGCCCAGTGCTTTCTCTTGAGACCTAAGTACTCAAGAGTCTGTAGCTTCTTAGGGGAAAGGCCAGCTTCTCCTGCAAACCTTATGACCAAAACCTTCGAAGCCTCGACCAATCTTCTTGCCTCCTCATGGTTTCCATGTTCTTAAGAGCGTCAAAAGCGGCCAGTGCCTGGTTGGGCGTCGTCCTGGTCTCGCCAAGGGTTCTGCTCCACACGTCGCTTATGCCCGCAAGCGCAAGGATCTTCTTTATGGTATCGCTGGCCACAAGGCCAGTTCCTCTTGGAGCCGGATAAAGTATCACCCTTACAGACCCGCTCTTGCCGACCGTCACAGAAGGTATGCTGTGCGGCTCTCCACAGCCGCATTCCCAGCTGCCGCACGCGCGGTGAACGTAGATGAGGTTCAGCTTGGCAGCCTCTATGGCCTTGTTTTCCGCATCAAGGACCTGAGCCGCCTTTCCGGACCCTATCCCAACAACGCCATCCCCGTTGCCCACCGCCACGGTTACTCTCATCCTTCTCACGGCTCCGGCGTCCGTCTTCTTCTGAACGTTCTCCATGCTTATCCTTTCTACCTTCATGTCAGGGATAAGCGCGTCCACTATCTGGACCTCCCTTATGGGGAGGTTCAGGGCGAAGACCTGGGATATGGTCTTTACCTCTCCTGAAGCAACCATCATGCCAAGCTTAGTCTTAGCTTTCCACTCTGACATTTTAAGCACCCAAGCTCTTTCTTATCTCATCAAAGTGGGCTGGGAGAGCCTCGGGCTCCAAGCCCCTGCTTATGTACCTGGAGAACCTCTGGGCGTATGCCTTTTGATCCCTAGCCTTAAGCTCGGAGGCGTATTTGGCAAGCGCCTCCATCCTCAGGGCGCTCTCGTCCGGGACGGCCTCCTCCCCCACCCTGATCGGCAGACCGCCCTCCGCAGCCCCCGTTAGCAAGGCGAAAACCCTCCCGCCCTTGTGCGGGGAGTGCATTCCCAGATCCGGTACAACCATCTCTGCCTTAAAACCCGATTCGCGTGCCACCTTGGCCAGCGCCAGTCCGGTCAAAAACGCAGCAGCCAAGTTATCCTCGTCGCCCTTCCACCCAAACTTTGAGAGGTTCCTAGAGGAAAACTCAGCCACCGTTTTGTCCCCGTTCTCGCCATAAACCACAAGCTGAGCGCTTATGTAGCGGTTAGACTGCCTAACTACGAGACGAGGGGCGCCTGACTGAAGCAGCCTAAGCCTCCTCCTGTAGTCGGTCTTCCGTTCTCTCTTCCTGCGATACCTAGACAGGTAAACCTTCTTAGGACTGTGTGAAGCCATTATCATCTACCCTTGTTCAAGTACCTCTTCAGGCTTGAAAGGCTGGCGAATGCGTTTCCCTTAACCCTCATGTAAAGGGTTCTGTATGTCTTAGGATCTATCTCGTTCCTCTCTTTCAGCTCTCTCAAGTACGCCCTCATCTTTCTAACCCTTTTAACCCACAAAACGTCAAGCCCCCTCCTGGCATTGGCCTTCCCCTTGCGGCTTCCCATGCCTGCCCTTTGGCCCCTGCTCTTCTTCTTTGCGAGCACTCTGGCCCTGCCTCTTGAAGGCGTTGACGGAGGTCTCTTCCTTATGACGCCGTTGTCTATGAGGTTCCTCACGTCATCCTTGGTTATGGCCTCGGCCACGTCGTCCTCGCGATCGGGGTCGATCCAAACGCGGCTCTCCCCCACGCCCAGCAGCGAGGCCGCAAGTCTTCTCTGAAAGCTCAAGTCCATATCATTTACCCCCGTTTAACACCTTAAGCTTTAGCTCCTTGGCCACCTCCAAGAGCGCCTCCCTCTTCCTCCTTCCCATTCCCGAGGAAAGGTATATGGCGCGCCCTGAAGGCACCGACCGAAGCTCTTCCTCGTTGTGAACTACTGCTACTGGATAGCCCGACGGGTGGAGTCCCCTGACCTCCTTCGGAGATCTGAAACCAGGAGATGGCATGGGAGGATGACCAGCTACCTTTCTCTTTATCTTGCTGTCATCCCCTCTCGGCTTCCTCCAAAAGGTCCCAACCCTCTTGAACTTGAACCAGTTTGTCCTCCTGAACTCCCTTGCGCTTGAACGCTTCTTAATTATCTTCTGCCTGATCTCGCTCATTTAAATCACGCTTTTACAAAAATCCCATCCTGGAAAACCCTGCGGTCGTAACCGCTGAGCTTGCAAGCGGACACTATGTTGGCCGCCGTTTGCCCAACGGCGTACTTGTCAGGTCCCCTGACCTTTATGATGTCGCCGTTGACCTCGACCTTGGTGTCCCCCACTATGTTGGCGTACCTCTTTCCCCTTTCACCTATGAAGTTCTCTATTACAACCCTGTTTCCTTCAACGTGAACGTTCATGGGAAAGTGAGAGTACGCAACCACGAGGGTCTTTTCGTACTCCTCTATAACGCCGGTCAGGGCGTTCCTGATAATCGCAACAACTGTGCCAAACATGGCCCTGTCCTCCTTCTTAAGGCCCGTCCCAGTCACCACTATAGAGCTCTCCTTCTGCTCCAGAGAGTAATTGCCCATGGGCAGCTTAATCGTTAGCTGAGACTTTCCTTCAACATGTACTGTCCTCTCGTCCTTTAGCTGAACCTTAACCCCCTCTGGGGGAGTGATCACCTTGGTCAAAGTCAGCGATTTAGGCATCTCAAAAGAAAAGGAGGGGAGTATTTAGGGGTGACGTCTTCGAATTAAAAAAAGAAGCCAAGCAAGCGACGTCAATAGGCGTAAGCTATAAGGACGCCGCCTATCCTCTTGTCCCTGGCCTCCGAGCTGGTAAGCACGCCAAAGGGGGTCGAGACCAGAAGCACGCCGACGCCCTTGCCCGGGAGAAACCTCACGTCTCCGGATATCAGCTCATCGCTTTGAAGGAACAATGGAGGCCTTATGGCACCGCACTTGTTTATCCTGCCTAGCAACTCAACTTTGAACTTACCATTCCTCCCGTCGTCTATCAGCTCAAAGTCCCCTATGTATCCAAGCTCGCGCAGCCTGGCAAGCGTTGAAGCGGCGAGCTTGCTCGCAGGATAAGTGATCACCTCTTTCTTGCCCCTTTTTTCAGCCTTGTATATGGCGTCCAAAACGTTCGAAAGAGAAGAGGACACTTGGTCATCACCTGTACTTCCTAAAGCCCATGTCCTGAGCTATCTCCCTGAAGCACTGCCTGCACAGGTGAAGTCCATATGCCCTAATTGGGGCATCGTGGCTCCCACAACGGGAGCACACCTGCGCTCCCCTTCCGTACTTCCTGACCTTAGGAGGTTTATACTTTCCCATTTTTATCACTACTCAAAAACAACCCCGAACTTCTTGGTCATGAACTCCTCTGCCTCCTCCCTGCTCACGTATTTTCTGGGCGGAATGGAACTCGGATCTTCCCGGCGAAGCGCCACCCGCCTTCCAGGCTTGCTGAGAGTTATGGCCACGTTCATTCCAAATATGCCGAGCTCCGGCACGTACTTGGTGCCGGGTATAGTTATGTGCTCAGCTATGCCAAAGTTGTAAGTTGACCGACCGTCAAAGCTGCTCGCCTTGATCCTCTTGTTGACCGCTGAAAGAGCTCTGTTAAGGAAGTCCTCCGCCGCCTTGCCCCTGAGCGTGGCCACCGCGGCCATGGGCTCACCCTTGTGTATTCCGAAGTCCCTGATGGTATTCTTAGCACGAGTTACCACGGGCTTTTGATCGACCAACGACTGAAGGACTGTAATCGCAGCGTTTTGCCTCTCTTGCCTTCCTGCAAAGGACATGTTAACGGTTACCTTCTCCAACCTAACTTCATCCATCGGATTCAAGCGGTCTTCACCTCCTGACTGGAAACCGCGTCAACTACCCTCTGGTCCACCACGTAAATGTGATCCTTTGACGTTTGGAAGGCCTGTCCCTGGGGAGTGCTTATGTTAACCTGATCCTCGGAAACGGAGGAAACGGTTCCTATCACTCCCTCGTTTTTGCCTCCCACAACTATCACTAAGGACCCTTCCCTTAGCTGAAGCTCCTGCTTGGGAACCCATTTCTCGCCCGAAGCCTCTAGAACTAGAGTGGAGCCGACCTTTACCGCGCTGAACGGGCTATCTCTTGGCAGGAGCATGTTGCTTCCGTCGTGGAATCCTATCTGGTACTTCCCGGCGTAAAGGGCTTTCCTCTCCACCCTGAGGTAACGAGGACCCTCGTAAGGGATTGGGTACAGCCCCACTCCCTTCTTGGGCAATATGCAGTAGTTCCCATAAGACTCAACGGAGACGAGGTCGAACGGGCCAACCGGAAACTTGTCTTCCTTGCGCAGCTTCCCGTTAACCCTCACCTTTCCTGTCGCTATGGCGATCCTCGCCTCCTTGGCCGTCGAGGCCAGACCAAGCACGTCCCTTATCAGAATCACCAACGGTAAAGAGTACTGCGTGGAATGAGGGCCTGGCCTAGGCTTTGCCAGAAACCTCACGCTCTTCCCGCCCCTTGGCCAGGAGCTGGGTATGCTGCTGACCTTCATGTGCCTGTTTCCACCTTTGTTGGCCATCGCTGCCCACCCTCCTCTTTCTTGCCCTCTGCCTGCTGCGGCAGGGCGGCGCTCTGCTGGGGCTTTTCTTCCTCCTGCCCCTTTTCCTGCTCCTGTTCCCTCTCCTGCACCTCGCTTCCCTCCTCGGGGGAGGAGATCTCCCTCTCGACTTCCGCGGTTATCTCCTTTCCAGTCTTCCTACTTATGATCTTTCTTCTCCACTTGTCCCTTAGGTTCAATCTCGTAATTTCAACGTTGGAAACGGAGATCTTTGGATATATGGTATCGCCTTTTCCGCTCTTCTCAGTTATTCCAACGACCTCTATCCTCCCGAGCTCGCGGTGAACCGTGCGCACCCTTCCGTGTCTACCCGCGTAATCTCCTTTAACTATCCTCACGGTGTCCCCCTCCCTCACGGGCATTGACCTTATGCCCAGACGACCCCTGAGGGAAGATGACAGGTGAGCGTTGACCAAATACTTCCTGTGGAATGGATCATCCCTGAACGATTGAAGAGCTAATCTTTGAGTTGAAGGTTTTTTACTCAAAACAAACACCTCATATAACCATCGTGGCCAAGCCGGCCAGCTTTACGACCCTTTCGGCGGCCTCTTTGGCCACCGGTCCGTGGACGTCCGTCCCCTTCGGATCGCCATCAGGCGTGAGTATAACCGCCGCGTTGTCCTCAAACACGACCCTCGTGCCATCGGGCCTTCTTATTGGCATGCGCTGCCTCACCACGATGGCCTTAACGATCTGCCTCCTCATCTCTGGGTTGCCTACCTTAACCGAGGCCGTTATTATGTTTCCAACCGTTGCCCTAGGATATCTCCTTATCCTTCCCCTGTACCCTTCCACTGATATCATGCTGATTATCTTTGCCCCGCTGTTGTCTGCACAGACCAGCTGGGTCCCGGCGACTATGCCGCGCGAAAGGTGCGGCCTCCTTACCTCTACCGCTTCCTTACCTCCTCTCTTAACCATGAGGTCTCACCCCTAGCACAACAAACGATACCGTTTTGGATATGGGCCTGCACTCTGCCACCAGGACCTCGTCTCCTTCCTTTATCTGAATGCAGGGCGGGACGTGAGCGTGTATGCGGGTTCTCTCACGCTCGTATCTCTCATACTTTGGAACCCACTTTGCAACCTCGCGGACAACTGTAGCTGTCCTGTTCATCCTGTTCGACTCTACCCTGCACTCGAAAACAGTCCCCCTCACGGTTAAATCCCCGTGAAACGGACAGTTCTTATCGGTGCAGGCCTTTTCGGGGGCCTTAATACCATATAACTCTTGAGCTGGCAACGATCTCACCTCACTCTGCTAATAGCCTTTTTAGCCTTTCTTCAAGGCTTCTCTCATAAAAAACCCTTGAGACTCCTCTTGCCTCTACCTTAAGTCCCGTCAAAGACCTCTTGGGATAAGTCTTCCCGTCAACTAGCAATGTGTTCTTGGTCTCAAGCTCGCAAGTCCCGCTTACCTTTCTGCCGTTAAACTCGAACTCGACGCGCTTTCCTTCAAAAACCAAGTCAAGTGCTTTCACTTCTGCTCACCAAGTAAAGTCAGTATTCTCGCGATGTTCTTCCTCACGACCTTCATCGTTCCCGGCTTGTCGAGGGTGCCCTTAGCGGCCTTTTCAGAGCTCAGCTTCAAGAGCTGCAACCTCTGATCGTCGAGAAGCTTAAGAAGCTCCTCCCTCTTCATCTTCCTTAAGTCCGAGGTCTTAAGCGACAACCCGCTCACTCTCCTTTTGCTGCTTTACGAGCACTGCGTCCACCGGGACCCCTGGCTTGGTGATCCTGACCTTAACGCCAACCAGCCCCTCCTTGAGAAGCGCTGGCGCTTTGCCGAGCTCCGTTTGCCTTCCCAAGACCATGCCGCTCTTGTATATGACACCCGTCGTAAAGCGAGCCATCCTCGACTTGGCTATGGAAAGCCTGCCCCTTATGATGATCTCAGCTCCTCTTGCCCCGCTCTGCATTATGTTATTTAAGGTGGTGTTGGCTATCTTTCTGAAGTACATTCCCCTTTCGAGCTGCTCGGCTATGCCAAAGGCCAAGGCCTGGGGCTCCAGGTTTGGCTGGTCCAGCCCATAAACCAAGACGTGAGGGTTCTCTATTTTGTACCTCTTCTCGAGCTCTCCCGTTAGGGCCTGTATGTTGTTACCCCTTTGCCCGATCACAAGGCCTGGTCTCTGAGCGTACAGAATTATCCTGGTTCCAAGCGGAGCCTGCGCTATCTCCACCCTAGCTAGCCCGGCGGAGCGCAAGTTCCTAAAAAGCTGGTCCTTTATCATGGCGTACCTAAAGCCCTTATCTACGAAGTACTTCTTTACAAGCACGTCAATCCACCTCTCTAAGGGCCAGCTCCATGTGGACGAGCTGCCTCACCTTAAGGTCGTGCTGACCCCGCGCACGAGCGAAAAACCTCCTAACCTTCAATCCCAATAAAACGGCAGCGTGACTCACCACAAGCTTATCTTCGTCAAGCCCCTTGGAGTCCGCTGCTGCCAAAGCGTTATCAAGAAGTCTTTGAACCTGCTTCGCCGCGTTTACGGGATATCCCCCCTCAGCGCCCTTATTCCCTTTGAGCTCCGAGTGGTGGGGAACGTGCTTCCGATGGCTCGTATAGTGAATGGGCTGCTTCATCTGTATAACGCCCTCGATTATCGCTTGAGCTTCCTTAACCTTCTTACCGCGTATGGCATCCATGAGCTCGCAGCTCTTCTTGAAGGAGGCGCGGGCATTTCTCACGCTCACCAACACCTCCTTCGACGGGTCTTCAAGCTGAATGGTGTAATCGAATCTGGGCGATTTTATCTCCAATAATTTGATAGAGACTTTAATAAGCTTTGGGGGCTATGCCAGCAATCATTCCTTGGAGGCGCTGCGCGCCCTTAATCGCGCCTCCTTGATCAAGGGGCTTATCGCTTTAGAAGCCAACTAGCCAATGAAGAAACGACTTTCCCAACTTTCACGGTTGCAACGACCAAACGACTCAAACCTCCGCAACGAAAGCGGGTTCGCTGCGTGCCCGTCGAGCTCTCACAAGCCCCCATCTGCTTCTATCTCAGGCTTATTACCAGCGAGTCCGCCGCCAAAGACCATACTTTTTCAGGCTTTCCTGCCCCAGCTATGTTACCAGATTCCCTTATGAGTCCGCAGGCCCTGAGCTTCTGCAAGTGGTAGTAAAAGGTGCTCTTCTCCATATCCTCGTAGCCTTCGCGCTTGAGGTACTCGAAGAGAGATGCACTCGACTTCGGACCATCCCTGAGAGCCCTCATTATGGATACCCTTGCCTTTGCCGAGAGCACGCTTACAAGCCCCTCCAGCGATGAGTAATCAAATATCAGCTGCGTCATGCCCTAAACGGATACCTGCTAATACGCGTTGCTCGCCGCGTTGGCCCTATAACACCTGATTAATGGCAAACGCTTCAGCCATAACTCACTCCATTGCTTTCCGTCACTAGGAATACCCTGTCTGCAATTGCCGCAAGGCCGCTTGCCACTTTCTCATCGCCTCCCAGAGCAACTATGCATCCGCCAAATCCTCCCCCGCTTATCTTTGCAGCCGTGGCGCCCAATGCCCTTGCGCGGCGCACCAAGTTAAGCGACCTTTCTGTGACCACCCCCAGTTCCTCCAAAAGCTCCTCATTTCTGTTCATCAGCAAACAAAGCTGGGTTAGATCGCGGTCTTTGATGGCTTTCGATGAGCTCTCGACCAGCGAACCTATCTCCTCCAGTATCTCATCAAACCTAGAACCAAGCTCATCCTTTCTTTTTCTTACAAAGGCGACCGATTCTCCTGTGCTTTTTTCCTTACCAACGCAAGCAATCACGGCTTTCACGCTCAAGCCGCCGCCCATCACCTCAAACTTCTCGTGAGAGATCTTTATCAACCCCCCCAAGCTAACCGCGAGCGTATCCATGGGGCTGGCCCTTCCCTGAACTTGAACTTCAACCTCTCTTCCAAGCTTGGCGAGCTGATCAGGGTGAAGCTTCACGCCGTAGGACAGCGAGTAAGCCGCCAAGGTGGCGACGGAGACCGACGCGCTGCTTCCCAGCCCTGACCCGTATGGCAGCTCGCTGGCTATGCTCACCTTCGCGGGCCTTCTGGCGCCCTGCATCTCCCAAACTTTTTTGATCGCGGCCTTAACGTACGGCAGCTCGTCTCCTCCCCTGCCGTCCAATCCGATCCGCGTTTCGGCGCGCCCCCCTGGGTAAGTGGATTCGACCTCCACCGCTCCTTCGCCATCGCTAACCGCAGCCCTCGTGTAAAGGTCGATTGCCATTACCAGAGCTGGATACCCATAAACGACCGCGTGTTCCCCAAGCAGCGTGACCTTGCCGGGAACCTTAACGTAGCCCATGCCATTTAAACTGCGCTGTGAAATAAGACTAGCTCTCGCCCGAAGAAGGACGTCAAAGACGTTTGGCCAGAGCTCCTTTCAGGCTTCTTTCTTATCCTGGCAAGGTTTTCCATCACCCTTTCCCTGGAAAAGTCATGCTGATCGCATAGGAAGGAGACCACTTTTTCCACGCTGACCTCTCCCCACTTCGGCCTCTCCACGGGATTTACCTTAGGGTTTAAAAAAAGCTCTCTTAGGGATAGCGGAGAGGGGTCAAGGCCTCTCGCCTTGATCACCTCCTCAAGAGATCCGTACTGTTTTATAAGCGAAAGGGCTTTCTTTGGTCCAATCCCCTCGTAACCCTCGTTGTAGTCCGTGCCTATCATCAGCCCTATATCAACCAGCTGCTCCCTTGTTATGCCGAGCGATCTAAGGGTTTCTCCGAGGTCGATCAACTCCATGTCCACTGGCACGTAGCGGTTTTCGTTTGGAACTTTTCTCCTTCCTGAAACGGTCATGTTGCGGACCAGCTTTTCGGCCCCGAAAAGCAGGGAGTCGTAGTCTTGACTGCCAACTGCCCAAGCTTCCCCGGCCCTTACCATTGCCGCTGCCTGCGCTTCGCCCTCTGCAGCAGCCTGTATCCAAGGGACCCCCATGGCCTCCAGAAGGGCCTTTGCCTCGTCAACCATTTGAGGGGTCAGGAGGGCAGCCCTTTCACCGTACTTTCTTGCCTCTTCTTCATTCCCCGTTTCCACTGCCTCCCTGTAGAGCCTCTCGGCCGCCAGCCTCACCTCCATGCGCTGCTCGATGGTCTTTTTCTTCTCCTTTATGGCCGGTCCATCGAACACGTAAACTGGCCAAACCCCTTTTTCCAAGAAGTTTACCGTGCGATAAAAGAGACCGCTGAGATGACTTGTCACCCTTTGCCTGCTGTCCATTAGGGGCCTGCCGTCGTTTCCCCTTATGGTGCTCAGAAACTGGTAAAGGGCATTGTAGCCGTCGATCGCTATGACCTTCCCAGAAAGCTGCTGAAGCGTTACCGTCTGCTTCTGAACCAGATCCCTTAGATCGACACCCATTACTATCACTCCGCCAGGCTGACAAGCTTCGTGCTGTCCTTGCCCTGAACGGAGATCAAGCCCCTTATCTCCATGCGCATCAGAACCCTGTTTAGAAGTTTCCTGTCAACCTCTCCAAACTCGTCCGAAAGGTGATCGACTATCTCCTTTTCGCTTACGTAAACCTTCTTGGCGTTCTTCTCAAGCAAAAACTCAAGTATAACCTGATCGTACGGCCTTGCAACCTTTAGGGAGCTCTTCATCATATCCACCCCAACAGCTCCTGCTTCTCAACCCTGCGGAGGCTCTTGGCCTTCTCGTTCCACTGCTGATAGAACTTTATCATGTCCTCCGTTATGGAAGGCCTCACAGATGAAAGCGCCTTCTCGAAGTCAGCCAGCGTCACCTCTTTTGCGTCGATGTCCCTCTTCAGTGCGGCCATACCTGCCTCCCTAACGAGCTCTTCTAGGTCGGCTCCGGAGTATCCTTCCGTCCTAATCGCCAGCTCATCCAGAGAAACGTCCGGGGAAAGCGGCATCTTCGACGTGTGTATCTTCAGTATCTCCTTTCTGGAGTTGACGTCAGGAGGAGGTATGTAGACCAGCAAGTCCAGTCTTCCTGGCCTAAGGAGGGCTGGATCCAGCATGTCAGGCCTGTTTGTGGCAGCTATGACGACTATGTTTTCAAGGCTCTCCATTCCGTCGAGCTCCGTGAGCAATTGGCTGATAACGTTCTCGCTCACCCTTGAGTCGCCGTAGGACAGGCCACGCATAGGTGCAATGGCCTCGACCTCGTCAAGGAAAACCACACAGGGCGCGCTCTGCCTCGCCTTCCTGAATATGCTCCTTATGGCTCTCTCGCTCTCCCCAACCCACTTGCTGTATATCTCTGGCCCCTTGATTGAGATGAAGTTGGCCTCGCTCTCCGTTGCGACTGCCTTGGCCAGGAGAGTTTTGCCAACGCCCGGAGGGCCGTAGAGCAGAACTCCCTTGGGCGGCCTTATGCCAACCCTCTTGAAGACCTCCGGCTTCTCAAGAGGCCACTGGACAGCCTCCTTCAGCGTCTCCTTGACGTCAGAAAGCCCGCCAACGTCATCCCACTTGACCTCCGGTACCTCCACGTAAACCTCCCTGAGGGTCGTTGGGACTATGTCTGGGAGCGCCTTCATGAAGTCGTCCATGGTGACCTCCATCTTCTCCAAGATCTCAGCGGGGATCTCTCCCTCTATGTCCTGTATCTCAGGCAGGTATCTCCTAAGAGCCCTCATCGCTGCCTCCCTCACGAGTGCGGCGAGGTCAGCCCCGGTGTATCCGTTGGTCATGTCCACGAGCTTCCGTATGTCGACGTCCTTGGCCAGCGGCATACCCCTCGTGTGTATCTGAAGGATCTCCTCCCTTCCCTCCTTGTTGGGTATGCCAATCTCTATCTCCCGGTCAAACCTTCCGGGACGCCTTAGGGCCGGGTCGATGGCCTGAGGGATGTTGCTTGCGCCTATAACCACGACGTCACCCCTTGCCTGAAGCCCATCCATGAGGGCAAGCAGCTGGGCAACCACCCTCCTTTCGACCTCTCCCGTGACCTCTTCCCTCTTGGGGGCTATGGCGTCTATCTCATCTATGAATATTATGGACGGGGCATGCTTCTTGGCACCGTCGAATATCTCCCTTAGCCTTTGCTCCGACTCGCCGTAAAATTTGCTCATGATCTCGGGCCCGTTGATCGACACAAAATACGCATCTGTCTCGCTTGCGACTGCCTTGGCCAGGAGAGTTTTGCCAACGCCCGGAGGGCCTATCAGGAGAACTCCCTTAGGAGGGTCGATGCCGAGCCTTCTGAAGAGCTCGGGATGCTTAAGCGGCAGCTCTATCATCTCCCTGACTTTGAGTATGACGTCCTTTAGCCCTCCTATGTCATCGTAAGTTATGGGCCTTCCCTCATCGCCCTCTACGGGCTTATCCGATATGACGACCTGCGTGTCATCGGTCACCAGAACTATTCCCGGTGGCCTCACGGACACCACGGTGAAAACCATGGACTGGCCAAGCACCGGGATAAGCACCTTATCACCCTGCACGACCACGAAATCGATGAGCCGCTTCTTCACATAGCTAGAGAAGCCCTCATCCACGCTGACTTGGAAGGAGGAGGACGCCAACTTAACCATCTGGGCAGGCTTATAGGACGCCTTCCGCACCACAACGCGATCTCCCAACGAAGCGCCTATGTTTTGCCGAGTAAGCCCGTCCATCCTTATTATGTCCTGATCCTGATCTTCTATGTAGGCAGGCCACGCTATGGCTGCGCTTCTCCTCTTCGCGAACAGCTCCACGACGTCACCTACTTCGACGCCGAGCGCTTGAAGCGCTGCTTGATTTATCCTAACCTTGCCTCTTCCGTAATCGCGCGGCTTGGCGTCCGCCGCCCTCAATATAACCTCGCGCTTTTCCTCCCCCTCTTGTGACAAAATCCTTCACCACGATATTATCAAAAACACGGTTTTAACCCTATCGCACTGGACGCGTAAAGCCCTTGAGGCGCTCTACATAGCGCTATAAAAGTAAAAGGTTAAATCATGGCTACATGCTATCATATGGCCTACGATCAATCGGAAGAAGAAAGGGTTTCATATGACCGCTCCGTGGCATCGCTTATAGATCACACGAGGATCGTGCAAGAGGCGCTGAGGGCGGTCCTCCAGACGGCAGATGGCGTTAAGAGGAAAGACCCAAAGGCATCGGGCTCCGCGTACAAGAAGCTCTTGGAGCTCAAGGAGGTCGACGAGCTCAGCATCAGGAAGAGGGTAGAGCAGACCCTTGCTGAAGCCCAGCTCGTTTCGAACTTTGCGGCAAACCTCCTCGCCACCGATGATCTGATAACCGAGATCTCTTCATTTGCGGAGGCCGTGAGCTTCAGGCTGAACGCCATGACAAGCGAGGACTTCTGCCTAATGCTCAAAAGCGATGAGAAGGAGAGCCAGGACTTCATAACCGGAATAACCGAGATAATCAACATGGCCTTTGACGCATTTGAGAAGGCGAAGAGCGCGCTGCAGTCGCTTAGGGCGGACACAGCCAAGGCCGTCCAGCTGACTTATGAGGTAGACCAAATAGAGGCCGAAGTAGATCACAAACAGAGGCAGCTGGACCTCATGCTGCTCAGGTACAGCTTTGCGTTGCCCTGCATATTGCTAATGCATGAAACCGTGCAGAGGGCCGAGGAAATGGTCGACTCAGTTCAAAGGCTTGCCAGTTCGGTTAGGATTCTTGCTCTGATGCGCGGAGGAATGTCTTAAGGCCTCCTGAGTATAGCGCCGCGGTTATCCCTGTTACCATCACGTCCCACCAGTAGAGGATAAGCCTGATGAGCAACGTGGCAGCTATGGCTATGCCAGCTGGCACGCCCAGGGCGACGTAAGACAAGCTCATGGCCGCCTCCACGAAGCCAAGCATGCCCGGTACGCCCAGCGGTATGCTCGTCACCAGCTCGCCGACGAGCATAACCAGCGTTATCTCCCAAAAGCTTATGCCGAAGTAGTTCAAGGAGATAAACACCCAATAAGAGACGAGTGCTGCAACTAACAACCTCCCAACTATTATAGCTAAGGATAACAGCGCGCCCATGGGGGAGTTGGACATGCTGACGATGGCATCGCTGAATTGAGCAGTGGTCTCCCGCGCTTTTTCCTTGGCCTTGTTGTCAAAGCTTACTTTTTTTATGAACTTGTAGTAGAAATTGAAGAAATGGGCCGCTGCCCAACCAACCAATCCCCTGTGCCTTGATGCCGCAAGTATGAACGCACCGACAGCAGCTGCAAGCACCACTATGAAGATGAACGGATATATGAGGTGAAAGCGCGGCCTATCGTAGAGGTATATCACGAATATGCTCGCGGTAGTCACTATAACGTAGGCAAAAGCGTACAACACCCTCTGCATTATGACCGAGGCCGTGGATGCTGACGTGTTCTTCCCCTCTTTTCCCATAAGGACGGCGCGGGAAACGTCCATCAGGATGCCAGCAGGGGTTACGTAAAGCAAGAAGAGGCTTGACCACGTTATGGCCACGCTCTTCCTTAACTTCACCTTTATCCCCCCGCTTATCAGCAGAACGTGCCATGAAAGAGCGTATAGAAAAAGCCCGAAGACCTCGAGGCCCGCACCACCCAGCAGAAGCTTGGGATCGGTTCTCTCTATTATTGGCACTACGTCGGTCTCCTTGAAAAGGTAGGCGATGAGCACCACCATGGCCACCACGACAAGGGCGGTGAAGGTGATGCGGATGGTCTTATACTTCATAAACTTATGGGACGGCGATATAAATGTTTAATTTACGCTGCACTGAGGTCTGCAAGGCGTTTGCCCGCACAAGGCTTTACTTCGCGTGCCAGTTATGGTTATGGCTAAAGGGGTGTTTAACGGCCGCTCTGTGCTTGTGCTTGACAAGGCCGAGGGGGGATCGATATATGCCTTGGGCTATTACGGGCGCACCCTGTCTGTATACAAACCCAAGGGGCGGGAGGTGGAATCGGAGCTCGAGCTCTCTCCCGTTGAGGCGCTTTACCTTGCACAGCATGGAATTCTCGAGGTTTATCACAAGGGCAAAAAAATGACGACTGAGGAGCTACGCGAGGCTCTTGAGCGCGACTTCCTCCACTTCAGGGAACTCTTCATGGTTTACGATGACCTTAAGGAAAAAGGGTACATCGTAAAGCCAGGCATGAAGTTCGGAGCGGACTTCGCAGTTTATGAGCACGGACCGGGTGTCGACCACGCCATATTCCTCGTTCACGTTGTGCTGGCCTACGATGCCTTTGAACCAGAAGAGATAGTAAGAGCTGGCAGGCTCTCCCACGGCGTCAGGAAGCGCTTCGTCATGGCCTATCCAAACGCTTCAAGCAAAAAAGTGGAGTATGTCGTGTTCCGCTGGGTCAAGCCTTGAGCTCTGACCTAAGGGGCTTCTTCACGACCTTGTTCGAGGTCTGCCTCCAGTTAACCCCGGCGTTGGATCCCGCTAATAGTATGGCATCGCGCTTCTCAATCAGCCTGTCCCTGTACTTCATTAGGTCGCGAAGCATAACCGGTATCTCCCCTTCAACGGTGTGACTCGGCTTGAAGCCAAGCGATGGAAGGACGTACCTCTCAACGTTGTAGTAGTGGCGCTGGGCCTCGACCCTTGGGTCGGGGACGGGCTTTATTTGAACGTTTAACCCCATCTCATCTCCCGCCTTCTTCACCATGTTGGCGAGCTCCATAACGCTCCTGCTCTCTGCGTACTGGTTCACAACCCTCATGGTGCCCTGCTCGGGAGGATGCTCAAGCAGTAAGGAAAGAGCAGTTACGCTATCCTCTAAGGAGATGAATCCCCTCGTTTGCCCTCCTTCTCCGTAAGGAGTAAGGGGCAACCCCGCGACCGCCTCAACGCAGTACCTGTTGAGAACGGTTCCCCACACCTCATCGAAGTCAAAGCGCGTCCTGAGCTCATCGTCCTTCATGTCCTCCGTTCTAGTGCCGTACACGGGACCCTGATGAACATCCGTGGCAGTCAGCCCCCAAATCTTAACGGCAAAGGAAATGTTGTTGCTGTCATGAACCTTGCTCCAGTGATACCAGCTTCCGGCCTGTCTTGGAAACGGCAGCCTGTCTTTTCTGCCATGGTACTCGACCTCGAAATATCCCTCGGCTATGTCGATGTTAGGCGTCCCGTATTCGCCTAACGTTCCCATCTTCAAGAGGTGGGCGTTTGGCGCGCTTTCCTTCATGGCGTAGAGCAAGTTCATAGTGCCTATGACGTTGTTCTCCATGGTAAAGACCGCGTGGCTTAGGTCTATCTGGGAGTAAGGCGCGCTCCTCTGCTCCGCAAAGTCTATTATGGCATCAGGCCTCTCCTCTTCGATGAAAGAGGATATAAAGTTGTAGTCCCTCAGGTCCCCTTCTTTGAAATGGAGGTCGGCCCCAAAAACCCTCTTCACTGCCTTAACGCGCTCTTCCATACTTGGAATCGGTATGGCAGACCACGAACCCACTTCCTCCACTGCCTTTCTCGTATAGAAGTTATCAGCCCCACAAACTTCATGTCCTCTGGCTATCATCCTCAGGGCAAGAGGCCAGCCAAGGTAGCCGTCGATGCCCAAAACCATTACTTTCATATTTTACGTTCTTAAATCGAGCTTAAGCATATCGACTGAAAGCAATCGCAAAAAATCACTTGGTTTTTGCCTTTCCCTTCTCCTCCTGCTGTTTCTTTGCCCTTTCCTGCTTGTATACCTCATCCAGCAGGGGTGACCTCTGTTGTCCTCCCATGAGATTAAGGTCCCAACCGCAAATAAGGGTTTCCGGAGGTCAACAAAGCAGCCGCGCAGTTCAGCGTTATAAGGGATAGCGGCACGGCCTCATCTGTCCTTATGGTCTTCAAGACCTGGCCGGGGTCCATGTTCACGTAGAAGTCGAACACTCCCTTCGCTGACGATCCCTGAGCTTCAAGAATTTCTGATAGGTCGCTTGAGGGCGACCCGAAAACGAGAAAGGTTTCTCTGACTTTAGCCCTTCCAACCCTTTCTAAAGCGGAGGGAAGTGCCTTCGTGTAGTCCTCGCCGTACCTGGAGGTCCCGATCTTGAGGCCGTTCAGCTGCGCGAGCGTGGCCCTCAATCCCTGATGAGTCAGCTCTACATAAAAGCCAGAATACCCAATTGGACCACAGGGTTGGGCCGTCAGGGGCTTGACGGAAGCGATCTTCACAAAGGCAAGGCCCTTAATTCCGGGAGGAGCAACCTGCGCGCCTTCTCCTCTTGCCAGATCAGCGAGCTTGTCCTCGTCAACAAGCGCCTTGTTGCCCTCGATGAAAGCAACCCTGACATCACCGGGGGCTATCCTTTTCGTCTGCGGATGCGTGGGTATGTTAAGAGGAGGGATCAATCCAGCGTACCTGAGGGAGTTCGTCAAAGGAAATACCCTTTTTCTTAGATAGGGAGGAATAACACAAAATTTCAGCAGGGTTTCAAGGTCCTTCCCAGAGCGGGCGTCCTTGGAAACGTCCTCCCTGTATATTATGATCCTGTGGACATTGGCCATCGCGGAGTATCTTGCCAGGAAGCCCGCCCTAATCGTGAAATCGATGGGGTTTTCATGCGTCGAAAGCGATGTATCCGGAATCACGACGCTCAGCTCAGAGGGCCAACTGCGCATGATATGAGTAGTTACATGCTTAAAAGGGGGAACGTTATTTTCTTGATTAGACATGGGACACCGTAGTAGGCATGCCCCTCACAGAGGGTCTTTGGCTTACAGGCCGAGGAAGAGAGCGAGGAGCATAGTGCCCTGGGTGAGAACGTGGGTGTTCTCATCATCAGGGGGATTAGCTGGCCTTCCGGCTTACAAGGTAGGCATGGGGCACTTGGTTTACACGGAAAGCTACAAGGCTTCGCCGAACTTCGGAAGGGATGTAAGCCTGCCGTATACGCTTCTTGAAGTACCTCCCCTTACGGTACTTGCGGCCAGAGTTTACTCGAATGGAAAGTGCCTTGGCGAGAGCTGGGCAAAGCTGGACGAGTCAACGGCGAAAAAGCTGGCAAGAAGGACGAAACCGGGCAAGGGCTCATCCATGGAGGACCTGAAGAAGCTGAGCTTTGACGAGGTCAGGGTTCTGCTGAGCACAAACCCAGATCAAACCGGAATTGGAAAGAAGACGCCTGAAATCGTGGAAATTCCGGTTGACGCAGAACCTTCAAAGGCGCTTGACCTTGCCGCTGCATGGCTTGGAAAAACCATAAAGCCCGATTCCGATGCCTTTCCGGCCTTCAAGCCAGGCGCGGCCGTGGACGCAGTTGCCATAAGCAAGGGCAAGGGCATGGCGGGCCCAATAGCCAGGTTTGGCATGAAGCTGCTCCCTCACAAGTCGAGGAAGACGAAACGGGGACCAGGGGCGACCGGGCCGCAGCGCCCAGGCGTTGTCCCAGCCACGGTGGGAAGGCCGGGCCAGATGGGATTCCATCACAGGGTCGATCACAACAAGAAGATCGTGCTTGTCGCTGATGCCTCGAAGTTCAAGTTCGAGGGCGGCATGAAGCACTATGGTGTGCCCCGTTCGAGCCTCATAGGAGTCTCCGGCTCTGTGCCAGGACCCGCTAAGAGGCTGGTTTTGCTCAGGCTGTCCATTAAGGGCAAGCCCATAGAGCCACCAACAATAGCTTATAATTCGATCTCGTAGGTGTGTCAGACAATGATGCAATCTTTGGAAAAACGCAACCTACCGGTATTCGATCTCACGGGTTCGGAAGCAGGGACGGTTGAGTTAAGCCTACCAAAGCCCATTTCCATAAGGGATGACCTGATAATTAGGGCGTGGATAGTTTCCCAGTCAAGGGCAGCGCAGCCGCAGGGAAGAAGCCCTGAAGCGGGACGCGGCGTAAGCGCAATATCATGGGGAACTGGAAGGGGAATCTCAAGGGTGCCTAGGATGGAAACTGGTCGTGCGGCTTTCATTTCAAGCGCCAAGGGCGGGCACTTGGCCCATCCGCCCACTGTCGAAGAGAAGTACAAGAAGTCCATGAACAGAAAAGAAGTGGCACTGGCCAAGCTGCACGCCCTTCTGAGCGCTTTCTCCGAGGAAAAGGTAAGGGCCAGGGGGCACGTCATTCCCGAAAAGGTGAAGGCCCTGCCAATTGTCCTGGACGATAAAATAGAGGATTCCACAAAAACCGTGGAAGTTTACACAGCTCTCTCCAACTTAGGCCTTAACGCTGATATTGAGAGGGCAAAAGAGGGCACCAAAATAAAGAGCGGAAGAGCAAAGATGAGGGGAAGGGGAAGAAGGGTCCCTAGGTCTCTTCTCATAATCGTCTCAAGAAAGAACGCCCCAATACTCAAGGCAGCCAAAAACATGCCAGGAGTTGAAGTTAAGTATTATAAGGAACTTGGAATTCCGGCTTTAGCTCCAGGAGGGCAGGCCGGGAGGCTGACCGTTTGGTCTAAGAAGGCCCTGGAGGAGGTTGAGAAAGAATGGCTTATGAAAGCGTTATAATCTCGCCGGTATCGAGCGAGGAGGCCATAGCCGAGAGAGAAAGGAACAACGTCTTGGCTTTCTACGTCTCCAGGAACGCCACAAAAGATAAGGTCAAGAGAGAGGTTGAGCTTAGGTTCAAAGTTAAAGTGATCAAGGTAAACGTTGAAAACACCTTCAAAGGCAAGAAGGCTTACGTTAAGCTTGCGCCGGAGTTCAAGGCCACAGAGCTGGCCACGAACCTTGGCCTGCTATAGGTGATTTAAATGGGAAAGCACATTTTGGTCCAAAGGGAAGGCAGAGGAAACATAAACTTCAGATCGCCCTCTTGGCTTAGGAAGGCGAGGGCAGCTTTTCCCGCGCTTGGAGCAAAGGGAGAATACGTAATAACAAACTTCATACATGAACCAGGCAGGGGAGCTCCCCTTGCGCTGCTTGTTTCAAAGGAAAATCAGGCAAACAGGTTCTACGCGGTAGCAGCCGAGGGCTTGGGCGTGGGAAACACTATCAGGATCGAGCCGGACGGCCAGTACAGGCCCGGAGATATACTTCCGCTTTCAAAGATACCCGATGGAGAGAGAGTGTGCTCAGTGGAGCTAAGGCCCGGCGATGGAGGAAAGCTAGTCAAGGCTTCGGGCGAGTACGCCATAGTGTCTGGTCACAGCCCGACATCTGTGAGCTTGATACTCCCCTCAAAGAAGGTCAAGGTACTTCCCTCAGAGTGCAGAGCCATGGTGGGAGTAGTGGCAGGAGGCGGAAGGGCAATGGCGCCAATGCTCAAGGCTGGAGTCGCGTATCACCTCAACAAGAGAAAAGCCAGGAAGTGGCCAAAGGTGAGGGGAGTGGCCATGAACGCCGTGTCTCATCCACACGGAGGAGGAGGACATCAATCAGTCAGCAGGCCATCGACCGTTGCTAGGAACACGCCTCCTGGAAGAAAGGTGGGGCACGTGGCTGCAAGGAGGACTGGCATTAGAAAACGCTAAAATGGGTGAGGCGATCTATAACTATGTCTACCGTGTTTCGCTATCGCGGCTACACGCTTGAACAACTTCAAGCCATGAACGTGAGCGACCTTGCAGCCCTACTTAAAAGCAGGGAGAGGAGGTTCCTGCTCAGAAATTACCGCACATACTATCCCCACATAATGAAGCAAATAGAGAAGAAGAAGGGGGTTGATAAGCCCATAAAAACTCACCTGAGAGAGCTCGTCATACTGCCCCAGATGGTAGACCTCACCTTTGCCGTTTACAACGGCAAGGAGTTCGTTCCGGTGAAGGTAACGCCGGAAATGATAGGCCATAGGTTGGGCGAATTCTCCATAACGTGCAAGAGAGTTATACACGGGGAGCCAGGGCTTAAGGCAACGCGTTCGAGCTTCGCCGTACCTCTTAAGTGATGTTTTTAGCTTTGCCAATGGAAGTCAGGGACCGAGAATCCCCTTCCATGGGAATAATCCACAGGGCTTTCTCTTTCTAGCTGGGAGCGTGGCGATCGGGATAACCAATCGAGCAAGACCATGCGGTCAGGGCTCATGCGGAGGCGCCGCCTTCATAGCCCTTGCCCAACGGCCAGCAACGGCCTGAAGGTGGGACCTCACCACGGGATCAAGGGATCGATCGCCGAAGAGGAAAGCCAAGAAACTGGGGCTCGCAGCCTTATTCCCCTTTCGGCAATGGCATGGGGCATGGTCTCTATGGAAAAGCTCTTTGTCCAGCCAAAGGGAGCCTTATGCACTTTAAAGCCTTTTTCGGACAGGGCCTTGGCCACCAGCGACAAAAGTTTGACGGCTTGTCCGGCTTCAAGCGGTTCCTCAGTTAGGTGCACAAAGGGGTAAACCACGAACTCGCTTTCCTTTACCTGAGCGGCGTCCTTCGCGAGAAGATCCACGAGGGAGAAGGCCTTGCCTTCACCGTCCCCTTGCTCAAAAGACACGAAAAGAACAAGACACCTTCCATAGGAGATCTTTTGGCCCTTCGCGGCTAGCTCTGCTTCTTCTATTTCCTTCTGCACGGGAACGTAAGAGAACTTTTTCGCGTGTATAAGCAGGGCCCTCAACCTATCTTTTCACCTATCTCGCTTCTGTAATACGATAAGATCTCGTTCACTTCTTCAAGGTCAATGCGCTTGTAGTCGAAGTTGTACTCCCGCAGCTTGGCCAGTGCAGCGCCCGTTATGGAGGGGGCCGCAAGTATACCCCGAACCCCTTCTCCATCGCTTACGTGCCTTCTCACCGACGCAATGTACCGGCTCAACTCCGCGACGTTTCTGCCGTTTGCCTGCTTCTTCGTAAGCAGCACAACGGTTTTCAACCCCTTGGAGTCTACACCAATTAGGTCCACGAAACCAGATTTCAACTCGTCGTTTGACGGGAGCGGTTTAAAGCCCATCTCTATGAGCTCTGGCTTGAGAAGAACGGCCGTCAGCAGCTCTCCATCGCCCGGCTCAAGCAGCATCGTTCCATCAACCAAGTTCGTGCTTATGACCGCGTAAATGCGATCAAAGTCAAACTCAAGCGAGTGAAGCCTTTCAAGTATACCCCTACTGGCTTCCGTTTCCGATTCGTTGACCTCCTCCTTCTCAGCCACGATCGAGAGCTTTTCCCCGCATAAGGGCTTAACCGAATCGCACGCCTCCCATGAAACCACTGCCTCGGTGGAGAAGCTATCCCTATGCACCATAAGAGACCAATCGCTTTTAACTAGCAAGATCCTCTCGCCGTTAGCCAAATAGGGTTGACCATCGCGGCGGATGGAAAAGCTCCCTATGACCACAAGCGAGCGCCTGTAAAGCAGAGATTTCTTTATTTCTTCACATGCCTTGCTAGGGTCCGGCTCGTAAAGAAGCTCAACCGGCTTCCTGCTAGGCATTTTGTTACAGCCTGCTTGCCCGCATAAAAGCTAAGCGCTGAAGGTTCTTGAGCATCCTCAGGTTTTTAAACGATCAGCGGCTAAACTTATGGCAAGCAGACTGCTGAAGAAGATATCAAACAACGTTTGGGAGGTGCCCGCCGACGCCGTACAGGGGATGAGGGTACCAGCGAGGTTTTACTCTTCGGACAAGCTCATCGCTGACCTTGACGAGAAGGCCATAGAGCAGGCCGTAAACGTGGCAACACTGCCCGGCATAAAGAAGTACTCCATAGCCATGCCTGACGCGCATTGGGGGTACGGGTTTCCAATAGGTGGGGTTGCGGCCTTTGACCCGGATGAGAACGGGATAATCACCGTTGGCGGTATAGGCTTTGATGTAAACTGCGGCGTTAGACTAATAGCCACAAACCTCGATGAAGAGGACGTAAGACCGAAGATAAGGCAGGTCATGGATTCCCTATTTGAGGGAGTCCCGGCTGGACTCGGCTCAGAAGGGCTGCACCTATCGCAGTCAGAGCTCAACGAGGTCATGGTGGAGGGGGCCCGCTGGGTCGTAAGGAAGGGATATGGCTGGGAAAGGGACCTGAATCACATCGAGGAGGGCGGCATGATCGAGGGCGCCGACCCTAGCAACGTGAGTAAGAGGGCCAAGGAAAGGGAGGCAAACCAGATAGGGAGCCTAGGATCGGGCAATCACTACCTCGAAGTGCAGGTAGTGGATGAGGTATATGATGAAGACGCAGCCAAAGCTTATGGCATCAGAAAAGGCCAGGTGGTAATAATGGTGCACACGGGTTCCAGGGCCATGGGCCACCAGATAGGAATGGACTACATCGAGGAAATGGCCCCCGCGATGAAGAAGTACGGCATTCAGGTTAAAGACAAGGAGCTCGTGAGCGTGCCCTTCAACTCCCCTGAAGGCAGAAAGTACTTCTCGGCGATGAACGTTGCAATGAACATAGCTTGGGCAAACCGCGAGATGATCACTTACTATGCCCGCCAAGCCTTCGCCAAGGCGTTTTCATCCTCTCCCGAGTCGCTGGGCATGGAGCTCGTATACGATGTGGGCCACAACACTGGAAAGCTGGAGCTTCACGAGGTAGATGGAAAGACCAAGAAGCTTGTAGTCCACAGGAAGGGATCAACCCGCGCGCTCGGCCCAGGCAGGCCAGAGCTCCCACCTGAGTACAGGGAAGCTGGTCAGCCCGTGCTCATAGGCGGAAGCATGGGCACCTTTTCATATGTGCTCAAGGGAACAACGAAGGGCATGGAGGAAACCTTCGGATCCGCTGTGCATGGAGCCGGCAGGAAAATGAGCAGAACTCAGGCAAAAAAAGAATACAGAGGAGAGGAGCTGGCAAAGGAGCTCGAGAGAAGGGGAATACTGATAAGGGGTCACTCATGGTCGGGCCTCGCGGAGGAGGCCCCAGACGCATATAAGGACGTAACTGACGTGGTGGCGGCAATACACGATGCCGGCATAGCCCTAATGGTAGCGAAGCTCAGACCCCTCGGCACCGTGAAGGGATGAACATGAAGTACGAGGTTTACCCACACACCGCTGACGCGGGAGTAAGGGGCATAGGAGATACCGTCAGCGAGGCCTTCGAGGGGGCCGCCATGGCCACGTTTTCGATCATGGCAGATATAGAGAGAGTGAAGCCAGAAACCGCGATCAGCGTCGAGCTCTCGGCAGGCTCTCTTGAAGATCTATTGGTCAAGTGGTTAAACGAGCTCATATCCCTTTCATCGCTAAAGGGAATTGTGTTTTCAAAATTCGAGGTCGATGTAGATGAGGGGAAGGTCAGCCTTAAGGCCACAGCCTGGGGTCAGAGCATGAAGGACGTACCTCTGCAAGAGGAGGTGAAAGCGGCTACGTACGCAGACCTAAAGGTCGAGAAAACCGGTGACCGGTGGGTCGCCCAGTGCATAGTTGACGTATAGGTTTCTACGCGGACTTCAGCGATTTCAGGCTCTTTTCGTAGGGAGGCCATGCAATTCCTTTTTCGGTGATTATCGCGGTTATGTTTTCTGGGGGCGTCACGTCGAAGACCGGATTGTAAACGTTGCTTCCAGCCGTGCTGATCGGCACGCCCCTGATGTAGGTTACCTCATCCGGCGACCTCTCCTCCACCTTTATCTCCTTTGCGCCCAGCTGTACCGTTGAGAGGGGGGCCACAACGTAGAAGGGTATGCCGAAATACTTTGAGATCACCGAGAGAGAAAAGGTACCTATCTTGTTTGCAGTGGAGCCGTCCTCTACTATCCTGTCCGCTCCCACAAACACCGAACGAACCCCCTTTCTCTGAATCGCTATGGCGCTTGCCCCATCAACGATGAGCGTGAATGGTATTCCCTCCTTTTGAAGCTCATAGACCGTCAGCCTGCTTCCCTGAAGCCAAGGCCTCGTCTCCAGCGCCACGACGTGGATTTTTTTGCCTTCCCTCCAAGCAGTCTTTATAACGCCAAGAGCGGTTCCAAGGTAGCCAACGGCAAGAGCGCCGGTGTTGCATATGGTCATGACGACGTCTCCGTCGTTTATCAGCGACGCCCCTACCTTTCCCATGTCTATGGCGGCCTGCTTGTTCTCCTCATCTATGCGCTTTGCCTCAAGCTCCGCGGCGAGCGCAGGATCCCTGCCGGCCTCGGCGGCAGCCCTGCTGGCAGAAAGCACCCTGTTCACGGCGTAAAACAGGTTATAGGCCGTGGGCCTGGATGACAACAAGACTTCGATCCCTGCCTTCGCGCCCTCCACTCCCTGCCCCCTACCTACAGACTTAGCTATCTCCATGCAGGCACCGTAGGCTGCCGTAACGCCTATGGCAGGTGCCCCCCTTACCACCATGTCCTTTATGGCCTGCGCCGTTTCCCTCGCGTCGTGGCACTTTATCCAAGTTTCCTGGAAGGGAAGAACCCTCTGATCCAAAAGCGACAGCTCTCCCCCTTCATAAACTATCGGGATGACTTCGCTCAACTTCTCCAAAGAACACTAGCAGTCAATTAAGTGCCTTTCTCTCGCTTATAGTAAAGCTTGGCGTTTGCAAGGACCATCCTGGCGTCTTCCAGCAGCGCCCTGTCAACGTCAAGCTTCCTCTTTAGTCCGCGCACGACCGACCGAGGGTACTCGAACCGCAGCAGCGCGTCAAATAGCTCCTGCATCCACGCGAAGAGCTTCGTAGCCTCATCGTATTTTCCGTCGATTACCTGATTAACAAGTGACCTCTTGAGTTCGCCTATGAGATCGGCCAGCCCCAGCGCAAAGGATTCCTCGTCATAGAATTCGGAGGGATCCGGAAGTTGCCCCTGGCGAATCAATGCGTAAAAGCACCTGGCCTCGGCGTACTCAGAAAAAGCCGACTGCTCATCGCTCGAGTTAAGCTCAGGCCAAGCCCTCACCTCTTGCATCAGCTTGAAGTGAAGGCTCGTCGCCTCGCTCAGCAGCTGATCAACCATCTCGGAGCGCCTGTGGAGGTTGGAGACCAGCAGGCCGCATCTCTTTATGAGCTCGTAGGATAAATCGCTGAGCTCGCGCCTCTTGTTCTCCTTTTCCTCCAGCTTGCGCTCCATGGACGCAAGCCATTCCTCTTTGAGAATGCCCATCTCTCTTACCCTAAGATCGTGAAGGAGCTATCTGCTCTTTCACCGAAAACTGCTTCAGCTCAGTGGCCGTCTCCGTGATGGTAAGCACGTCAATCCCGTCGCCGCTGGTGATGTCCCTCGCTATAGCGGCCCTTATGGCCTTAACGGCAAGCGCTTCAGCCTCTTCCTTACTCATGTCCTTCTTGTACTCCTGATCCAACACGCCAGTGGAAACAGGCGACCCATTCCCAACTCCGGCGTAGTAGTCCTCCAGTATGGAGCCTATCGCATCCATCACGTATAGGTGGGGTCCGCTCTCGTCTATCCCCGCTATGAGTATCTCGGTGTAGTAAGGAAACATACGAGCGGCATAAAGTATGTTTGCGAGGAGCTTTGCTGCCCCCTTGACGCTTATGCTCCTGTTGTTCTGAAGCTCGTAAATCTTTATCTCAGCAGTTATGGACTTGGCCAGCCCTTGCATGTCGCCTACCAAGCCAGCGCACGCCATACCTATTTTCTTGTTCAATTGGAACACCTTTCTTCCCGACTTGCTCAACAGAGTGTATCCATATGACACCCTTTTGTCCGCGGCCAGCACTACGCCTCCATTGAAAACTATACCAACCGTTGTAGCTCCTATGGGGAGACTTTCTGACATAAAAACATAGCCCGGTGTCATTTAACCTTATTCCCAACATTTTTTCCGCATGACATCATCTTCGCGCTAAAAGCTCGGTGCCGCGCTTCAGCGGCTGACATCCTGGAGCGAGGGGCGACCGCTGGGCAGTTGTTGCACGCGCAAATACAAATAGGAATCCACGTAGGTGTGAGCTTGTCCCCATCTTGGCAGTAAAAACTGCGCTCTAACGCGGCCGGCTAACGCGGTCGGCGCGTGAAAAGCAGCTTTTCCCTATTTAGCTATGCCCCTCTCAAGAACGCATCTATGGCCTTCGCCGCCTTTAGCCCACTTGCCAGCGCATTCCCTATAAACGAAGGGCCCGTTACGAGGTCTCCTGCCGCAAAAACCGATCTACGTGTAGTCATCATGTTATCGTCAGTCACTGGCCTTCCGCCATCCATCTTAATGCCAAGCTTATCAACGCAACCAGGAGGCGTCCTCTCCTCTCCTATGGCCACCAAAAGAAAGTCCAACGGGAAGATCTGGGCGCTGCCAGGGACGAACTCAGGAACGTTACCCCTCATATTGACGTTCCAAACTTCAACCGCCTCCACTCTCTTTGTCCCCATGACGCGCGTTACCAGCGATCTCTCGAATACCTTTATGCCCTTCTTACTCACGGCTTCCCATTCAGCATGCGCCTCCGACTCCCTGATCGTTCTCCTGTAGAAAACGTATATCTGATCGGTCCACTTCATGGCCTCTATGACGGCGTCCACGGCTGTATAGCCACCGCCCATTATGCCTACCCTGCCGTAAAGCCTTCTAACATTCGTCGAAAAGCCCATCCTGTACTTCGCGTTGTCCACAAGCAGGTCAAGCGCACTTATGACCCCTTCCAGATTTGCCCCTGGGGCGTTAAGGCTTCTTGCCCTCCATGTTCCCGTAGCCAACAGCGTGGCATCATGAGTCTCTATGATGCCTTCCAGCGCGGTTGAGTCAACCCTTGTGCCCAAGTGAAACCGAACTCCTGCGGCCTTAAGCTCCTCAATGCCTTCAATTACCCCTTTCTTGGGTAACCTTTCCTCTGGAATTCCGAATAGAAGAAGCCCTCCTGCCTCCGGCAGCGCGTCGTAAACGTCCAGCTGGTAGCCCTTGCAGTAAAGGTACCCCGCCGCTCCGAGGCCCGCAACCCCGGCTCCTACTATGGCCACCTTTTTGCCGGTGGACGCAACAGAGCCAGCACGGCATGCGAGAATAAATTTCACCTTACGATTTAGCTTAAAGCGTTATTTAAATTTTTTCCCTTGAGCCAAATGCAACTTAATTCACAGTTATGAAACAGTCCTAACAAATCAAGCACGGGCCCACAGGGATTTGAACCCTGGACCAACGGCTCCGGAGGCCGTTGCTCTATCCATGCTGAGCTATGGGCCCAAGTGATAGGAAGGGCCGTTCAAAAGTCTTCCCATCGAATGCAGGACAGAAGACGCGGCCCTTGAGCACCTCAAACCCAAGATGTAAATGATGAATCAAGAGAGATATCAAGAGCGGCCTACTTCGCCAAAGCCCAACTGCCTCAAAAGGGAAGCCTCGCTGGCTTCGACTTGCTCATGAGCCTTCATATCCCTGATCGCAAAGCGATCTGGTCCCTCTCTCGCACCAGCAATCACGAGCTTTTGGTACGAACCCTTAAGGGCTCTCTCAAGCGCCTCCCTGATGGGAACAACTCCTGGCAGCAGCTCCACGCGCACATCGGCATTGCTGAGGATGCCAAAGGCCCGTGCCGCCTTTTCGAGCGACTGATCGTCGATCGCGACGACAAGAACTTGCTTGGTCTCAGCCACCGGAGACATGGATAGGGCTACCCTGTCAACGCCTACCGCAAAGCCCACAGCTGGCGTTGCCGGTCCCCCCAAGTCGGATATCAGGTTGTCATACCTTCCCCCTCCCAGTAAAGAGCCCTCCGTTCCTGGGACTACCGCCTCAAATATGAAGTCGGTGTAATAGGCTATTCCACGGGCGAAGGCAACGTCAACCTTTACTTCAAGCTGGGGATCCATGGCGCGCATCATGACAAGCACTTGGCGCAGACGCCTCAGGCCTTCATAAGCCGAGGGGAAGCGGTCCTTAGCCACGCCCTCCCAACGATCCAAATCGGATCTGCTCTCCGGCGAGTCCACCATTTCTTTGAGCATCTTCTTTCCGTCTTCGTTCAGAAGCCCCATTACATCCTCGTACCTTCCGTGATCTATCTCCCTAATTGCCTTGCTGAGATCTCTTCCCCTAACTCCTGACCCTTCAAGCAAAGAACGCATGAAAGATATGTTGCCCACCTTGAGATAGGCCTTAATGCCCACCGCCCTTAGGAGACGTGAAGAGACGTAAGCCACTTCTGCGTCAGCCAGCGGCGAAGACGATCCGTAGACCTCGACGCCAAGCTGCGTGAATTGCCTGTACCTCCCCTTTTGAGGCTCATCGTATCTGAAGCAGGGCCCCACGTACCAAATCTTTACCGGCTTGGGCAGATCTCTGAGCTTCATGGTGTAGAGCCTTGCTGCGCTCGCGGTCAGCTCGGGGGTTAGGGCAACTTTCCTTCCGCCCCTGTCCTCGAATTCGTAAAGGCTGTCTAGGAGCTCTTCTCCAGCCTTAGCAGCCAAAAGGTCATAGTACTCTATGGAGGGAAGCTTAACCTCTTGGTATCCAAGCCTGTCGAGTATCAGGGACGACATCTCTTCAAACTTCCTTTGCGACTTAGCTTCGGGGCCGATGACGTCGCGCATGCCACGAACGAGCTCAAAATTCATGTGCTATCCCTGTGGAGACTTAAAAGCGTGCACGCCGCATTTCCCTAGCCTCTTCTCAGCGCCCAATTCACAGAGGAGATAGGAGAAAGGCCAGAACTATAACGCCCATGCCCAATAGCATCTCTCCCTTCTCCTTGTCAACTACGCGCGGCTCCGGTCTTCTTGCCATTGCAAACGACGAGTGAAGCAACAGAAGGTCGCCAGCGACCAAGGGGATAAGATAACCGATTCCAGCAACGCCCATGAAGAATGGAAGCGGGCTACATGCCACGTCAACCGCCACCAAAACGAAACCCACCAACCCAGCAGTTTTGGGACCGCGAACAACGGCAAGCGTGCGTACTCCCCGGCTCTTGTCGCCGATTACATCAGGAATGCCCTTAAAGACCTCTCTGGCCATGTTGGCAACGAAGGCATAAAGGAAAAACAGGCCATTCATAAGCGATCCTGGCCTGCCAACCATTATGGATCCGTATATGAAGGGAAGGGCCACGTTAAATGACACAATGGCATTGCCTGCTATTCCCATCTTCTTAAGTCCCGCGTTGTAGGCAAGCGATATGATCACCGAGAAAAGGGCTAATGGAAGCGCGATAGGCATCCAACGACCAACGGCCGATGAAGCTATCCCAGCAATAAACAGCGCTGCTGAAAATGCTATTGCCTCTTTCCCCGTTACGGCCCCGGAAGGAATGGGCCGCTCAGGCCTGTTTATCCTGTCTACCTCGCGATCGAAGTAGTCGTTGGTTATCATAACTCCAGCGGTCAGGAAAAAAGCCACCAAAAAGCCAGCAACCTCCTCCGTCAACCCGGCGGGTCCTTTCAGCGCTACCCACTCGCTGGCTACTACCGCAATCCCCATTAGGATCGAGTTTCTGATCCTCATCATGCCGATGAGAGAACTTACCCTACGCTTTCTTGTCAAGCCTTGATAGGGCTGCTCCATAATAGGATACCCCTCCGGTGGCGTCGACTATGGCTAATATGGCGTCCTTTTTCGTGCTCCTAGCGGCCTGCAAAACCGACAAAAGGGAACCGAACGGCTCCTTGCTTCCCTCTACCATTACGTAGAGCAAGGTCGGCGATACTTCATCTTTTTTCCTCTTAACGTAAAAGCCCAACGAAAACGGGGATGGGCCCACCTCGTAACCCCTCTTTCTCAAGTCCTCATATACGACGTACTTCTGCCAAAACAAGTTGTCATCGCTGGCGTTGATTATGTCCTCGTCCTCGGCCTCCTTGTCCCCGCTTTTTATCATCATCAAGCCTCTTCTCTTGAGGTAGAGCGCCTCGTAAAGGGAGACCTCCTCTTTTCCCTCCAGCACCGGGGAAGGGCGCTCCACGGCAACCTTGCCGTCCTTCAAAACTCCCACAGCTATGGCCTCTGACATCATGAAGGACAGGAATGGGAATTTATGTATTTCTGAAAAATGGGATACGCTTCATAGCTGCGCCTTGGACGCTAGGCGCGCTTCCTAGACGCTGCGCAACAGAATTTATGTATACCTTCAGAAACCCGTAAGGAAAAAATAAATATATGTGTGCTTAGTATTCCATCAAATGTTCTGGCCCGATGACCCTGACGACGCTCTTAAGATCGTTAACGAGAACAGGATAGACGTGATCTTTGACGAGCAAAAGGGCTATACCTACCTGGTAGACAAAAAAGAGACGCCAGGAATAGACGAGTACCTAGACGAGCTTGCGGGCATCGGGCTTCTCGAACTAAACGTAGATGATAACAACGTGCTGGTTGCCGACAAGCTACCTGTATACGAAACCATAATTTGCCCGGAATGCGGATCTCCCTACATAGTTAGGGAATCCTTAGCACAGCACGACGTTTGCGGTACCGTCCTCCCAGTTGCATCATTTAGAAAGGGCGATAAGCTGTTCTGCCCGGCGTGCAACGCCGAAATCAATCCAGAGGACCTAATAGACTTAGGCTCTTGGTACGTTTGCCGCAGTTGTGGTAACAGGTTCCAGCTTCCCTCCATAAGGTTCAACCGTCCTGAAGATCAAGTAAAGCTCGGAACGGAAAAAGTCGTCTATAAGAAGGCCTATACTTTAACGCCGAAGGGTTTCAGCGCCCTTAATTCTCCTCCCACTAAGCTTAAGACCACGCTGAAAAAGCAGTTCTACAGGAACTTCGACGTTTTTTATGTTGGCAGCTTTTTCGGTAACGTCGGCCACGCCGAAGAGGTAGAGATATTTTACAAGCGCTCGAACAGGCCCCACCAGATCTTAATCCTAAAGGGCAACTCATCCGTATCCGAAATCGAGGTTAGAACAGCTTTAGACGGCACCAAGAGCATGCTCTACGACTTGAGTCAGCTTCTGATATCTCCATCAGCAGACAAAAACGCGATTGCGCTGCTTAAGCGCGGCAACTTCCCGTACAGCATATGTGAAAAAGAGGAAAAAATACCGGAGGCCGTAAAGTCCTTTTTCCTCAGCCTCGAGGCCCCAAAGGCAAAGCCTTGAGCTCAGTGAGAGGCTTCGGCGCTGGCTTCCTTACTCAAATCCTTCTTCTGATCCAGGTTTAGCGGCTCTGCGCCACTGACGTAGGCTTGGAACTCCTCGAACGAAAGGCGCTTGCCCTTTGATATTTTCTCCTTGGCCTTCTCGTTAAGTTGCTCCATCTTCTCCTTCGCCTTCTGGTAGAACTGAAGTTGCGCCTTTATGTTTCTGTCGGCGCTTATCTCATTCAGCCTCTTGAGTATGGCTATCTTCTGAGCCTTCATGAAAGTAAGTTGGGTGTTTGACGAAAGATACCTCATGTGTGCCTCATCGGCTTGCGCGCGCAAAGCCTTTATCTGCTCAACAGCTTCCATCATCTTCTTGTGATGCGCATGGGCCTCGTTAGCAAGCTCGTCAAGCTTCTCCTTAAAGGTCCTAAATTCCGCCTCGGTCTCACGAAGATCGGAACGCAACCGCTCAAGCTTCTCCCTGTTCTCGTTGTACTGCTTTACCGTCTTAAGCTGGGCCTCAAGCTCCAGTATGCGCTCTTCCATTTCTCTCGCCTTGGACGGCGGTATAGCGCTCGTCTGATACTCCCATTCAAGCCTTTTCAGCTCCTTCTCGAGCCTCTCTTCTTTCCTGCTTGGGGGCACCACGGTCGCCTGGAGCTTTTCGAACTCCTCCTTCTTCTTATCGTATTCCTTTACAAGGGCGTCCTTCATGTTTTTTATCTTCTTGACCTCTTCGTTTACCTTATCTCTGCTCTCCTTTTCCGTTCTCACGACCTCGGCAAGCTCCTTGATCTTCGCGTGAAGTTCATCCCTTGTCTTTTTCGCCTCTGCTGCTGCTTTGCTCGCTTCCTCAATTTTTTCTTCTAAAACCTCTAAGTTTTGCCTTAACTCAAAAATCTCATCAGCTACATCCATTTTTAATCGCCCAAAATAATCCTCGAGTCTACGGCCACGGCGCCCTCGGGCATGGCCATCACAGGGTTTAAATCCAAAGAGGATATCTCCTTGTTTTCCACCATGAGAGCACCCACGGACGTTATCAGCTTTGCCAAAGCGACCTTGTCCACGGGCTTAGAGCCCCTCACGCCGTTCAAGATGGACGCCGCCCTTATCTCATCTATCATATCCATTGCGTCCTCTTGTGAAAGAGGTGCAACTCTAAAGCTAACGTCCTTAAGAACTTCAACAAAAATACCGCCCAAGCCAAAAACCACGACAGAACCAAACTGGGGGTCACGGGTCCCCCCTACGATAGTCTCAATTCCCCCCTTCAGCATTTTCTGCAGATAAACGCCGTAAAATCTAGCGCTAGGATTCTTCTGCTTCACAGAGGTCTGTATGTCAACGAAGGCCTTTCTGACCTCATCAGCGCTGCTCAAGCCAACTTTCACACCGCCGACGTCCGACTTGTGCACAACGTCAGGAGAAACTATTTTCTCCACAAGCGGGAATCCGAGCTTCTTGGATGCTTCCACGGCCTCTTCAGGAGACTTTGCAAAAAAAGAATCTATTACAGGTATGTTGTAAGCGCGAAGAATTTCATCGCACTCTGGCTCGAGTAAAAAGTTTCTATTCTCACTTTTAGCCAATTGAATTACCTTTATTAACTGTTCGCGACCGGACAACTAGCCGTCGCCACGGATATCATATGTCCCCTTATAGGATTTTCCTTTCATGCACTTCTGAAATATCGGCGGCCTATGCAAGCAACAAAGCGCTCAAGCTCATACTGATGCAAGCATGCTATGCTGAAAGCACGATATTATTCTGAAGCTTGGCCAAAGGCCTCATCGTGCTATGAGCACTTCAAAAAGGAAACTGGTGCCGAGGGCCGGGCTCGAACCGGCGACAACCCGGTCTTCAGCCTCACCCTCAACTTGTAGTTGAGACGGGTGCTCTCCCAGACTGAGCTACCTCGGCGAGTTAGACACGGCTTTTGGATTAAATGTTTTGCGGTCAGATGCAACATAGCTCAACATTCTATCTTGAGCCCACGATCGCCAGCCAGCGCGCAGCCACCTGAACAAGGCCCTTAACTGCGTGGCTTTATGGGTCTTAACGCAAGGTTATAAGCGAACGGAGAAAGGAGCAAAATGACCATAGGAGGAGCCGGAAGAGCTTTGGTCTTTAGGCTGCAGCATGGAGATGATCTCGTAAAAGAGGTAGAGGGACGGCTGCAAGCCGCGCGCGCCAGCGCTGCCCTCATAAGCGGTATAGGATCGCTTTCCCATGCAACGTTAGCGTGGTTCAACGCAAGCAGCATGAAATATGAACAGGAGGAAATTAAGGGATCCCTGGAGGTTGCTTCCCTCAGCGGAAACTACATGACCCCAGAGGAAGGATCAAATCCACTGCACCTTCACGCAGTTATCGGGACAAAAGAAAAGACATGGGCAGGCCACCTCCTTGAAGGAAGGGTGAACCTAAACTTCGAGGTGGTGGCCATCGAAATAGCGGGGATCTCCATCTCGCGTTACAAAGACGAGAGATCGGGCATCAACCTCATACGCGAGTAAGGAAAACCGCCTAGAAGTTGCAAAACGTGCGGGAGGTGGGGTTTGAACCCACGCAGCCAACGGCACTGGAGCTCCCATCGATGGTGATCCTGAGTCCAGCCCCTTTGACCAAGCTCGGGCACTCCCGCAAGAAGACGGAAGCTCACGCTATTAAGTCTTTACCGATTGGACTCACATACACAGGCCCTAGAGCCGTTCATTAGACCTAACAGCCAACGAGATAATGCCTTTCAATCCTAGGGCGCCCATCAAGATTAAAAGGGCAGATGCAACTCTGGATATGGAACTTCCGAGATCAAGAGAGGAGCTGGCCAAATACATAGACCATACGCTGTTGAACCCTTCGGCGACCTATGCTGATATCGATAAACTATGCGATGAAGCAAGGCTTTACGGCTTTTACGCGGTATGCGTTAATCCAGTTCATGTGGCCAGGTGCAGGCAAAACCTGCAGGGCACCGACGTAAAGGTCGTGTCGGTCGTGGGGTTCCCCTTTGGGGCTTCACACGTGGACGTAAAAGCTGAGGAGGCCTCACGGGCAATTGATGATGGAGCAGACGAGATCGATTACGTCATGAACGTCGGGGCACTTCGCTCCGGGGATCTCTTGACGGTTAGACGCGAGATGAAACAAATGGCATCGTTGATAAAAGGCCGCGGAAAGGTTTCCAAGGTAATCATAGAGACGGGATACCTTACCGATGACCAAAAGATCGACGCCTGCAGGCTTGCCGTTGAGGCTGGAATCGACTTCGTAAAGACAAGCACCGGTTATGGCCCGAAGGGAGCAACCGTCGAAGACGTCATGCTCATGAAGCGCGCGGTTGATAACAGGGCAAGAGTTAAGGCGGCAGGAGGCATAAGCGACGCTGAAAAAGCTTTGGCCATGATAAAGGCGGGAGCATCCCGCATAGGCTCAAGCCACGGCGTACAGATACTCTTATCCTTTGATCAAAGCACGGGAAAATCAGGACGAAGACCCTGGGCGCCTCGTGGTCGCTGACTTCAAGCTAAGTTAGCCCGATGTTCAAGCAGCCGTCTCGTGCACTACGGCGTGAAGCCAGAGACGTTATAACGTTGATAAGGACCTGGTCACCCGGATAGTACTTGGCCTTGCTCGCGTACTCCTGTGCCCTCATGCGAAGAGCCCCATCAACCAGCGCCTCCTCAACGGCGTCCCTGAGGCGCTCGGGGGTCAGCCCGCGAAGCGGGAAGACCAACGCTATCCCTTTCTTCTCTAGGGATTTCGCTATCCCCCAATGCTCGGTGTGAGATATCGGCGGCGTTAATATGAAGGGCACGCCGAGATCCACGAACTCGGCCATGCTGGTTTGACCAGCAACCGAAACCAGAAGATTTATCTCCATACCGCCATAGTCCTTTATCCAGTCGTAAACAAGCAGTTTCCCGTTGAACTCAGAGGACACGGAGGTTCCCTGCGCGTTTCCTCTGCTCATAACCGCGCGAACGCCGTCTTTGGCCAGAAGGACGCCTGTCTTATAGTACAGGTCATTTAACACCGCCCTCTCCGATTCTATCCCGCTGACCCTTAGGTAAACCAGGCCATGGTCGCTCTTCCTGCACGCGCTAACCCTGCCACAGGGCCCGGCGTAAACCGACTTATTCCTTCTTCTCAAGGGCCACCAAAGCACCACGTTTTCCTCGGCAATCGTAAGCGGAGGAGGAAAATCCGATATCACGACCTTGTCTGAAAAGGACCAAAAGGTTGACAACACCCTGTAAGCGATCGCATCAACAAAGCGCTTGAACTTCGGATCCCTGATGGGGGTAAGAACCTTTAGCTCATGTATAAGCAACACGGCTTTTTTGCGGGCAAGCTTCGCCGCCAGCAGCGTGGAAAGCCTTGAGTCGCTTAAAACGATGTCGGGATTCTCCTTCTTTATTATGCGGTACTCGTCAGCGAGCTGCGTAAAAAAGGAGCTCAGTTGACGAAACATCGATAGGATCGTCCCCTTCATTGTGACCTCGCCCCCTTTTGTGACGTAGCCAACCGATGGCTCAGCATAAGCCCTGAAGCCTGATGCCCTTGCGAAGTGCACGGCATCGCCGTACGTCGTGAAGTAAACATCCCATCCGGCGCCTGCAAAGTGCAGGGCAGTTGGCAGATCCCTTCCCACGTGCCCATAGCCTATTCCGCATGCCCCAATGTGAAGCTTCATGCGAAGCACCGGCTATAAGGGCTTTCTAACGATGGGTCCGAGGGGCTCTTTCTCTGCAAAAACGATAGCTGTAAAGGAAAGCACCTTGGTGCGCTCGTCCTTCCAAGCACTTGGATCCAATCCCGCCTTTATGCAGGTCTCGCGCAAGAACTCCTCAGGATCCCAGCCGTATTCCACCGCCACCTGAGGCAAAAGCAGCCCACTCCTTGTATACCTCTGAACAATAAGGCCATCCCTGCCCACTTTAATCTGAGACGGAATCTGCTCTTTAGGTACGGTTATCTCCTGAGGGGGAGTTAAAACCGATACCTCAAACGTCACTTGCCCAAGCTCCTCAACACTCAGCGGGTAAAAGCGCGGGTCCTCTGTGGCAGCGGCTATTGCTGCCTCAATCGTCGCCTGAACCAATGGGAGTATTGGATATGGAAAACCTATGCACCCCCTGAGCTCATCGTAAGCTCCCTTAGCGCTCCTGCCATTTATCGTAACGAACACCCCAGCCCTTTCCCAGAGCTGCTTCGGAGCATCCTTTGGAGGCGCGAGCTTAAAGCTCATATTGCTGGCTAGATATTCTTCAACAGCTCTCCTCGCGAGGCCAACCAATAACTCGCCATCCCCTTCGCTAAGCTCCATCCCTTCCTACTTATATCTGAAGATTAAAGCTAATCGCTTGCCACCGCTTAGCAGAGTCTTAAGCATCTCTCTCTTCTTCTGTATCTCCTTCGCGTTCCAAAACTCCCTCGACCTCACCTGTGACTCCCTTAGCGATTTCGCGTCGAAGAGAACAACAACTCCCATATCAACGTAACTAAGATCCTTGGATTTGATCGGAAATATGCCCCTTTCTGCCGCCTGCTCCGCGGCCCTGTCGTCGTCTTTCATGATGAACAGGTATTCCACCCCGCTCCTCTTCAGCTGCTTTAATGCTTCGCCACTTAATCCATCGTCAACGGCAACGACCTTAAGGGAACCCGTTTCCATCCCGCCTTCTATGCGGGTGCCCTCCAGTTTTGGCACCAGTACGTCCTTGCCCTCAGCCACACGCTGAAGAAGATCCCTCAGCTCTTCTAGTTCCCTTCTGAGCTCTCCGTTTTCCGCTTGCCTATCAGCGAGCAAGCGCTCCAACGTGTCGATCCTACGCCTCATCATCGCTATGCGTCTATCCCTGTAGATGGAAAGCTCACGTTGCTGTCTAAGCATCTGCTCGTCCTCTTTGAGCTTATTCACCTCATCACGAAGCTCGTCGTTTTCTTCCCTTAGCTCACTAACAAGGTTTTCCAGCCTATCTATTTTCTCGCGTCCTATCGACGACCTGCCCGCCTTAGCGCGTCCGGGCTCGCGAGGTAATGCCACCGCGTTCACGGACGCCCTTCTCACGGCGTCCTTAACGTTTTCGCCCGATAAAAGAAGCGAAAGCGCCCTTATGAGCTCATTGGACGTGAGCCCGCTCTCCATCACCTCACCCATTTTTTTGCGAGTTACGCTCAAGCAGAGCTGCGCTGCGAAAAGCGCATCTGATTCGTGTATCTCGAGCCCCTCCCAACCGTTTCTCTTAAGCAGCTCTGCCTTTTCATAAGCGGTGTAATAGCGGTTTGGCTTGAACACAGGACATCCGAAGGCGCTTGCCAGCCTCTTTACAGCCCTTGGGATCTTGGGCACATCGGTCGCCACAGCGATAGGCCTTCCCACCGAAATCACGTCCATGGCGACGTTGCGAGACCCCTTGTAAGTCCTTGAAAGAAGCAACCTGCCATCGATCGACAGCACCGCAAGGCCACTCGACATGCCTGGATCAAAGCCAACTATGACGGGCCTTTCCTCTATTTAGCTTTTCACCATGGAAGTGAAGTCGCCCGAAAAAAAGTCTTTCGCTTAAAAAGCACAGGCCAACACCGCTTGGTAAAAGAGCGTAGGGCTGAAAGCTTAAAGCCGCTAGATTGGTTAAACCCATGGGAAGGGGAAGAGACAGCCTGCTGCCGGAAGAAAAGCACAGGCGCGCTCTGAAGAACTTCTGCATAGCGCTGGCTAAAGGGGATCAAGCTACGGCTAAAAAAGAGCTTGACGTTATAGAAAGCGCCCAAGGCAAAGGAGAGCTTTGGAACGGCTTTCTCTGGGGACTCAACGGTATGTACGAAGCAGCCATAAGGAAGGACATAAGGGCACTGTTCGTAATGGCGTATTCAAGGCTTGATCCAGAAGAGATAAAGAAGGTAATGGCCGAACTCAGACGGGAAGAGAAAGCGCTCTTTTTGTCCGAAAGAGAGAGGGGAGTTTTTGAGGCAAACCTTTTCGGGCTAGAAACGGTAGCAGAAGCCCTTGAAAAAGGGGCGATAAAAAGGGAAGGCCAGCACGCGGAAGAAACACCCGTAGTGGAAGATGAGCCGTCGTCAGATGAGCAAAGTTAAAAGGCCCGAGACCGGTTTAACACCGTGAAGACCGGCTTATCTGCCATTGACATCTCGGCTTGGATTACCGAGAACGCAGACGAGATCAACGGCTCACGCGTGGATGCCGTTTACACATTGGGCCCTATCTTTCTGTTTCGCATCAGAACCAGAGCAGGCGACCGGACGCTCGTCATGAGGCCAGGCCGCTACCTATACTTAACCAACATCCATGAACGGGAGGTTCTAAATTCAAGGCCGCATCCTCAGCTGAACCAGATCTTGAGGGGCCAGGTGCTGAAGAAAATAGAGCAGGTAGATGCGGAAAGGATAGCGAAGCTCACGTTTAACGGTCAAATCGAGCTTTACCTAGAGCTTTTTTCCACTGGGCAACTGGCAGTTGTAGAGGGTGGAAAGATAGTTTACCTCCTTCACACCCTTAGGGCAAAGGACAGAACGCTTGAGCAGGGAAGGCCCTATGCGTTACCTCCTGCCAGGGGACTGCAGCTCGATCAGGCAAAGGCGCTTGAAAAAATAAGCGGGCCTGCCCTTGTCTCGCTCACTCATCAGATCTCGTTTCCCATGGAGGGCATAAGGGAGGCCCTTGCCAGGGCGAACTTACCAGAAGACAAGGAGCTGACACCTGAGGCGTACAAGGCATTCATCGCCGAGGCTGAAAAGCTGTGGGAAAGGACAAAAGCGAGAGAGGAAATAAGGCCTGTGCTCATAAAATCGGAGAACGACCTCTCTTTTCATCCCTTTCCATTCGTAAGCGATGAGGCGAACGCGCAGCAGAAGAAGACTTTCAATGAGACTCTGGAAGAGGTATTTTCCAAAGAACTAACTGAAGAAAGAGAGGAAGAAGCTGAAAAGCTTGAAATAACCGTCAAGAACGCCATGGCAGCCGCTGAAACCCACAGGCAAAGGGCACAGGAACTGAGGGAAAAGGTGGAACTCCTTTCTGCTTTGGCACCTTCGCTTTCGACTGCCCTCTCGGAGCTGCTGGCCCTTCAAAAGAAGCGTGGCTGGGATGCGTTGACGCCCGGCGAAGTCGCCGGGCTTCATCTCATATCAAAGAATCCCAACGGCGGCTACGTGACTTTTGAAGAGGCCCCAGACATACCGTTAGCCATAAACAAGAAGATATGGGATCAAATAGCAGAGCTCCACGCCCAACAAGAGGAAGAGGAGAGAAAGGAGAAAAGTGCCATGGAAAAGATCAAGGAGCTGGAGGCAAAGCTAAGCGGCAAGAGGCAAGAAAGCCAGCTCAGAGAGCTGGAAGCATCTATGAGGGTTGCGAGAAAGAGGGAGTGGTATGAGAGGTACAGGTGGTTCATGACTAGCGATGGCCTGCTCGTCATAGGGGGGAAGGACGCTGATCAGAACATATCGATAATAAGAAACGTGATGAAAAACGGCCTTTGGGCACTGCACGCGGACGTCCATGGGTCTCCTCTGGCCGTAATTTACGAAGACGCCGAAAAGGTCCCTGAAACCAGCATAAACGAGGCTGCCCAGTTCGTTGCCTCTTACTCTAAGGCTTGGGCAGATGGGCTTCTTTCCATAAAGGTGTCCGTCTTTAGGTCGGAACAAGTATCGCTTTCTCCTCCCAGCGGTACTTTCCTATCCAAGGGCTCTTTCATGATATACGGCAAAAAGAGGGAAGTAGATGCTGAGCTTGTGCTGTCCATAGGAGTGGAAGCCGGAGAGGGATGGTTCAGAGTGATTTCGGGACCTCCAAAGGCGGTTGAGAAAAGGGCTTTAGCCTATGTCACCGTAAGGCCTGGCGACGTACAACGCGAGAAACTCGTTGAAATGGTAAGAAAGAGCTTGACGTTCAAATTAAAAAAGATGGGTTCTCCCCTCGGCTATATGATAAAGGATTCAGATGTGGAGCCGCTTTTGCCAAGCGGAAAAGGATCCATCATATTGGATCAGCGAAAGTCACAGTATCCCAGGCGAATTGGAGGCAAGCAAACCCGAAAATCGAAGAGATAAGGGCCAGGGGGCAGGGGATTCAATTGGCTTAGGTTTTCGGGCCCGAAGCACGGGAAGCCCAAGCCTAGCCGCAACTTCAAGCACCTTCTGCCTTGTCCCTCCCTTGACTCCCTTCCAATCAAGTAAAAAGGCGCTTGTGCTACCGTTGCCGGCAAGGGCTACGTTGATAGCCCTCTCGGGATCGTCCTCCTCCAGTATGGAGCCCTGCACTATGTGCCCGACCGCGACGTCGCTCGCGAGAACGTATTTGGTTATGTTCGGAGCGTAGTGAGGTCCTCCAAGTCCAAGCACTGGCCTAAACTGGCCCCAGTTTCCGCACCTTCTGATGACCTCGGCTATTCCCTCGGCCACCACCCTGGCATAGCTGCGCACCGACCACTGGGAGGGGCCGCTGCCAAGCTCAGCGAAGAAAGACGGCACCTTTAGGTCAGACGGCCCGTGGTGAGTTACTTCGTAGGTCACTTGGAACTCGGGAGCGGCTAACCTCTTCATGGTTTCCAACGCGACGCGCATGGGCAACGGTGCCGACTCCGATACCTCGTAGGGGGACCCGCCAAACAGCGCTTCGCTGCCGGGATTACCGCTAACGTGAACGGTAAAAGAGGGAAGCTTACCCACGTGTTTAGACGCAAAGATCACGAGGTCTGCCTCCGGGACGTCCGAGCGACTCAGATCGATGAGATCCTTTTCCACGGCTACGATGGGCGCATATGGCATGACCGTCCGCAGCTCAGACGAGATGTTAATGCCTGCCTCGTCCTTTGTAGAAAAAACCACAGCGCACCTCATGGAATTTTTCGCCTCACCAAAGAGCGAGGCCCAACGGCCTCAGCATCACGCAAGCCGCCGTAAACCCATTACTCATGCCGGCCTAAGCCCGCAGCTCCGGCGCCGCCATCCACTTCTCTATGTAGTGATCTGTCTTGTTATTTGTTATGTCGTCTATGAAAGCAGGCATGGCGTCAAGGCGTTTGTTGATGAGCTCTTCTACCTCTTCTCTTATGGATTCAGCTGTAAGGCCAGGCCTCATGACTAGCTGCGCAGTAACGCTCTTGGGAGAGTTAACTGGACGCCCTATCTGGCTCACCATCCACACGTATACCTCCTCCAGTCCCTTTTCGAAGAACTGGGAGTATATGTCGCGCGCCATGTCAAAGGAAAGTATGTTGTAAATCAAGCCCACATGGCTCACCGTGTTCTTACCGGCAGCCGCCTCGTTACTTGCGGGCCTGTTCAGCGATATTATCCCGTCAACCCTGTTGCCCCTGCCGACCTCACCGGAATCGGCGTCTTCAGCAGACGTGCCAGTAACCGTGAGATAAACGCCGTTGAGCCCTTTGCCTCTCCTGTCAAGCGCGTTGAGGGAGAACTCGAGCTCCTCCCCTTCAAGGAACTCGGACTTCACGTACTCCTCTATTTCGGACTTGAGCTTCTCCTTCTTGCTGAAGTAATCATCTTCGCTCTTGACGTATCTGTCGACGAAGGCAACCGCCGCGGTTATGTCGAATTTGTTCCTCTTCCTTATGGTCATCACCTTTATGTCCTCACCGACCTCCGGATGCTCCTGCTTGAAGCCCTTTGAGTTCAGGTGCCTCTCCAGTAGATACGTCATGCGCTCTGACTTCGTCAACGGGGCGTAACCAACCGTGGCCGATGTGTCGTTGGCCCTGGGAATCTCGCCCTTTTCGGAGTATCTTATGGTTGTGCTGTTCTTAACTTTCATGTTTTCGTTTAATATATACGAAAGCTCTTTGGATCCCTGCTCGATCTCCACCTGATAAACGATGTCGGAATCGGGATCAAGGATGGGATGAAGAGAGTTGAGGTTTTCCCTTATCCACTTCTTAGCCGAGGATATTCCTATCTCCCCGACGTCGATCGTCTCTTCTCCCGCGCTCCAAGTTGCCCTGTCTCCAAGTACAAGAAGCATTGGTTTTATGATCTTTCCTCCTCCCCAGTTCTGCTCAGCCCTGCCTGCCCTCAGGAACGCCTTATCCACGTTATAGTGGTAGATGTCGTTGAACTTTTTCCAATAAGCGGCCGCCAGCTGATGCGAAAACTCCTCAACAACGCCGTCGCATATGGTGTCAGGATGCCCTATCCCCTTCCTTTCTACCACCTCTAACGGCTGAGCGTAAAGCGGAATCTGCTTTAGCTCCTCTATAAGCAGTTCATCACTCCCAGATGACATGTTACTAGAAACAACGCCTACCTAAATAAATTTTTTTGTCGATAAATCGTCTAAAACGTAGCCGCTGTCGAAGCTTGAGCGCTAACGGCCCTCCGATCTCACCAAGGCGATCAAAGCTATCTCCGTGGCCGCGTTCAGGGGAAGAGAGCTAACGCCCACGGCATATCTGGAATGCTTTCCCCTTTCCCCGAAGACTTCAACAAGCAGATCAGAGGCGCCGTTGACCACCTTGGCCTGCTCGGTGAACTGGGGATCCGAGTTTACAAATCCCTCCACGCGAACTATTCCCCGCACGGCGTCAAGTGACCCTGCCGCCGCTTTGAGCACCGATAGGGCGTTAATTGCGCAAAGCCTGGCTGACTGAATGCCTTGATCAAGGGTTAGATCCCTCCCAACCTTACCCTTGTACTTTACGTTGCCGTTTTCCATCGGAAGCTGACCTGAAACGTATATTAAGCTTGAAAACTTCAAGTCCTCTTCCTTCAAGGCAAAGTAAGGCACGTAGCTGGCTAAGGCCGAGGGCGGCGCAGGCAGCGATAAACCAAGTTGGCGAAGCCTTTCCTCAACACTCATAGAGAGGTAGCAGGGCCTCTTTTAACCATAGCGCCTCGCTTGAACTGTATAAATGAGGAAAGATCGGTAACGCCTATGATCTCGTCGAAGCTCAGGCCCAAGGCGTCCAGTATTTGCTCAAGAGTGCTCCTCAGGCTTTCTATGTACTTATCCAGGTCTATCTCATCCACGGACGCAAGCTCGGTGGGCTTTACCCCCTCTCCCCCCCTCACCTTAACGAACGATATCACCTCTCCGGGGCCAAGCGGCTTTCCGGTTACGGCAACGTACATACGCGCCGCTTTCACGTGCTGCGGGGTTGTCTTAGTATACGTCGAAAGGTTTTTGTTTAGCATGATGTTAAAGGAGACCTCCTCCAGGGAGAACTGCTTGCTCTTTATCCTGCTGTACACGTCCTTCACTATCTTCTTGATGTCCTGCTTAGCTGACTCGAACTCCTTTTCGTCCTTCACGTTGGCCAGCACCTGAAGTATCTGGTTAAAGGCCTTCTTCACGATCTCTGGGGTATTCCTCTTCTTTCCCAAAAGCCCCTTGACATCTACCTGGCCCGAAGGCGTGACCCCAAGGTAGTTCTTCTTGAGCTCGGAGAAGACCACGTACCTGTACCTCTTGTCAACCTCAAGCCCTATCCTTAGCGTTTTTTCCGCCCATTGTGAAAGCTGATCAAGTTGCTCCTCGGCGGGCTTGTAAAGGAAGACGCTATCGGTGTCGCCGTAAAGGACTCTAATGCCCATGTCCTGAGCCTTCTTGGTCGTCTGCGTAATGGCGTACCTTCCCATGGCCGTGGTTGCCTCGGCCACCGAGGGAGTGTAAAGCGGAAACGTCTCTGCTCCAAGAACTCCATATGAAGCGTTTATGAAAACCTTCAAAGCCCTCTGTACGACGTCGTACCATACCTTTGCCTGAGGGTCTGTCGCCTCCTTGGCCTTCTTCTTAAACCACTTGATCCTGAAGTCCCTTATGAGGCCCACATACGTGGAAAATATACCCTGCCAAATGGTGCACACCCAGTGATCGGTTCCCGGTATCTTGTTCGATCTGCACTGCGGGTGAGGGCAATCGATCGTCTCGTAAGACAGGTTGTATTCCTTTATTATGGAAGGGTACAGCGAACCGAAGTCCATGACAGCCACGTCAAAGTAAACGCCCGTGGTTGGCTTGATGACTATGGCTCCTTGGTACTTCTTGCCCTTTATGATCGCCTTGCTCTGAACAGTCCCCTTAACGGCCAGGTCGCTCTGATTGGGGATGAGGTAGTTCTTTTCGCGGTGCGCCGCGAAGATGGCGCTCCTTGTCCACCCACTTATGCCAAGCCTCACGACCTCCTCGATGGAGAGCCTGGAGATCCTCATTATGAGAAATATCAGCTTCATGACCAAGGAGTCTTGAAACGTGGTGAGCTCAAGCGTGATCTCAGCGTCGTTGAAGTTGTAAGCTGCAAGTTGACCCGTCGTAAGCCCGTGCAGAGCAGGAGGGACAGCGATCTTTCCCTTCTTGAGTAATGCCTTCGTTATCTCGTCAAGCGTGAAACCCTTGTAGGCGCCTCCGAAGGCGTAAATCTGTATGGCGGCATTCTTAAAGAACTTGTAGAGGTCGAGATGCCACCCATTCATGACGTAAGCCTGATCTCTGCTCAGCGAGATGGGGATTTGATCCTTCCTAAAGCCGAGGTTGAGGGCACGGTGATAAAGGTAGCTGAGGTCGAAGTTATCCCCGTTGAAGGTCAGCAGAAGGGGATATTCTTCCATGGTCTTGAATGTCTTCCTGAGAAGCTCGGCCTCGTCATTGACTTGCTCAACCACAACGTCACGCGGGAGGTCTGCGGACTCTCCCCTCGGTAGTTCAGCCTCATCACGCATGAGAAGATAAACCACCTTTCTTCCATCGCTCCCTGAGAAGGCAGTGGATATAACCGCGAACTTTGCCTCCTCAGGATTTGGAACCAAGTTCTCTCTTGGCGTGTAAACCTCTATGTCAAGAGCTGCCCTCTTGACATCAGGAGCTGCGGATATGAGCAAGGGAAAGTACTTGAAAGCCTGAGCCACGTAATCCTCGGTCTCTCCCTCAAATATCCTTCTGAGTTGTGCCTCCTCATCTGGGGTGAGGTCGTTGGGATATGGCCTTATGCTCCCATCGTAAACCATGTAGGGCATGCCTGGCAGAAGGCCGTTGTCGTACGTGTAGCAGCTGGTGTACCTTATCTTCGCTTCCCAGACCCTTGGCAGCATTTCCCTGAAGGAGTTGGGCTTACCTCCTATGGCAAGCGGGTCAGTTGCCATTAGCTTGGTCAGCTGAAGGTACTCACCCGTTAAGGCGTTGTACTTCCTAACCCTTATGGCGTCCACGAACTCCTTGCTCTTGGCGATCTGAGGTATTTCCCTGATCTTATCTGGGGGCACGTCAGTTATGAGGTAAGGCTTGTGATTTGTCCGATCGTAGTAGGCGTAGACGTTTCCGTCTTCGTCCACGAGCTTCAGGTAAGCCTTGCCCTTTTGCGCGTCGTACTCCACGGAAAGCAGGTAAACCTTTTTTCCTTCGGGAGGCTCAGGTAAGGCCTCACCATAACGCACGACTTCACCCTCTTCCTCCCTCTCCTCCTGTTCATAGACCTCTTCCTCTTCGGCCTCCTCTTCCATAAGGTGGTTGGGGCATAGAAGATAAACCTGACCTATGAAAAAACGGTCGAATCCGCGTCAAAGCAAACCTACTTCTTGGGATCCCTTATACCCTGTGGCGTTATCTCGAACACCGCCTCGCCTTCAGGAAGGTAAGAGCTATCAACGAGGTGCGCTATTCTAAGACCTCCCTTGCTCCTTCTTAGGTTGATCCTGTTGTTTGGCCCATGCATCATTATATTGCCACCGGCCGAAGTGTTCGGGTTGCCAAAGAAGACATCAGGCCTCGACATGATCTGGTTGGTGACAACTACCGCTATGTTGTAAACATCTGCCAGATTCGTGAGGTCATGAAGATGCCTGTTGAGCTTCTGCTGCCTGTCGGCCAGGTGCTCCCTTCCCTGGAACTGTTTCGAGCTCCTGAAGAAACCTATGACGCTGTCAACTACTACGAGCTTCGTGTTCCACGCCTTTATCGTGTTATCAGGATCCATGAGTATTTTCTCAACGGTAGCCATCTGATCGTCTGTAGCCCGGGCCACGTACACCCTTGTCCTCTTAAGCGCTTCATCCGGATCTAGACCCGCAGCCGCGGCAACCTCTCTAAACCTCTTAGGATTGAACGTCTTCTCCGAATCTATTATGAACGGGTTCCCGTCCAATCCACCTTTCTCCTTTGGAAGCATCACGTTAACAGCAAGCTGTATGGCAAGCTGAGTTTTCCCCGATCCCCCTTCCCCGTAGAACTCCGTGACCTCCCCGACGGGCACGCCCCCTCCGAGAAGGTCATCAAGGGCCGAGGAACCTGTGGTTATCTTTCCCCTGTTTTGAACCATCTTCTCAAGGTCATCGGCGGTTATTATCTGTATGTTAAGCTTCTCCCGTGCCGAATTTATTATCTTATGACACATGGCAACGCTAAGGCCCGTTGCCGCGGACAGCTCCTCGGCGGAAGCGATTGAAAGACTTTCATAAGACGTATAATCGTTCTCATAAAGGCGGAGGGCTGTCGCCTCTCCAACTCCATCGAGCTCCATAAGCTTCTTGATCACGGGGCTATCCTCAGGCACTTCTATGCCCTCGTCGCCTTCGTTCTCGCTCATTTTCACTTAATATCACGTACTTGCTATTAAGGAATTATGGGGTCTACTGAAAGTGATGCTCGTGCTACCTGCTTCCTCGATCGCATGCAAAGCTTATATCGATACAGCTATTTTGAAATTGCCTCGGTGGTATAGCCCGGTCAAGTATGGCGGCCTCTCGAGCCGCAGACCCGAGTTCAAATCTCGGCCGAGGCAGCTCCCTTGACCTTTTACACATTCATGTGAGATAAAAAAGCGTGAAGTTTATTCGCCACCGGCTGATTTAAAGCGATCACAGCAGTGAGCGAAGACAAGGAACTAATAAGGGAGGTCGTCGAAAGGGCGGTCCAGGAGGGTATACCCCAGGAGATCGCAAGAGGGGTAGTCGAGGGTAACTGGGACGACTGGAAGAACGAGTTCAATCTAAAAGGCGATAAGGAAAAACTGATAGGCCTTATCGTTAAGGAAGTGAAAAAGATATACCTCAACGCCATAAGCTCTGATACCTACGCTGAAACATCAGAACAGCACAACCCCTATATGGAGCGCTTTCCCATAAGCTATTCCGGCAACGGACTTTCAAGAAAAACCATTGAGGGGCTCAACGCCATAGCTAAAGATCTCGATTACGAGTTAGGGCAGATCGCGTCGATGAGCAAGAGCGAACTGCTGTCAAGGGTAAAAGAACTCATAAGCAAAGCAAAAGACATGGACAATGAGTACGCGGTCGAATGGCTCGAAAGCCTCATGGAACAACTGCTTAACACCTAAACTTTTTATTACATAAAAGATAAGTAAAAGGTAAGCTAAACGCCAATATATAAAAATGCCCTCCGCCTGCGGAGGGAGATATCTAATCTCCCCTAAACTTACGGGCCAAGGCGGAAGTTCCTCCCCATGACAAGGGAATTGAAAGGCCCTTAAAAACTCCATTATAATTGCGCTTGCTTATCTATAGCGCGATAACCTCTAAACGTCATGGTTGCCGACTAGCAAAGGTCTATCCCAACGAGGCCCGGAAGGCAATGCTAGAAAAGCGCTTCGGAGCCCGAAATACCTTTACACCCATGTTTTGAAAGGGGATAAACACGGCATTCTCTTGCAAGCATGCTCAGAGATCATCCTCAAGCTACCGGTACACTCAAGCGTGTTCGCAGGCCTCAAGAAACAGCACGCGACTTTATGAAATAAACTCCCAGTTCTCGCAAATGTCTGTGCGCTTATTTTTGCAGCGCCTTTTGATGCGTTCTTTTACGACAACGCCGATCATCCCAAATTCAGGAATAGGGAAGGACAATTACTTCACGATCATCCGACATGTGAAAATAAAGGGAAACAGATTATACCCTCCAAAGTGCAATGAAGACGTATAACTCTGGGATGATCTGAACAAAACTGGCTCAGGTCACAAAATAGGGAAATGATGGCCACGAAAACCTGCATTATTACTGCTGCATAATTTACGATAACGGCAAATAGCTGTCATAGGGGATAAGCGCTCTCCAATTGAGGGGGTCCGGGCATTGATCTTGATGCATGAATGCTCGCAACTCTTTACGGCCTGGCGATATCTCAAGCCTGCGAAGATCGCTTAAGGCCCGCGCGGGCTGCCATATGGACAGAAGTCCGTTGCTAAGGCGGGAGACCTCGCCCGAAAGGGCAAAATGACTCACATCCCCAAAGAAGTTAAATGCTAACGCACAGTTATATATAAGTTGGGTGAGCCCTGCGACGCGGATAGGTTAAGGGTTATAATTCCGGTCGGGGGACAAGCGCTTAGGCTAAGACCCCTAACAGCTGAAGTTTCCAAGGCAGTCATCAGGCTTCTGAACCGTCCCATAGTTGAGATAGCCATGGCTAACCTTGCCCGCCAGGGCGTGAAGAACTTTATATTTGGCGTTAAGGGGTACGTGAATTATAAGAGCCTCTTTGACTACTTCGGAGATGGAAGAGGCTTCTCATCGTATTACGCCATCGAGCCAAGAGTTCACATAAAGTACCAGCCGAGAGTTGACGACGTCGGCAACGCCGACTCCGTGAGGATCAACATGGATTATTATGACATAACTGATCCCGTCGTCGGAGTACAAGGAGATAACATATTCGACGTTGACATAAAGGAGCTGATAAAGTTTCACGAGCAAAAGGACGCCGTGATGACCATAGGAGTGACCGCCGTCGACGACGTCTCAGAGTACGGGGTTGCAAAGCTCGACAATGACATGAGGGTGATGGGGTTTGTTGAAAAACCCAAAAAAGAGGAAGCGCCATCGAACCTCATAAATACCGGGGTTTACTTTCTAAGCCCCAAGATAAGGGATATTTTCCAGGAGGAGCAAGTCAAAAGCATGATAAAGGCCGGGCGTTTGGACTTCGGCCTTGACTTCATACCGTATTTGCTGAAGAGGGATTACCCGATCTACGCTTATCCTATCAGAGGCCAGTGGTACGACATAGGAAGCCCAAACAAGTACTTGGAAACGATGCAGAAGCTTCTCAAGGTTGAGGAACCCTGGCTTCCAAAAGGGAACCGGATTGAGGCCGGTGCATCCGTTTGGGTGCAGGGAGAAAGTATGGAATCCCTAAAAAGGGCGAGGGAAATCGAGGAAAAAATAAGGACAGGGAAGATCAAGGTTGAGGGATCCGTGTTAATAGGCAGGCACTGCTCCATAGGTGACAACGTTTACATCAAGGACTCGTCCATAGACAACTACACCATAATAGGAGACGGATCCGTGATAGAGAACTCAGCGATAATGGACAGGGTGTTCATCGGCAAGGCGGCGGAAATCCGCGACAGCATCGTGGGAAGGCATGCAGAAATACTCTCCTCCGAGACGGCGCAAACGAAGATAATGGGCGTTAGCGTGATCGCAGACGACGTAAGAGTGGGAGAGGGGGTTAACCTGATAGCCACAAAGATATATCCACATGAGACGATTCCGCCGAAGCGCATAATGGTTGAGGAAGTGGTGTAAAGAGAATAAAGGCTCAGCTGAAGGCGCTCGCGCTTTCTGAGCTCAGTGCCCCAGCGTGATGGGCAGCGGCTTCAAGAAAGGCCAGATAGGGAGGGGAGGGCCTCATGGGCCTGCTGTTGAACTCCGGGTGGAACTGCGTTCCAACGAAAAACGGAAGCGACGGGTCTTCTATGGCTTCGACCCTTTTTCCCTCGTAATCAAAGGCCGAGAAAACCAGACCCGCTGCCTGAAGCGCCTCCCAGTACTTTGGATTGACTTCGTATCTATGCCTGTGCCTTTCCCTCGGGTCTCTTCCCCCGTATATGGTGAAGAGCTTCGTGCCGCTGACTAGCCTTATGTTTGACCCTCCCAACCTCATAGTTCCGCCCATGTTCTTCAAGTTCTTCTGTTCTGGAAGCAGATCTATCACGGGATCCGGCGCGTTCGGGTCGAGCTCCGTGCTGTTCGCCCTAAGTCCCAGCCTCTCCCTAGCGAATTCCACCACCGCAAGCTGCATGCCAAAACAGATACCCAAGAAGGGAAGCTTGAGCTTCCGCGCTTCGGCTATGGAGGCTATCATGCCCTCGCTTCCCCTCTTGCCAAAGCCGGGAAGCACCATCACGCCGTTCAAATCCCGGAAACCGGAGAGGCCATTTCCCCTTTCCACTTCTTCGGCGTCTATCCAAACAAGCTCAGGTTCAAAGCCCAATCTCGCCCCAGCGTGCTTGAGCGCCTCCACTATGCTAACGTAAGCGTCCCTAAGCTTAACGTACTTTCCAACCATTCCGATCCTGGGACCCCTTTGCAAACCCGTGAAGGCCAATGAAAGCTTAAGCGGAAGATCGCTTTCTCCAAGGGCCTTTAACCCGAATTGCCCCAGAATTATGTCCCTATAACCCTGCGACTGAAGCGCAAGTGGAACTTGATAAATGGATGGCATATCGGGAACCCTTATGACCCTTTCAACGGGCAGCGACGAAAACAGCGCAAGCTTAGCCCTTTCCTCGTCGCCGATGACCCTAGGCGAGCGCGCAATGAGCACATCAGGCTGTATCCCTATCTCCCTGAGGGCTTGAACTGAGTGCTGCGCGGGCTTCGTCTTGCTCTCGCCAGTGGTCTCCAAATAGGGGACGTAGGCCACGTGAACGAAAAACGCGTCCTTCCCAAGCTCAAGTTTCATTTGCCGCAGCGCCTCTAAAAAGGGCAACCCCTCTATGTCTCCGACGGTCCCCCCTACCTCAACTATGAAAAAGTCAGCGCCTGACTTCATGGCCGTCCCCCTTATCTTTTCCTTTATGTTATCTGTTACGTGCGGGATTACCTGAACGCATTCCCCGAGGTAATCTCCTCTTCTTTCCTTTTCAATAACCTCTCTGTAAACGATTCCCGTAGTAAGGTTGTTTTCCTTACCCATGTTCTTGTCGAGAAAGCGCTCATAAGTGCCTAGATCGAGGTCCGTTTCGCCACCGTCATCAGTTACGAAGACCTCCCCGTGGCGATAGGGGTTCATCGTGCCTGCATCCACGTTGAGGTAAGGATCGATCTTCATCATGGATACGTTGAAGCCGGCGGATGAAAGCAACATACCAGTCGATGCGGATACAACGCCCTTGCCGAGCCCGCTCATAACGCCGCCTGTGACGAATATATACCGCATATACAGTTTATACTCGCGGATTTAGGCTTATCCTGCAGGACGCTTCAACCCATTTAGTGGAGGCGCACGGCATGCTTCCTCCCCGTTTCCCTCCCCGTCTGTTCCTTTCTGCCACCATCAGGAGACCCATTGTCAAGGAGACCATCTCTTCCAACTGGGGCGGTCGGCATTCCATCGCAGTTCGTGGCCTCAATGCGACATGCTTAAGCGCAAGAGCCTAGAAAAACTGTGAGCTTCAGTGACGTTGCCATCTCGCTATGACCATACCGCATCTGAGCCCAAATGGCAGAGCTATTGGTTAAGGCCGGACGTCTACGAACAGGGGTTCGCCTTTAAACCTGAATCGGGAAAGCCCATCTACGTAATAGACACACCGCCCCCATTCACAAGCGGGGAACCCCACATGGGAACGGTGTACTTTACCATGATAGTTGACACGCTTGCAAGATACAAAAGGATGAAGGGATATTCCGTGCTTCTCCCCCAGGGATGGGACACGCACGGCCTTCCGACCGAGCTGCAGGTTCAGTACAACCTAAAGGTCAGCAAGGATAACCCAGATGCCTTCAGGCAAGCGTGCAGGGACTGGACGAAGAAGACCATAAAATCCATAAAAGACGGAATGATATCTGTAGGCTACAGGCCGGACTGGGAAAAGTACGAGTACAGCACAGATGACGATCGCTACATCAAAGCGGTCCAGCTTTCGCTGATAGACATGTTCGACAAGGGGCTCATATACAGGAAGCAATTTCCCGTGTACTGGTGTCCCCACTGCAACACGGTGGTTTCTCAGGCCGAGGTCGGCTACGTGGAAAGGGACGGATTGCTCGCATTCGTCAAGTTCAGGGCCGCTTCGCCGGACGGCAAGGACCTTCAGGTAGCCACAACGAGGCCAGAGCTGCTCTTCGCTTGTGTGGCGGTGCTTGTCCACCCATCCGATGAGAGGTATAAGGACATGGTGGGAAAGGAGGTAATTGTCCCGCTCGCAGACAGATCAGTAAAGGTAATGGCCGATGAGGCAGTTGACCCTAAGTTTGGGACTGGAGCCGTAATGGTAGCAACGTTCGGCGATGAACAAGACATAAGGTGGCAGATCAAGTATAACCTGCCGATAATCGAAGTCATCGATGAAAAGGGCACGCTAAAGAACTCCGGCGAGCTGTCAGGGCTGGGCATATCAGACGCGAGGAAGAAAGCGCTCGAACTGCTCAAGCAGAGAAACGAGTTGATTGACTTAAAGCCCTTCAGGCACAACGTCCTATCCCATACTGAAAGGCAGAACTGCATGACGCCCATCGAGTTCCTATCAAGATACCAGTTCATGGCGAAGATGGTGGACGTAAAGGATGACGTGCTAAGGGCTGCTGAGTCGATGAAGTGGCACCCTCAACTCATGTTGGACAGGGTTCGGGCTTGGCATTCTGCGCTGGAATGGGACTGGGTTATATCCAGGCAGCGCCTTTTCGGAACCCCTCTTCCCTTCTGGGTTTGTAAAGACTGCGGCGCCCTTATACCCGCCCGCCGCGAGGACCTTCCAGTTGACCCAAGGAAGGATGCCCCGCCCACGAGCAAGTGCCCCGTCTGCGGTTCGACTAACTTAGTTGGCGTGGAGGACGTTGCAGATGGTTGGGTTGACTCGAGCATAACCCCGCTCTTCATAACCGGGTTCTTTGACGACAAGGCGCTTTTTGAGAAGGCTTACCCAGTTGACGTTAGACAACAGGGATACGAGATAATCAGGACGTGGTTCTGGTACAGCGCCTACAGGGGCATAGTCCTTGCTGGAAAGGCGCCCTTCAAGAGCGTGCTAGTCAACGGCATGATCTTGGCTCCGGACGGAAGACCCATGAGCAAGTCCCGGGGAAATGCGATAAACGCCATACAGACGGCGAAAGAGCAGGGTGCGGACTCCCTGAGGTATGCCCTTCTCTCCTTAACGGTAGGTGCCGACTTCCCCTTCCACTGGGAGGCGGTTAAGAGGGGAAAAGCGCTGCTTCAGAAGCTCTGGTCCGCCTTTCGCCTAATATCCGCGTGGTCCGTGAGCCCAACGCACAGCCCTCCCTCATCAAGCTCTCCCGTTGACAATTGGATAATGAAGAGGCTTTCTGAAACGGAAAGGACATACTCCGAAGCCATGGACGACTACAGGTTCAACGATGCCCTTGACTCGCTCGTCCAATTCTTCTGGCATGATGTGTGCGATAACTATTTGGAGATCGCGAAGCCAAGGATGAGTGGAGGAGATAAGGAATGCGCTTCGGTTTTGGGATTCACCTTTGACTCGATTCTAAGGCTGTTCTCACCCTTCCTCCCTCACATAACCGAGGAGATATATCAAGACCTCAAGTGGGGAGATAAGCTAACTGTGCACGCGCTGGAATGGCCAAATGAGCCGGCCTTTAAAGAGGACTTAGCATCCGAGGGCGCAAAGGAGGCGCAAATAATAGCGCAGGTCAGGTCTGCAAAGGCCGCGAAGGGATTACCACTGGGACAGTGGGTCGAAAGGGCTGAGATAAGCGCCGACCTAGCCGGGATCTCCAGCGTTCCCAAGCTCGAGAAGATCATAGGCGATGTCCTAAGAATTAAAAGCGTGAAGCTGCAACAGGGAAGCTTTTCGGCGACTTTCGCGTGATGGCCTGAGATAACGCAACCATTATCTTTTCGAGGTCGTGAGATGGAACAGATATCGATGCAGCCCTGGCATGCCCTCCTCCTTCGAGTCCAAACTGGGCTGCCAGCGTCCTGCAAAAGGCTCCAACGTCAAACGACCCATCGCTCCTGAAGACAAGATCAGCCCACTCCTCCTTTTCCGTGGCGCAGACGCCCACACCCTTTCCGAAGTACTTCATCGCATAAAAGGCGGCCTTGCCCGCATAGCCAACTATTGGAGGGTTTTCCACCAAGGCGTATCCGTTAAGGGCCCTGCCATGAGATTTAACGTAGTCGTATATCTCGTATTCATGCCTCAAGCCCACCATTGCCAGCTCATCCACTCCGCGCACGTAGCCAGGCCGAACGTGCTCCGCCAAAGCCCTTGCTAGCCTTGCGGAAAAAGGCGGGTCATGCCTTTCTGAAAGCGCGTAACCGATCATCGCTGCCTCATAATAGACGGTCCTTTTGTCATGCTTAGATAGGATGTCCCTCACGGTTGGCGTATCATCCATGTAATCTCCTATGGCTCCGTAGGCCGCCAGCAGGTCGGCCTTTTCGTCGCCGTAGTACCTGAACGCTATCTCCGACGCAGACGCTGAAAGGTCGTAAAGAAACTCGGCAAATGAAAGGTCCGAGGGTTTCACGCCAACTGGCAAAGGATGATGATCTATGTAGTGTATCTCGTACTTCGACGCGAGTTCCTCCATACCATTGACGTCTCTTGGAACAGCTATGTCGGCTATAGCTATCTCCGATCCCTCGGGAATCGAGGATAAAACCCTTAACAGCTCCCTCGGCCCTGAGGTCACTATTCTCGCCCCTGGCGAAAACCTCTCAAGGATGGCGGCCGAGCACACGCCGTCCTCATCGCCGTGCACTATGAGGTAATCGAACAACTCATGTCTACTAGACTTGACGAAGCTTATAATTCTTTGTATACGCGCTGGCAGCCTTGGAAATCTTCGCTGAGAGCAATCCGACATAAATGCCTTAGATCGGGCTGGCGCGAGCCAGGCGCTTTTGCACGAAAACCCGAGCTTCTAGAAGCTCAGCCGCGAAACAGAGCTTAGCGCCCATCAGAAGAGGCTGAGAGGGCCTTCTCCAGGGCCTTCTTTACCTCTTCAGATACCTTTTTCCCGTCCACTTTTCCCCTTACAGACCTCATAACGTCACCCATAACGGCACCGTATGCGCCCATCCCCTTGCTCCTTATGAGCTCGGCATCCCTTGTCATGACCTCGCCGATTATCCTTTGCAGGTCAACCCCCCCTCCTGTCAGCGAGTCCGCAAGCGCTCTTAGCTGCTCCTCATCGCTTGGCTTCCTCTCGGAAATCAGTTCTAGCAGCTTCTCCACAGCTTCCTTTGGATAGCCCCCGTCCACAAGCTTCAGAACCGACAGCAACTGCCAGTCAGCTAGGAGAGAGACCTGTACGCCCTCCCTTTCCAGCGATTTCAGCGTGCCCATGAGAACGGACGCAATGTAAGCCGGAGAAAGGCGCGTTTCATTCAAGGCTTTTTCCGCAACCAAGCGCAAAGGCGAGACGTAAAGCTCCTCCGCGGAGCTCTGATCAAGCGAGAACCGCTGCCTGAGCTCGTTTATCACGATGTAATAAGGCGGCGGGACGGGACCAAGGTCTAAGACAGGCCTTGAAAGAGGGGGCACGTCAGTTTCGGGGTACATCCTGGCGCCGCCAGGAAGAGGACGCGTGTAAATCGTCCTTGCCCCGCTAACTACCGCCCTTGTCTCCTCCGATGGCCCAGAGAGGATCTCTTTGAGGCGTTCCTCAACGAGAGAGTACTTCTTTTCAGCGCCCTCGCCAAGCTTTATGACGGCATCATCTCCCTCTCTCTCGATCGACAAAGGCAATATGAAGACCGTTTCCATGTCCTTTATTTCCTGTTCAAGCGTGCCGTTTCCAAGCGGATGAGATAAGTAGCTCGCGCCTCCCTCGATCCTTATGCTTGCCCCATCCCGCTTAACGCCATGTGCAAGCTCCGCCCTTGAGATCTCGATCAGGTCAAGCTGCCTCCTGGCCTCGCCCTCGATCACCGCCGGCATACTCCTGAGGTCTTGTACCCCCTTTATTTCGACCCGTTTTCCTCCCCTAACGCTCACGTTTATGTCCTGCCTTATGGTGCCCAGCCCTCTCTTCACTCTACCGGTGGCCCTAAGCGTTAGTCCTATGCCCTTAGCGACCTCGGCCACCGCCTCAGGACTGGCCTCTATCACCTCGGTCCCTATCTCCACGAGCGGTATGCCCAGCCGGGATAGGCCGTAACCCACGTCCTCGTCCTTCTTCCAAAGGATGTTTGCCGCATCTTCTTCCAAGTTTATGCCCTCTAGGCTCACCCTGAGCTCGCCATCAACGGTGGCAGAGTCTATGTACCCTCCCTTAGATATCATTATGGTCCTTTGAAAGGCCCCGGTGTTGCTTCCATCGGTTATGGTCTTTCTCATGACGTGAAACTCGTCGAAAACCCATGAGTGAAAATAGTGGGCGACTAAAAGCGCGGCACTTAAGGCATCCTGGTTTATGCCGTGGGGAGGTTCTTCATCGAGCTCCACGAGACAGCTCTCACCGGCCACAACGGAGTAATGGAACCTTCTGTTTCTCAGCTCTTCATAAGTAGCGCTCACGTCGTAGTAGCCTAGCTCGCTCGGAACCGGGTGCTGCTTCCTCACAACTTCCATTATCTCCGGCTCTCCCTTCATATCTGATGAGCATCCGCAGAACAACTTCCCACTTTCAAGCTGCTGATGGATCTCTATGCCGACCTTTAAGCCGACCGCTTTCCAGTCAATCATAGTTGATCCACGCGCTCCACTTATGAAACTTTGGGTCTCACGTCGATCGGTAGAGAAAGGCCCTCGGGTCAGAGGTCGAGCTTATCTCTCCAACCATGTCCGTCTCCATCATGCGCTTAACTTCCTTCATGTCTTTCGTGTGCCCAAGCACGAACATAAGCTTCACTAAGGCCGCTTCAGGAGTCCAGTCGCACTGATCCCCTATAACGCCTGCCTCCTTGAGAAGCCTTCCAGCTGCATAGACGTTCATGTTCACCCTACCGTATATGGTCTGAGGAGCCATCACCACAGGTATCCCTGAGCTTATCAGCGACCTTATGGACGGAAGTACGCTCCTAGCCAGCGGATCGTTTCCGGGATTGGTTGGGGCGTGGCCTAAACCAGTGCCAGCTAGCACAACGCCGTCGTAATACTTTGAGAGGGAATCGATGAATTCTGGGTTTATCCCCGGGTGGACGTAAATTAGCGCGACCTTATCATCCAGCCGAAGGTCGAGCTTCGGTTTGCCTCCACTTCTCTTGGGATAATCCCTTATGCGCTCGATTATTGGCGCACTGGCATCCCCCTTCCAGCGAACCCGCGCGTAGGGCAGGACGTTTATGCTTCTAAAGGCATCCCTGCGAGAAGTGTGCATTTTTCTAACTTTCACTCCCTGGTGAACTAGGCAGTAATCGTCTGACATGCTACCGTGCATCACCACAACCACACCAGCCATGTCGCTCGCGGCAACCGCCACCGAGCACTCCAGGTTCATCACGTTATCGCTTGATCCCCTATCGCTGCTCCTTTGGGCTCCAACCAGGGCTACTGGCACCCCTAAGCCCTGAAGCATGAAGCTCAGGGCAGAGGCCGTGTAGTGAAGCGTGTCCGTGCCATGCGTTATGACAACGCCATCCGCCCCGTCGGTTATCTCGTTGTAAACTGTTTGAGCTAAGAGCTTCCAGTGAGATGGGCTCATGTCCTCGGAGAGTATGTTTAGCAAGGGAACGCTCCTTACGTTGGCAAGCTGCATTATGCCGGGAAATATAGCCGATAGCTCCTTCGCCGTAAGCGCAGGAAAAACCGCTCCCGTGTTGTAGTCAATCCTCGAAGAGATTGTGCCTCCCGCGCTTACTATAGTTACGTTTCTAAGGCCCTTTTTCGGAGCTTCCCTGGATTCCTCTCCCGAGCTGATCTTAGGCTCCGCTCCCTTGCTTATCAGATCTATTTGCGCGCCATCGGGAAGAACGCCCACGTTGTATCCGTTGTCCAGCTTTACGACGAGCGCCCTGCCGCCCAAAAGGGCGGGCCTCGGCATCAATATACCCTCAATAATTTGACCATCCTTCCTTATCCTTACCCGATCCCAAACGGAAACGCCAGCAGAGCGCAGCAGCTGCACTACGTCCTCGGGATATCCCCCCACGCTCAAAACAATCGCCGTTCAGCGGCTTTTTTCCTGGGAATACACAAAGCGCTTAAGGTACTTAACCCGATTCTTAAGCCTAGGAACGGGATCGCGATGGGGCATCCTTTCTACTTTTGGAGTTGCCTGCCTAACCTTACCTGCCTTAGTTACTGAACCGTGACTTGGCATTTGTATCAGTCAAGCGACCAAATTTAAGCGTTGCTCAGCGGATTGCCAGTCCCAAGCACCTAAACATTTGCCGCGCGCTCGCTAACGCTCCTCATGAACTTCAGCACGGAGTAAATCTCGTCACCGCTCTTGTCTTCCAGGAGCCTCCTTATGAAGTCCTCAAGCAGCAAGCTCGATTCCTTAAGAAGCTCCTCTCCTTTGTCGGTTATGCTCAAGTTTACGACGCGCCTGTCTTCCTTGCTTCTCGTCCTCACAACCAACCCCCTCTTCTCCAGGGAGTCAATGAGAGGTGTAAGGCCTCCAGGCGACATCAGCACCGTCCTCGATGCTTCGGTCATTGTGCAGGTGCCGTTGAGGTGCAAACATCTCAAGACCCTGTACTCCTGAAGCCCAAGTCCAAGCTTGCGAAGCTCAAAATCGCTGGCCTTCTCTATCCTTTTCCAGGCCTCGACTATCCCATGCCAAAACTCGATCTCTTCAACTGCAGCATTACCCATGACTTTAAATTGCTCAGCGGCTTTTATGCATTATTAGATCATTAGGATGAACCACGGTGTTCGCAAGCTCTTCCAAATAACTTGGGCTGCTTGTAAGCCCGTCAACCCGTTCAAAACGAAAACCCATTTACGCGTCCCCGATAGATGCTGAGAAAATGGCGCTTGTTAGCGAGCCCACTTTGGCGGATATCGCAAGGGCCCGGGAAAGGATATCACCCTACGTTCACAAGACGCCTCTCGTTCGCTCCGAGACGTTCAGCGGGATGACCGGAAGCGAGGTCTACCTCAAGCTCGAAAACTTCCAGAAGACGGGCTCATTCAAGGTAAGGGGGGCGTTAAACAAGCTCATGACAACCGACCGCAGGGACCTCGCAAATGGCGTTATAACCGCTTCCGCGGGAAACCACGCTCAAGGAGTGGCCTATGCTGCCATGACCTTGGGAGTCAAGGCCACCGTGGTAATGCCCAAATGGGCGAGCGAGGCCAAGGTTAACGCAACCAAGAGCTACGGCGCGGAAGTGCTGCTCTATGGAGCGAGCTTTGATGAGGCAGCCGAAAAAGCAAAAAACATGAGCGAGCAGCTTGGTATGCTCTACATCCCTGCCTTTGACGATGACCAAGTCATAGCCGGGCAGGGGACGATCGGCCTCGAGATCCTGGAGGACGATCCAGACATCGATTACGTTGTGGTGCCGGTAGGCGGTGGAGGGCTCATATCCGGCATCGCCATAGCCTGCCAGGGAAAAGCTGAGGTGATAGGGGTTGAAAGCGAGGCGTTTCCTTCGATCCACGATTTGCTCATTGGTAAAACCCCCTCCTTCGGAAGTACCATAGCTGATGGTATAGCTGTAAAAAACCCAAGTCAAAGGACGCTCACCTACATAAGGGAACACGTGAAGGAAATAAAGCTGGTCAACGACGATGAGATAGCGAAGGCGGTGTTCTTGCTCATGGAGAGACAAAAGATCATAGCGGAACCCGCGGGAGCGGTCGGGCTCGCGTCTCTGCTCTCCGGTGATCTGAGGCTAAGCGGTAAGAGGGTCGCGGTGCTCATAAGCGGTGGAAACGTTGACCTGCACCTGCTTTCAAGGATAGTTGACCACGCCCTTTTGGATATGGGACGCCTTCTGATAATTAACTTCGTGGCGCCCGACAAGCCCGGCGTTCTTTCTATGGCGGTATCGACTATAGCCGATGTGGGCGGGAACATAATTCACATACAGCACGAGAGAGAAAGCCGCGATGTGCCCATAGGCTACTCAAAGGTAAAGATCTGGATGGAGGTACCTGACCCATCAGCCAGCCAAGAGATAATTAAGAGGCTGAGCCCCACCTTCCCTTCCATAACGAAGGGCTAGCGAGATCTGAAAACCCACACCGGTTTCTTTCTGGCTGGAAAAGCCACGTTGTAAACCTGCACCTCCCCTACCTTAACGCTCTCCACGGTACCCTTGTGTATGTGCCCATGCACCCAAGCGTCGAAACCGCCTCTCGCTAGCTCCTCTTCAAATCCGGGATATCCCATCTCCGGCCACATCTTTTCTCTCTCCCCAATCATAGTAGCTTTTGTAGGAGAGTAATGGCTGAGCACGATCTTAACGTCCGCCTTCGTGTTTCTCAGCTTTTCTAGAGATTCCCTTGTGGTCCTGATCTGCTCTCTCCTTATGCTCCATATCTCCTTTATGTGAGTGCGCTGCCAGTAGGTTGGCCTTTCAAGTACTCCCTTGGTCCCAAACACGGCCAGTTTCTCTCCGCCCAAGTCAAATGTCTCCAGCTCATCTATAAGCCAGCGGATCTTGCCCGAAGTGGCGCGCAAAACGTCGTCAAATGTCTCCTCATACTCCTCGTTACCTTGGCACGCCACCAAAGGACCCCTGTAAAACGACCCAAGGCGATCTAGAAAGTCGCCTAGCGCGCTGGGGTCTCCCTTGTTAACGACGTCTCCCGCTAAGAGGAGGATCTGCGGCATTGCCTCCTCCGTTTCCTTTTGCATGGCCTCAAGGAACTGATCGGAAAACCTGGGCACGTGCATATCGGAGCTGGCCAACACCATCAAGGCGCTACACCTCTTGCAACGCAAAGCCCATCAACAAGTGAGCTACTCACTCTCGCCCTTAACTGGAGATGCCTTATAGGCGTGGTCTTGAACCAGCGCATCAGCAAGGGCGCGCACCGCGCAATCGTCATCCCCCCTGGTTCCTATGCTGAGCCTGGCGAAGCCCGGGGCAAACTGCGGGATCATCAGAGTGAGCGGCAGCTTCGGCATACCCCTAAGGAACTTCATCATGATGAAGTTCGTGGAGCTCTTGTAAGGCTTAACGCCGTTGAGCCTCAAAAGCTTACCGTAGAGCCTCTCCCTTTCTAGGATAACGTACTCCGCGTTTTTCAGCGCATAAGAGGGGTCCCTCAGCGCCTCCACGGCAGCGGCCATGCTTGCGCGCGACAGCTCAAACCTAGGCGAGAACCCCTCCACGTTTTTTATGAGCCCGCTTGGAGCCAATAAGAACGAGACGCGCATGCCGGCCATGGCAAAGGCTTTGCTCATGGTCCTAAATACCACAAGGTTCTTGACCTCGCTTACAAGGCTTGCAGATGAGTAGCCCGCGTACTCTGTGTACGCCTCGTCAAGCAACAGGTAACCATCAAAGGAAGAGAGGAGCCTGCCGACGTTTTCCCTTGTGCGCAATACGGGAGAGCCTGTAGGGTTATTGGGATCATCCACCACCAAGAGCTTGGGTTTTTTCCTCCTGATCATATCTATGAGGGAGTCCAGTTCAAGAGACCACATATCGCCCTTCTCTATGAGCGGCACCTTCTCGATCGTGCATCCGAGAGCCCTCAGGATCGGCTCATAAGACGAAAAAGTCGGTTCAAGCAAGAAGACGAGGTCTCCCGGCCTGACCGCTCTTGAGAATAGCTCGTAAAAAACGTACTCTCCTCCAGAGGCGGCGTGAACGTTTTCGGCGCTCACCCCAGCGTATTTCGCCATAAGCTCTTTGAGAAGCTCGGCGAGCTCCGATGGAGGATACCTGTTTGCGCGTGAAACCGATTTTCTAGCGGCGTCGAGAACCCTCTTGGGAGGGGGTTGAGGAAACTCGTTATAATAAAGCCTCAGCTTCGAGGGATCGCATGGCATTTGGCGTGCATTGAAGTCCGCATATCAGCTTACCGCTGGCTCTTGCCTCTAGCCCTGGCGACTGCCGACTGAGCGACTGCCGGCGATCAGTCACCTTGTCACCGCCCTGTTAAAGATTGGAACGGCCAAGCCCATCGCAATCACCGCGAACACCAGCATAAACACGAGGGGATTGACTATGGCAGCAATTCCCGCGTTCAGCACCATGAGGCGCCTCAAGGCCTCCACCATGTAAGTAAGGGGTATGGCCCAAGCGATATCTTGGAGCCACCACGGAAGCTGCATTATGGGATAGAGCACCCCGCTTAGGAATATCATGGGAAACTGAAGCATCATCAGTATCATCGTTGCGCTTTCCTGATCCGAGGCTATGGAGGTTGCGATTATGCCGATTCCAACGAATCCCAGATCGCCGAGGATAAGCACCGCGAGTATGAGCAACGGATTCCCGTATATCTTCACGCCAAAAAAGGCCACCACCAGCACAACTATTATCGCAGCCTGTATGAGGCCCCTCACGGTTTGAGCCACAGCCTTACCGGTTATAATAGAGGACCTCGATATGGGAGCTACCATGAGGCCATCCATGGTTCCAAGCTCCCTTTCCCTTGAAACGGCCGCGGCAAGCCCTGCCATTCCAGCCATTACGACGGTCAGGCCCACGAAGCCTGGGGCCATGTACTCAAACTCGCTGGACGGAGCCCAGGGAGCTATGCTTTCGACAAACAGCGGCGAGGGATCGCTCTGCGTGAGCTCGGCTAGTATCTGATCCACAGACGCCTCAAGCTCTGCGGCCACCTGGGGGTCGGTGTTATCAACTATGAGCACTACGCTGTTTTGCTGAGGAAAAGTCGGGTAAATTACCAGCACGCCGTAGTCCTGCCCGCTGACCACTGCCTCCTTCGCCTGCTGCACCGATGCAAAGCTCGTTAAGGAAAGCACACCCGACGATTGAGATATATGCTGGAATGAGTCAACAAAGGCCTGAGCTTGCCCGCCGTTTGCCTCGTCAACTACCGCAAGGGGTATGTGATTTATCTGCCCCGACCCTGGAAACATGAAGCCGAACAGCGCTATCAATATGATCGGCATCAGCACAAAGGTGGCAAGCCTCATCTTTGACCTACTGAACTCCAAAAGGTCCTTCTGGGCTATTCTAAGAGAATCCTTAAGCGTCTTTCCAGCGCTCACCTTTATCACCTCACAACTCTAGCCGAGGCGCTTTGCTTCCCAAGGCTGTCCCTGAGCTGCCTTCCGGTCAGCTTAAGGAAGAGCTCTTCGAGGTTTTTAACCCCGTTTTCCTCCTCAAGCTTCTTTGGCTCACCTATGGCAAGTATTTTACCGTGGTCTATTATGGCCAGCCTCTCCGATAGCTCTTCGGCAAGCGCCATCTCATGCGTCGTAAGCACTATGGTTATGTCGGACTCGTGAAGCTGAATTATGAGATCCTTTATGAACCTAACAGTTTGCGGATCAAGCCCCAACGTCGGCTCGTCCAAGAACAAGACCTTGGGGTTGTGAAGCAGCGCGCGCACCAAGTTCAGCCTCTGCTTCATGCCGGTGGAAAAAGTGCCCACCGGCTTATCAGCAAACCTGCTCAGGTTGACCTCTTCCAGAAGCTCGTCTATCCTCTCGTCCAGCCTCTTTCCGCCCAGACCGTAGAGGTTCCCGAAGAACCTCAGGTTCTCTCTGGCGGTAAGCCTGTCGTATACTATGAGCTTATCGGAAACGAGGCCTATGAGCATTCTCACCTTGTCGGGTTCCTTCTTTACGGAGTGACCGCCCACGTAAGCGTCGCCCTCAGTAGGGCGAAGCAGCGTAGTCAACATCCTCATAGTGGTGCTCTTGCCTGCCCCGTTTGGCCCCAGGAGCCCGAAGAGCTCGCCGTCTTTTATGCTGAAGCTGATATGGTCGACGGCAACGAATCCGTTAAAAACCTTCGTCAGCCCCTCGACCACAATGCTTCCATCTTCCACCTATATCACCCCTTGGCCTGGGCCTTGCCGCGCCTGCTAAGGACCCCTATGAGAATGCCAAGCAAGAATATCACTATTACAAGCAGGGCCAACAGAAGCGCATTGCTTCCTATCTTCGCGCTTGAAAGGTCGCTGCCTATGGAGTTTATCAAGCTCTGCTTCACGTGAACTTGGATCGGTATATATGACGTGAATGGGGTCTCCGAGTTGTTCTGGTACCACGTGACCTGGAGCGTGAGGTTATATGTCGTGGGCTTCGCATTAGAAGCCGTGTCTAATTCAAAGCGCACGATGTCCTGCTGCGCCGGCTTCAGCGAACCAGCGTAATCAGTTGTCACACCCGAGAACTCGTTGGGAGTTATCAGGTTAAACGTGACGTAGTTCGCGGTGTAATTGCCCGAGTTCTTGAGCGTCACGTAGAGCTTTTGCCCCGAGCCGCCTTGGGTGAGGTTATATCCGGACGTCGATACGACCGAGAAGGAGGCCTTGCCGTACACCATGAAGACAACTGGCACGCTTTCGCTGCCTCCTGTCCAGCTTATGAGAATTTTTGCGGTGTAGTTCGAAGGCGACTTAACCGATCCGACGTTGAAGTAGAACTGCACTGGAACCTCTGACCCCACGGGCAGAACGCCAATCGCGTGAGCGGTTGAATTGCCCCAAGCGGGTGAGAAGCCTGAGGGCAAGCTCAGGGTGACCGTGGCGTTCTGGGCAACGGATGTGCCGTCGTTCACTATGTAAGCTTCAAGCTCAACGTCTTGCTCTCCCGGAAACATGGAGGGCGGATTGTACCCAACCCCAACCACCTTGACCGAAGCATACCCTGTCACGGGCACCGACACGTTAAGATCTTGTGTAAAACCATCGCAACTTATGGTCAATGGGATCACATAAACTCCGTCGGCGGCATCTGCCTTAATTGAGACGAAGAACGCGCCCAAGGCCTGCCCTCCGGTTTCAACGGTCCCAAGTCTGACGGTCTCATCTCTGGAGTAAACAAACTTCCCATTGGTGTAGTAGGAGTAGTAGAACGGACCCCAGAGCTTCAGCGTGGCATTTGCATTTGCGGCGACGCCTCCCTCGTTGACAAGCTCAACTAAAAGCGGAAGGTTGGAGTCACCCGGAGAGGCCACGATGGGCGAGCTCTGAGAGCCCCAGGTGGCTGCCACGACCAGGAAGTCTGGCCTTAGCCCCGCCGTCTGCGCTGAAGCCGCTGAAAACGCGCCAATCAACAGCAATGCAGACACAAAAACAACGGATAACGCCTTCACTTTTCATTCACCTCATTAAGCCTATCGTTTATCCAAATCAGCTGGGAGTCAAGCTCCACCTTGGCCCTCCTTAGAAGGTCGGAAGCCTCGGCGGGCTCCAGGAGCTTGGCGGCATCCTTCAGGAACCTGAACTGGTTCTGATAGCCGATCAAGGAGAGCTTTACAAGCTGATCCCTTCCCACAAAGTCCTCGAGTATTCCCCTGTAGTTATCCCAGTTCTCAAGAAGGGACGACAGCTTGTCCTTGACGCCAGCAAGAGCAGCCTTACCGTCTTCGGTTATCTCGTACACATTCCTGCCGTCCTCAGAATATCCCCTAATGAGCCCATCCCTCTCCATGCGCTTCAGAAGCGGATAAAGCGCCCCGCTGCTGAAATTCCAAGCTCCCCCCGTCTTCTCCCTTATGGTTTCCATTATTTCATATCCATAATACTTCCTTTTAGAGAGAAGGTGAAGCACGTAAAACCTCATCAGTCCGTGCAGAGTTCCGCTGAACTGCTTGGAGGGAAGCTGGGTAGACATGAGTTCCTTTAGGCCGGGGCTTTTAAGAATATCGCATCATACATATCATGATATATCTTACGCGCTAGCTTCCAATTGGCGCCCGTGAGGCGTAAGCGCTGAGAAGACCATGGCAAGAAGGGCCACGCCCATGGAGAATAGAAAAGCCAGGCTCAATCCGTACTCAAATCCTGCCATGTTAAATCCCTGGCCAACTCCGCCTCCGTATATCATTATATCCATAAGCTGGTTAAGTGGTGTACGGCTAAGTAGGAACGGGAACGTGGCCGCAAGGCTTAGCATGCTTCCGGTATTCCTGAGCATAGTTCTTATCCCTGAAGCCATTCCTCTCCTGTTGACCGGAACCGAGCTCATTATGGCGTTTGTGTTCGGAGAGCTGAAGAGGCCGCTTCCAGCGCCCATTATCGCCATGTAAATGGCCAGCTCCCAGTACGGCACTTTATACGTGATCGTTGAAAGGAGGAACAGGCCGATCGCGCTTATCAACATGCCCACGGTGCTTAGTATCCTTGCGCCGTACTTGTCAGAAAGACAGCCACTGATCGGCCCAAGCGCCAGAAAGCCCAACCCATAAGGTATCATCATGACCCCGGCTGAAAATGGAGATTGCCCATAAGGACCTTGCAAGAAGAAGATGAGCAAGAACGTCACGGCACCAGTCGACAGCCCCATGAGCAGGTTTGCGCCGTTGGCCAAGGAAAACACCCTGTGCTTGAAAAGGGAGAGCTCCATTATGGGATACTGAACCCTCCTTTCGACCATGAAGAAGCCGATAAACATCAAAGCGGAGGCACCGATCATGCCGATAACCATGAGAAACGGAAGGCCTGGAAGGGCCACAAAGGTCAGCCCAAGCAGGAGGGCGGTAAGCGCCCCTGCCAAAAGAGCGTTGCCAGCGTAATCGAAGCCCTGTTCCCTTGTGGGCTCAACGACATCCCTCAGCCTGAAGTAGGCCCATGGGACCGCAAAGGCCGCAATGGGTATGTTGAAGAAGAATATCCAGCGCCAGGAAATGGAGGTGAGTATGCCACCTACAACGGGACCTACGGTGAACCCAGTTATGAACGCTATTTGGTTTATGCCCAGTCCAAGGCCAACTTCCCCCTTCTTAAACGCGTCAGTAACTATGGCGGTGCTGTTAACCATGAGGAAGGCCCCGCCAAGTGCCTGAATTGACCTGAACGCTATGAGCTCGTTGCCCGCCAAAGATCCCTTTCCAGTCACAAGGCCGCTGAGAAGGGATCCAACGCCGAAAATAGCAAATCCCACGTTGTACATTTTCTTCCTGCCCATTACGTCAGCAAGCTTGCCCAGCGTAGGGACAAGGCTCACAGTAAGAAGCATGTAGATGAGTATTATCCAGAGGGCGTAGAAAAAGTTAAGGTCAAGCTCCCTCATCATGCTTGGAAGCGCTATGAGAAGGGCCGAGCTCTGAATGCTGCTAAGAAGAGCTCCAACCGTGGTTACAGATAACGCTGTCCACTTGTACTCCAAGCAGGATCAAGATCCTGAAAAATCTCTTCTTTTAACTTTATCGGCGATTGGAGCAAGAAAACCGTTTCACTGAGGAAAAAAGCGCGGAAGTCCTCTCTGTATTGTTTTTAGGGGATAAACTGACAGGTCAGTGCGGCCGAACTCCTGTTGAGATCGCGCCTCCACAGCGTTGATCGGACGGCAACTGGGGATGAGCCTCAGCTGCGCCACGAGAGCCCGAGCGCAATCGCTGGAGAGAGGCTGAAAATGCGAAGCAACTCATGCTTTGCCGATCGGGACGCGCGCCGTGGGAAGGGGTGGACGCAGTTGGAAGACGGGCTCAAGTCCCGCCCGCATTACGCTCGATATTTCATCCTGCCCTAGCAGCTTTGGCCTCGCAAGCGTTCTAGCCACTTGCAGCACGTCATATGGGATCTTTAGCACGTAGAACATCTGAAGTGGTAACCTCCCCATAACGTACTTGCCCATGGTAGCCGCATAGCGGTTTTCCGGCCCCTTGATCACCAGCCCTGACTTGGAGAAGAGGTATCTTTCGATGTAGAAGGCGTAATTGGCCACCCTAGAAGCCAGGTACGCCCACACGGGATTCACAGATCCCCTCAGAAGCGGGTGCAGGCAGTCATAAAGATGCCAATCAAAGCTGATTATCTTGTTGTCCTTCAGAAGCTTGTAGAAGCTCGTGGAACCCGGAAGCGGCGTGTAGAGGGTGAACTGAATCGCGTCAAGCCCCCTTTTAGCGAGCTCTATGGAGAACTTCACGCTCCTCTTAAGGGAGTCCCACGTCTCGTAGGGCGCGCCAAGTATCATACCGCCGAAAACGGTGACGCCCAGCTTATGGAGCACTTCAACCGCCCTAGCGGACATATTGGTCGTTATCCCTTTCTTCATCTCCCTCAAGGTCTTGTCGTCCCCGGATTCGATCCCTATGAAGGCAAGGATCATTCCCGCCTTGGCAGCGGCCTCCATCACGTCCGGCCTTCTCACCACGAGGTCGGCCCTTATCTGCGCGAACCACCTTACATCAGGAGCCTGTTGCGATATGGAGCTAAAGAGCCTCTTCCTGGACTCCTCGCTTCCGGGTATAACAAGATCGTCATCCACGAAGAACATGTACTTGTATCCCATGTCCCTAAGCGCGTTTATCTCCTTCATTATCCTGCCTTCGCTCTTCATCCTCCAGGAATGCCCCCACATCGCCGTAACTGAGCAAAACTCGCAGTTGTAAGGACAACCCCTGGCCGTCTCTATCGTTGCGAACTTCGCCCCCCTCTCTATGACGTCGGCCCTGTAGCTGTCTTGCTCTATGAGATCCCACGCAGGCATGGGCGATTCATCAAGGTTTGCCAGAGGGGGCCTTGGAGGGGTGAGCTTTACCTCACCGTGATCGGTGTAGGCTATGCCCTGAACTGATGACGGCGATCTGCCATTGGCTATCGAATTCATAAGATCAACGGTGGTGACCTCTCCCTCTCCCCTAACCACGTAATCAAAGCCGTCCCTCAGCACAACAGGATACATAAACGTTGCGTGATGCCCGCCTGCAAAGGTGACCAAATCCTTGTCTTCTTTCTTTATGGCCTTCGCAACGTCGGCTGCGTCAGGATAGTATGACGTAGCTATGGTGGTAAACCCCACAGCATCATAGTTAAGCACCTTTCTGGCAAACTCCTCCGGCGCGCTCTTGTGTATCATGCGATCGTATATGCTTACCTCATGCCCGGCATCGCGCAGACCTCCGGCCAGCTCCGCCAATCCCAGGGGAGGCATCCTTATCCCAAAGGAGTTGTAGTAGCCTTCGCCATAGGGGTCATAGGGCTTCACCAGCAGTATCTTCATGGCCTTTCACATGCATAAGGGGCTTATATTTTTACGTCTTACCTTTTTGAGAAAAAGTTCATGCTGAAGTCAAGGCCTCAAGAGCCACCTTAGTTGCCCTCTGCGCGTACGCCTTCATCTGCGAGGCGTCAAGCATCGTGGTGCGTTCAATCATGTTGTCGCTTATCATAAGCAGGGCGGCCGACCTGTATCCCCTTATCTGCCCGAGCGCGAAGAGCGTGGCGCACTCCATTTCGACTGCCGCAAATCCAAGCGACGAAAGCCTCTGCGCGAAACCGGGATCCTCGGCATAGAACGCGTCACTCGAGAAAACGGGTCCGATCTTGTACTGCAGGCCCTCCTTGCTGGCCGCTTTCACGAGCGCGCTTACCAACTCGTGATCTGGCGCTGGGGCAAGGCATATGTCCTTAACGTACTGTCCAATGGTACCCCCAGGGTTGCTGGCTGCAGAGCTAGGTATGACCAAGTCGCCGTACTTCTGCCCGGGCGCAAGCCCTCCAGCCGTTCCAAGCCTTATCATGACCTTTGCCCCGTACTGGTAAAGCTCTTCAAAAACTATGGCGGCGGAAGGACCGCCCACCCCATGGCAAGCCACGCTCACGGGTTTATCGTTATAAAAGCCCGTGTAGACGTAAAAGCCCCTGTTGCTGTTCACAAGCCTAGCATCCTTCAACACCTCGGACACGAGCTTTACCCTTTCTGGATCTCCTGCCACAAGAACTCTTTCAGCCAAATCACTTTTTTTCAACTTTATGTGAAGAGGTTCTATTGCCATTTTCGTCAATATGCGACTAGCGATTAAATATAAACCTTAGGCGCGATCAAAAGCTCCTCAGATCGATAGGGGTTGCTTCCATGACCTTGACCTTTAACCTTTCCCCTGGAGACGCCGGTCTCCTCAGAACTACCTGCTTGTAATTCTCGGTCCTTGCCGTTGGACAGCTACCACCCTGCACGACCAGCGCATCTACTTCCTTTCCCACGTATTCCCGGTTTATCTCGAGAGCCCTCTGCTTCCAAAGCGCGGATAGGAGGTCGCTCCTGGCCTTTTTGATTGGGTCGGGTACCTGTTCCCACGCGGCGGCATCCGTCAACGGGCGGGGCGAATACCTAGCGACGTTCACCTTGTCGAACTTAACCCTCTTCATTGCGTCAACAGTTAAGGAGAAGTCCTCGTCCGTTTCTCCTGGAAAGCCAACTATGATATCGGTGTGCACTGAGGCATCTGAAAAAGCGCTCCTGACCTTTCTGAGTATCTCAAAGGCCTCATCTGAAGTGTAACCGCGCCTCATGTCCTTGAGAACTTTATCGCTGAAGCTCTGAACTGGCACATGAAAGAACTTGAAGACCTTTCTTGAGCGATAAGCCTCCAAAAGGTCGTCTATCCAATCCAGAAGCCCGCGTGGGTTTATCATTCCAACCCTCACGCGAAAGTCACCAGGAAGATCGGCCATCATGCCTAGCAGCTCTGGAAAGCTCATGCCGAGGTCCTTTCCCCACGAGTTTATCTCCACGGCCGTGACATCGACCTCAACCGCGCCCTTTTCCACGGCCTCTTTTACAAGCCTCAATAGGGTTCCTGGCGGATAGCTGGCTATGACCCCCCTGGCGAGCTTTGTGGCGCAAAAGGAGCAGTTCCCCCCACAACCGGTCCCGATTGGGATCGTGTAAATGGGGCCTTTGGGAGGGGGAGGGAGAAGATCGCCCAGTTCACCGCTTAGATCACATCCAAGCGACTCCAGAAACCGGCGCCTGTCCCTCAGCGGAATAACGCTGGCCCCCGCCGACAGCCCCACCGAGGGATAAGCCTCGGCCGAGCAGCCGGTCACTATGACTTCCTTTCCCGCATCCCTAAACCTCCTTATTGATGATGATAGCTTCCTGTCCGATGCCTCCCTAACCGCGCATCCGTTTATTATGATCACGTCAGCGTCTTCGCTATCTTCAACTATGACCATACCGGCGTCCCGCAGCGACTTGGCGAGGCCCTTGGCATCCGCCTGGCTCAGCGCGCATCCCATGCCCTCAACAAAGGCCCTCTTTCCCTTAATTGCTGTAAAGTCCAAGCCTTTGGCCAACCCTTCCGATCACCCTCCTTGAAAGCGGTGAAAGCCTTCCACCGCCGTTTGTCTCGCCTTTTCTGACAGCCTTCAGCACGTCTTCCCAGTTATCCGCGCTCTCGAGGCCTCCTCCATAAGTATAGCCGTTGCCGACCTCCCAGGGAAAGTGAGCGTCGCTGCCGCCAGTTCTCGCGAAGCCCGTCATGGAGGCCGCCCTACGGTTGGACCCAAACCAGTTAGACGCGTTGAAGACCTCGACCCCATCCACTCTGGCGCCGCGTTCCAAGGCCTTTCCCATGCCCATCTTAAACCCAGAAAAAGGATGTGCGGCCACCGCTAGGCCTCCCCTTTGATGTATAAACTCAACTGCCTCTTCAAGGCTCACACCCTTAGCTGGGCACTCGTAAATGCCAAGGCCCAGAAGGTGACCCACGGCCGTGCTGATCTCTACGCCTGGGACCACTATTAGCTCCTTCTCGCCCTTGAAGGAAGCGATTCCGTCCGTGGTGTTGTGGTCTGTGACCGCGAAACCTGACAGCCCTTTGCGCTTTGCAAAAGCCATGATGTCCTTTGGCTTGTTCACCGAGTCCTTGGAAAAAACCGTATGAACGTGAAGGTCGAACATCCTCAAAAAATTCGCCTCAGTGTATCCTCGAGCCCTCGGGGACATCGCGCATCGGAACCAGTATGCCAAGCGAGCCATCGCTTCCCTCGGCCGCCAGCACCATGCACTCGGACTTTTCGCCCATCATTTCCCTGCCCTTTATGTTGACAAGAACGGCGATCTTTTTTCCTATGAGATCCTCTGGCTCGTACTTTAGCCCCAGCCCGCCCAAGGTGGTCTTCGTGAAGCCCCCAAAGTCAAACTTTATGCGCAGGAGCTTCTTCGATCCCTGCACCCTTTCGGCGCTTATCACCCTTCCTATCCTTATGTCGATCTTCTGGAAGTCTTCTATGCCTATCTCGGGAAGCAACGGCTCGATCGGCTTCTTGGGCGAGACCTTGGAGAAGACCGTGTGCGGTTTGGAGACCCTGCTGCCCGGGGCTAACTCACGCCCCACGCTCTCCCAGCCTGGATTAAGCCCAAGGAAGGACAGCATAGTCGAAGCCGATGCTGGGGCTATGGGATAAAGCATCAGCGCTATGTCCTTTGCCACGTTGCTGGCCACGTAAATCGTGTCCTTGCCCTTTCCCTCCTTGACCTGCTTCCAAGGCTCCCTTTCGTTCACGTATCTGTTTCCTGCCCTCGCGAGCGCGAGCATCTCTTCCACCGCGGATGACAGAGATGTCCTATCCATGGCCTCCGCGTAGGCCCTTGCCTTTTCGCTGGCATAGCTCATGAGCTCCTTGCTTTCGGCGTCAAGCTCTCCCGGATCGGGTATTTGGCCACCAAAGAACTGATCCACAAAGGTGAGCGTCCTGTGGACGTAGTTTCCGAGCGTGTCGTTGAGGTCAGAGTTGACCCTTCCCATGGATGACTCGATAGTTATGGAGGTGTCCTTGCTTTCGGGTCTCACCTGCATAAGCACAAACCTCCAGTACTCAGCGGGCATGACCGAAAGGGCCTCATCGCTCCATATTCCCTTCTTCTTGCTCTTAGACGCTTTTTCTCCACCGAAAAGTATGAACTCCGTTGAGCTCACAGTCCAAGGAAGGACGTAGTCCTCGCCCGAAGCCATCAGGAGGGCGGGCAAAATTATGGTATGGAACGGGATGTTGTCCTTTCCCACGAAGCACACAAACCTCGTTTGCTTATCGAACCAGTAATCCTTCCACCTGTCGGGCTCCCCCCTCAGCTCGAAGTACTCCTTCGTGGCGGAGACGTAACCAAGAACGGCTTCCATCCAGACGTAAATGGTCTTTCCCTCGGCCCCAGGAAAGGGCGCCGGTATGCCCCACCGGTTGTCGCGCGTTACGGAGCGGGGCTTGAGCCCGTCCCTTATCATTGCAAGACTCGTGCTTTTCGCGTTGTCCGGCAGGGCGCTGTTGGACTTTATGTAGGCCTCAAGCCTATCTGAAAAAGCGGGAAGGTCAAAGTCCCACTCATAAGTGGTCTTCCAAGTTATGGGCTCATCGCAGAAAACTCCTCTTGGATTTATCAGGAGCTTTGGCTCAAGCAGCCTTCCGCAGTTATCGCACTGGTCTCCATGCGCCTCGGGATAGCCGCAGTATGGGCAAGTGCCAACCACGAACCTATCAGGCAAAAACATCTTCTTCTCCTCGCAGTAAGGCATCTCGATCTCGCGCTTCGTTATGTAACCGTTCTTGTAGATCTTTTCGTAGAAATCCCTCACAAATGACTTATGCACTTCGCTCTCAGTGCGCGTGTAGTTGTCGAAGTTTATCTCCCAAGCCTTGAGTATTTCAAGTATCTTCTTGTGGTTTTCGTCGGTTATCTGCTTGGGATCAACTCCTCTTCTCACAGCCGCTACTTCGATCGGTGTTCCATGCTCGTCCGAGCCGCTGACCATAACCACGTTGTCGCCTTGCATCCTCAGATAGCGCGTGAAAACGTCTGCCGAAAGCAGATGTATAAGGGTGCCCAGGTGGGGCTCGTAGTTAACGTACGGCCAAGCCGAGGTCACTACCCACTTTCTACCAGACATAATTCATACAGCCATCAGGGTATAAAAGCTGAGGGGTCGGCTACAGGTCAATTGCCCTGTTTTTTGCCCTCGCGTCGGTTAGTACTTTATGATCTCAAGGTGTTTTGCCCTGTAAAAGTTGTAGGCGTCCGTCATCGACAGCTTGTACTCGTCCCCGTCCTTCTTCTTCAAAACTAGGTCGTAGCCGTCAGCGCCCTCCACGCTTGCCACCTCGCCGTCAAGCACCACAGAGCTGCCCAGCCTAAGCCTGAATATCCTCACCAGAGAGATCTTTTGGTAAACCAGCCTACCGTCCCTTTCCTTTTTCAGCAGCTTCTGGCTGTAACTCGTCTGCGCGAGAAACCGCTTCTCCAGCTCACGCCTTAAGTTCAGCGAGAAGCTTGGAGAGTAAGCCTGCACGTCAACTCCACCCTCCTTCTCATCGAACTTAAGGGGCATTTCCGAATGCCTCTGCGCCATAAACTCAACCATGTGCCTTAGCCTTGCCACCTCATCGCTATCAAGCCTGCGCCCCTCCCCCCTTATCTGGATCAAGTATGGGTAGTTTTTCTCCTGAGCCATGGCACATGAAGGACATATGGAGCTCTCATAAGAGATCTCCAGTTCGCCTTTCTCATCCTTAACAAGCCCAAAGCCCACGTTTACCTCGGCGGTAAAGGCTACCCTTGCCCCGCTGCTGTGCTCGCCCACGTGGTCTACCTTGATTTCGTATCCCTCGCTGTCCTTGAGCACGCCGTATAGGGCCGAGTACACGAGGTCTGCCCAGCCCTCCCCTGTTGGCGCAGGTATCCACTGCCCTTTCCACCTTATCGATCCGCATACCCTGCACTTGGGAACCCTTACCTTTATGAGCGCGGGTAGCCGATCTATGTGGGACAACGCGCACTCCTCGCACAGGTTGCCCTCTCCCAAGTGGTGGGGGCTTTCGCGTGAGTATCCCCTTCCATCCTTGAGCTCCTTTCCGCAGAGCGCACAAACTCTCAAATCTAAAAATAGACGTAACGCGTTTTTAAACTCATCTTTAGAAAGGGCCCGCGAGCTCGCCTGCTCTTGAGCAATGAGGGGAAGAAGAAGCGCTTGCCCGCCGCGGACTTCGCGTCATCCCACTCCTTAAGGATCTTTACGCTTTCGTTTGCAACCTTGATCGCGTCATCAATCCCAGCATTTGCGTCAAACTCCCCTGTCTCCCTTTGGGCTATGACCGCCGTTATCGCGCCGGCCCTTCCTCCGTACAGCCTTGCAACGGTGAAAAGCGTGGCCGTCTCCATCTCGAAGTTAAGCACCCCAGCCCGCCGCAGGTCAGGCAGGAGTTCCCGCATCCAGCTCTGCTCGTAACCCCTGTATCCCGGCCTGCCCTGGCCTGTGTAAAACGTGTCGCTGCTCGCGGTAACGCCTACGTGATACCTTACCCCCAGCCGTTCGGAAGCCTCTATGAGGGCCATGGTTACCTCTAGATCTGCCGCAGCAGGGTACTCCGGTCTTACGTACTGCTTGCTTGCTCCATCCAGCCTAACGGAGGCCGCGCTGATTATGAGGTCACCGAGCCTTATATCCTTTTGAATGGCACCCGTGGTGCCCACCCTTATGAAAGTGTCAGCCCCAATCCTGAACAGCTCCTCAAGCGCAATTGAAAGACTTGGTCCTCCTATTCCCGTTGATGTGCAGGATATCCCTACCCCGGCATAGGTACCAGTGTGCGTTACGTATTCCCTGTGCGAGGCCCTGAACCTAACGCTGTCCCACCGCGATGATATGCGCTCGGTTCTCGACGGGTCGCCCGGCAACAGCACGTACCTCTCGACGTCGCCAGGACCACAGGCTATGTGATATTCCTTACCGTTTACTTTCGGCTCCTCAGCGGCCACTTCCATCGCCCCAGGCGAAAACCGTCGGGCAAAAGCTCCCTTAGCTTCTGCACCTTTCCGCCATATATGACGGCCATATCTGGTGAGAACTCGCTCAAGACCTGACGGCACGCCCCGCAGGGAGACGGATTTACGGAATCAGATGCCACGGCTATGGCTTGGAAATCCCTGAAGCCCTCTGACACGGCCTTAAATACGGCCACCCTTTCAGCGCACATGGAAAGCCCATATGAAGCGTTTTCGACGTTGCAGCCAGTGAAGACCCGTCCATCTTTTGTCAATAGGGCCGCGCCCACTCTTATCTTGGAGTACGGGGAGTAAGAGTTCTTCATGGCCTCTTCCGCTGCCTTAACGAGATCCGCATACCTATTATCCATGGTAATGGAAGCGAAACCGCTGTTAAGGGTAGCGAGGAACGCGCCAAAGCCCTCGCAAAAGATCAATACCGTCCACCGCGACGCCATGCAACCCTCGAAGCTCCCACGTTGCGGCGTGCTTCCACCCTTATCAGCGGTCACCCGCGCAATACATTTTCTCCTTAAAACTTTAATGCAGATCTTGGGCTTTACTTTGATAACTTTGTCAGATGAAGAAGGAGGAAGAAGAAGGCCAAAGTTTTCAGCAAACCTACCCTTCGAGGGATCTTCGGGGGAGACTTATTACCTGAAGTTTGCCGTTTGGGATGGAAAAGGGGGCAGTCACGTCTACACCGCGACGCTGACCGTTCGCGAGGGATCGAACTACACCGACGTGGCCAAAATAAGCGTGGCTGAAAGGGATCAATCGTTCAAGCTCATATCAAAGAAGCTTTACGGCGAAGAACAGCTGAAGTATAGGGGAGGTTCAGACACCTCCGAGAACGCAGATGATGAAAGCGATAACGGCTTCTGAGCGATCACTCAGCTATGCTGATAACGACCTTTCCCGTCACCTTTCCCTCTTCCATGTCCTTATGGGCTTCTGATGCTTTGCTCAAAGGCACCACCCTGCTTATGAAGGGTTTTAGCTTGCCAGCCCTTACCAGCTTGAGGACCCTTATGAGCTCAGCCTTCGTCCCTCCATAGGCGCCCATCAGCGTTATCTGCCTGGTGTAAAGGTCCCTAACGTCCAGCGGAACGTCCTTTCCCGTGGTCGCTCCCGGAGTCACAAGACGGCCTGTTGGAGAGAGAGACCTAATGCTTTGGACCCACGTGGAAGCTCCAACGTTTTCAAACACCACGTCCACGCCTTGCCCGTTGGTTATTTCCATAACGGACCGCACCACGTCAGCTGACCTATAATCTATGACGTGATCCGCGCCAAGCCCTTCAACAAATCTCGACTTTTCCTCTCCCCCAGCGGTGGCTATCACGGTTGCTCCAAGCGTCTTTGCTATCTGCACAGCTGCGCTTCCAAGACCCCCGCTTGCCCCCCACACCAATACCGTCTCGGAGGGGCGGAGCTTTGCGAGCGTTACCAACGAGTGCCAGGCCGTCATAAACGTGACCGGAATTGCAGCCGCCAGTTTTTCGTCTATGCCGTCCAGCCTAATGGCATTATAGGCTGGAACAGCTATGTACTCGGCATAAGTTCCCTCCGCTTGATTTCCAAGCAGCTTTCTGTTTATGCATTGGTCCTCCCTGCCCGAAACGCAAAGGCGGCAAGAGCGATCGACTATGAGCGGATAAAGAACAACGCTATCTCCCTCCTTTACTTCTTCCACGCCAGGTCCTGCCGCTTCAATTAAGCCTGCGCCATCGGCGCCCAACACGTGAGGAAAAGGCGTCTTATAGCCTCCTATGCCCCTTCTTACCCAGATGTCGACGTGATTTAGCGAGGCATAGCTAAGCCTCACAAGGACCTCGCCGTACTTCGGCCTTGGCTTTTCGAGCTCCCCGTACTTTATGACCTCAGGACCTCCGTTTTCCGTTATGAATGCCGCCCTCATTTACCTTTCTATGCGCGCACGGTTAAGCGCTTTGCGCTTCATCGTCAGCGCCTACTGGCAAGGGGTCGCTGCTCCTTATCCCGGGCGTTTACCAAAAATAAACTTAATTATCACTTAGTAGTTTCTCTCGGGCTCGTAGCTCAGCATGGAAGAGCGCCGGACTTTTAACGCTCGGAAGAGATCCGTTGGCCGCGGGTTCAAATCCCGCCGAGCCCGCCTTTCAAAAAACCTATTTACTACCCCCACGTATTACTAAATTGAGCTATTATCAGGGACCAGACAGAAGAAAGCCAAGCGGAGGCCTTAAGGGAAAACAGAGAAAGAAGAGGGCATACGAGCTTAAAAGGCCCTTCCATCCATGCGTAGCCCTCGCGGAAAAGGAGCTCTTTGTGGTGGAAAGGGTAAGGGGAGGGAACAAGAAGGTCAGGGCCAAGAACGTCACATTTGTGAACGTCTACAACCCAGCAACGAAGTCAGTTAAGAAAGAAAAGATAGTTGCCGTTGAAAGAACCCCATCTCACGCCGAGTACGCCAGGTCCAACATAATAACCAAGGGAAGCTACGTGAGAACGGAAAGCGGCCTGGTCCTTATAACCTCTAGGGTAGGACAGCATGGCGTTGTAAACGGAAAGGTCGTGGAGCAGGCAAAAGCAGCTTGAAGGTGTCTTCTTGAAAGAGATAAGGCTTTGGACCGCTTATTTCGACGCCTCCAAGACCAGGCGGTACGGAAGGAGGGTAAGGGCAGACCTGGCCGTGAGGAGGCCTACGCAACAAGACCTATTGGAAGCGGCCAGGAGGCTCGGCCTTTCCGTCGCCATGGAGGAGGCCCGCTATCCCAAGGACTTTTGGGAAGCGGGAGGGGTTAAGATATCTTGGGATGGCAGGAAGCAGGCCCTCATAAAGAAGATCGGGCAGGAACTGAGAAAGATGAGGCAGGAACCAGCGAGGGTGGGCGAGCGTGAAAAAAGCTAGGGTTGTGCACGTGACCCCCTCAAACCTGATCGTCGCTACGACATCAGGAGATGTAAGAGGAGACCTTGTCGCCGCGGACTCAAAGGGCAACCTAATAGGAGATGTGGTTGACGTTTTCGGCCCTGTCTCTGCCCCTTACCTTCTCATCAAACCTCAAAAAGCGATCGTCGAAGAGGGAACACAGCTCTTCTTATACAGAAGGGCCAGAGATAAAAGGGAAAGAAAGTGAGCTGGAAGCGGGGGTCTCAGGATAGGTATTACAAGGCCGCGCGCAGGGAGGGATATAGGTCAAGATCGGCTCTCAAGCTCGAAGAGATCCTTAGATCAAAAAAGCCCAGATATGGAGACGCCGTGCTTGACCTTGGCTGCTCTCCAGGCGGATGGTCTCAGATACTCTCGAGCGTAGTGGGACCTAAAGGATCCGTAACTGGCGTGGACGTGGTAGACCCTCACATAAGGCTCCCCAACTTCCACTTCCTGCAGATGGACATGAGAGATCAGGTGCCTTCAGTAGGGCCATTTTCGTGGATCTTCTGCGATGCTGCGCCCAAGTTCATGGGCGTAAGGGACGTTGACATGGCAAGGGCGCAAGAGCTGTGGTATGCATGCCTCAACTGGTGCGACAAGACCCTGAAGCAGGGGGGGACACTCGTCATGAAGGCCTTCCAGTCAAAGGAGCTCGACGAGATTAGGCCCGAAATAGCTCGGCGCTTTTCAAGCGTTAAGTTCGTGAAGCCCAAGGCTTCAAGAAGGGAAAGCTCGGAGATCTATCTGCTTTGCGATGGATTCAGGAGCCCTTCGAGCAGCGACGCTGGGTCTTCTTCGCCGGAATCAAATCTAACGCCTTGACCGTCGAAGTGAGTGGCACTAACCGAAAGTCCTGCCTTCCTCAGCCTGTCCACCACGGATTCCGTGGAGGGGCTCCTTCCCCTCAGCAGGGTTGGCAACGTGTAGTAAAAAGGCGCATGGCCCAGCTCGTCCCTCAGCAGAAGCATGAGCTTAATCGCCCTCTGAGGGTTTTGATACATTCCCTCCCTCGCCCTTAAGGCGTCAACAACCCTTCTCACGAAATCCGGAGACGAGATCTCGCCAAGCCACAGGGGGCCAGCGAGCTCGGGAACGCCATCTTCTTGCTTGAGGCGTCCCAACAGCTCCATGAGGTCGCTGCCCCACTTCCTCACCTTGCTCTTGAAAACGTAGCCCACGTATCCCAATGCCAAGGCGGGGTCAGCCGTACGGTTCATGCTCACCCTTACGAACACCCTCACGTAGTGATCAGCGTAAAACGACAGAAGGGGCTCAATGAAAAGGCCCTGCACCCGTGCCCTCCTGAAGGCGTAAGATATGAGCACTCTCACCGCTACCTCGTGGCAGAACTCTGACCTGAAGGTCAGAGAGCCGTACTTTTCAAGCGCAGCCTGCGGATACCTTCCGCAAAGGGTTGCCAGATCTGTGGCGGTAAACCCCAATATGCCTCCCTTCCTAACTGCGGCCAGCGCTGCATCGATGTAAGGAGCAGGAGATCCGAAGGGATCAAGGTCCACGAAGTCATACCTGTGGTTGGGGGAGCTGTTGGCCGTTAGGAAAACCCTGGCATCAGAAGATTGAACCATTATGTTTTCGCTCACCCCGTTTTCGCGGGCTGACTCCAAAAGAAGAGATAACGATGAGGGTGAAAGGTCGTTGGCGTCCACCTTTGCGCCGATCATCGCGTACCTTATGGCCCTCGCTCCGACGCCGGTCATCGCGTCAGCGACTCTAGGTCCGTGGAGCAGCGAGACCACAGCCAGCGATATGTCGCGATTCAGAGAGGCAAAGGGATTGTAAAAGGGTAAAGAGCTCCTCTTAACCTCAGCGACATCAGGCACGAGAAGACGCGCCTCACCTTCCCTTACCCATTTCACCGGAAAGCCGGCGTGTTGAGCTTCCAACTCTTCCTCACGAAGCTAGGGTTCATACCAACCCGCGATAAAAATTCGATGGTTTTACGGTCTGAAGGATATCCCGACCCCGAGAAAAGTACCGCGCTGACAGCGTTATCCCTTATAACCTTGGCCACTATGGAAGCAGCAGAAACAAAGGGGCATGAAGAGTCAGCATCATGGGTCGCACGCACTGCTATCCCACCCGCATATTCCGAAACCCTGCGCGCGAACTTGGTCTCTGAGCCCAGCGCGTCCACAACCGCTTCGTTCGGCTTAAGCGTGGTTATGAGCTCAGCCATCAGCAGCGCCTCGAGCTCGTTCAGGTTTCCTCCCGTAGCCTTCACGTGAGAGTCTATAACGCCGGGCGGCACAACAAACGCCTCTACCAGCGTGAGGGAGGCTATCTTGACGGCAAGCTCGACCCTTTTCTTGGGGCTCAGCTTTTTCGAGTCCTTAACCCCCATCTTTAGCAGCCCTTCGCGAACTCCTTCATCGCCCGCGACTGCAGCTATCACCATGGGCCCTATGACTGGGCCCCTACCGGCCTCGTCCACGCCAGCCACGACCCGGCTCATCTTCCTTTCCACTCGGCATATATCATCATGTGGTCTTTTTCGAACGGCTCCAGCTCCCTTTGATCGAGTATCTCAAACCCTCCCCTCTTCAAGACCTCCCTTTCCTTTGCGAAAACCCTCCTCGGATCAGCTACCACATCGATGCTCCTGGCCTTTATGGCGATCATGCCCTTTCCACCCTCCTTGAGGAAGTACCTCGCGTTGTTAACGAACAGCTCGGCCTGATTTGGCTGGGCAACGTCACAATAAAGGTAGTCGACTTGGAGGACCCTTCCCATGTAGCTTTCGGGACGTCTCGCGTCCGCTAATATTGGGACGATGTTCTTCTTTTTGGAAGCCACGCCTAAAAGCTCGCTCATGGCTACGCGAGATATCTCGATCGCGTATATTATGCCAGATAAACCCACAACGTCTGAGACGTGGCTTACCGTGGTTCCCTGCGCGGCGCCGAGGTAAAGTACGCTGCTTCCAGGGCGTATGAAATCGCCCCTAAACCCCTTAACTATGAAAGCCGCGAGCTTGCTGCGATAGGGGATCCATATCCTGTACTCCTCGCCGTTTACCCTTACCAAGGGCTCACCGTAAACGCTGTAACCCCTAACCAAGTTCTTAGTGGCGAGCTCCTTTCTGGTCCTCCCTCCCTCCTCCAGCGAGATGAAGTACACCCCTGGCATCTCAGGGATCTCGGCCGCGGAAAGGCCTCTCAACTCTATCATGGGTCACTTTCGGCGCTTTTTCCCCTTATCGCGCTTCTTTCCGAAAGGCCTTGTTTCCCTTCTCGGACGAGGTGGAGTGGACAGTATCTGCTTCACCTTGGCTTCAAGGTCTGACTTTATGGCTGGGTCGACCCTTCCCCCTCCGAAAACGTCAATCCTGGCCGCAATTGCTATCTTGCTGGCCACTGCCCTCGCAAGCCTTCCCCTGAGCCACTTGGGGGCCGAGTGAACCGCCGGATATTGAAATATGACTCCGTGCTTCGGGGGTCTTGCGCCTGTCTTCATGGCGCGGAAAAGGGCCTTCTCGGCGCCCAGCACCTGGATGGTGCTGGATGGCATCCTCGCAAGCCTGTCCAGCCCTCCAGCTAGGGATATCAGCCTAGCGCCGAGGGCAGCGCCGACTAGCTCAGTCAGGTTGGGAGCTGCCTCCTTCATGGCCCTTTCCACGTAATCGTCTAACTCTCCCCTTACGTCGTAAAGCTGAAGAAGGCCCTGCGCCAGCTCGCGCAAGGGCTTCCACGCCTCTTCGTCCCACTGCGCTCCCATTGATGATCCTGCGGCCTTGACTATGGACTTTGCGGGCTTTATGCCGGAGAGCGATTGCTCGTCAAGGTATGGTCTAATGCCAGCCAGCACCACCTTTAGGTAAGCCCTCTGATCGGGAACTATGGAGTTAAGCTCGGGAAAGTGAACGCCGTACCACTCTCTGGCGCGCGTGCTCAGGACGTTAAGGGTCTCGTCTAGGTCGTCAATCGCCCTTATGCCCTCGGCCGCCAAAAGGTCCTTTCTCGATGACTCCTGCCTTATGACGCTCCTGCTTTGCTTGGTGGAGAACGCGGTCAGCGCCTCCCTGTACTTATCCACGGGAAGGCCAAGCGCCGTCGAAACGACCTGCTCGGAAAGCACGTTGCGAAACTCCTCTGGCGACGCTATTCTGGCCTTGTAACCCTTGAGCGCGCCTAAAACGTCTTCTGAAAACACAACTAGCTCTTCCCCTGCGGCCACCGCGGACAGGGCCTGGCCAAGGACCTCGGGGACCTCGCCGCGAGAGAGGGAACTGAACACCGCGTCCGCCTCCTCCTCGGTCAGCGGCCTTGCGTACCTCTTCTCCATGCCGCCTCCAAAGACCAATATGCCCGCAGGGGTAACCACCAAATAAGAGGGCATACATTAACCCCAGCCCTCTCTTAAAAGCTTTAGAACGGGCGTTCAACAGCTCACCCAACTCTTCGCGCCCGCTGCCCTATGACATCCTTGGCGCTCAATTCAGACCGCGAGAAGCCTCCAGAAGCCTCGAGCGGGCTTCGAACCCGCGACCCCCTGCTTACGAGGCAGGTGCTCTGACCGGGCTGAGCTATCGAGGCAAATTCATAATAAGGGTGCGCTTAAAGATTACGACTTGAAAATCGGGGAGGTAGGGGAGAGGAAGCTCATCGAAAGCTTCATGAAGTTCGTTGACATGCCCAGCGGCGTCTTCCCTCCTTTCGATGACACGGTGGCCTTTAGGGCCGGAAACGAGCTGCTCTCGTTCAAGATAGACACATTCGTGTTCAGCACGGACAGGCCGCAAGGCCTTGAGCCCTATGACGTGGGATGGAAGGCGATCACCGCAGTGGCATCTGACATGGCTGCCAAGGCCGCCTCTCCTTACCTTTTCCAGTGCTCCCTTTCGCTGCCGCCAGACACCGATGAGGTTGATGCAATACAAATTGAGAGAGGCATGAGCGAGGCCGCCAAGGCCTATGGCGGAGCCCTTGTCGGTGGAGACACAGGAGAGGCCAAAGACGGCGTCATAGCGGTGACTGGAATAGGGGTTCACGTTAACGGCGCCTTCGTTCCGAGGAAAAACAGGTTAGCCTTGGGAGATCTCGTGGCCATCACCGGGTCCTTCGGCTACGTTGCCCTTGGCCTTGCCGCCATGATGGGAAAGATCAAGCTCAGCGAACCGATTCTGTCAAGGTCCATTCAGGCCTTCAAGCATCCCATCGCCAGGATTGAGAGCGGTTTGGCGCTCGTAGGGCTTGGCGCGAAGGCCTCAATGGACAGCAGCGACGGCCTCGCGCTGACCCTTCACGAGCTGGCTTCCTTGAACTCCGCGGATGTGGAGATCACCGAGACGCCAGCCGATGACCCCCTTATGACCTTCTTTAAAGGTAACGGGATTGACCCCCTGCCCTTCGTGTTTTACGGCGGAGAAGAGTACGAGCTCGTGGCAGTGTTTCCCGAGCACGTTTCCAGAGAGGCCCTGAGGGAGCTCGGTTTTAAGGTTATAGGTAGGGTGAAAACGCCGGGAAGCGGAAAGATAACGTACGAGGGAAATGAGCTCAAAGGGGAGGGCTACGAACACTTTAAGGCGGAAGACCCCTGACGCCATGCAGGACGCGCGCCATTACTCAAGTGCCATCTTGCCACCTGTAATAAAATTAATCCCCTCAATTCATCACAACGCTTAAAGCCCTCGATCTCAAGCTTCTCGGTGAAAATGCCACCAGACGTAGTATATGATTACTCCAAGTGCATTGGGAACGGTCAATGCGTTCAGGTTTGCCCCGTCCAGATACTTGAGCTCACCGCGGACAAGAGGTGGTGCAAGGCAATCGATGGATATGTGGACAACAAAGAGGCAGCTGAGGCGTTCCACTCTCAGGTAGAGGGAAAGAAGGACGCCGTCCCCATAAAGATACACAATGCCATGTCCGCCTGTCTGGGCTGCGCCGCATGCGTAGCTGCATGCCCAGAGGGAGCGATAAACATCATTCCTGAGTTTGCAGAGGGACAAAGCGCGGTAGAAAAAATTCAATAAAAACTTCCCCACATCCGGCAAATCGTAAAGCGTTTTTTGCCCTCTGGGTTTGTTGCTTTGCGTTTTGACTTAAATCGCTATAAGGCCAAGCAGCACGATGCCCGCTATGACAGCGGCGTAAAGGGGTCCAAATATCTTAACGGCAAGAGGCGTTCTGCCCTTTTTTTCAATTATCAGATAGCTCAAAAGGAGAAGCGGCAAAACGAGCCCCACAGATGAGATGAGCCCAGACGTGTACGCTGCCTCCTCAAATGCCAAAGAACGCCAATTCACCATAAAACCGAGCAGGAAAGTCCCTCCAAAGACCAAAGCCAGCGTGCCCGGCAGGAACTCATCCTTTGAGGGAAGAGGCCTCCCCGTTAAGAAGGACAGGGAGGAAAGCCAGGGCTTGAGGGCGACCGCAAACGAGGCCATGCATGAAGAGAAGAGCGCTACTGGGAACGCGATGTACGCTAGACGACCCATCACGGGCACGAGCGATGATGATATCCCAGCCAAATCGGCAGGGGAATTGCCGCTGAATGATATGGCGAACGTTATGGCTAAAGATAGAGATATTATCAATCCTATGACATCGCCTGCGCCAATCCCGAGGAAGTTGCCCTTCTCCTCGTAGCCGCTCTCCTCGGCGAAGAAAAGGGCGTCAGGCGCCACCGTTGCCCCAATCAGCGCGGCCACGTCACGTCCGTCAAACCTAGCTCCAAATCCCATTATCCCTCCAGCTACCGCCCGCGCTGCCGAACCGTGCATCACGTAAAGCGCTGCTGCAGCAGGAAACGCGAGCATTGGAAGCGAGCCAGCCAATATGACGGCGGTCCACCGATTTCCTGCCACGCTCGGCGCCAAGAAAAGTATGGCCAATGAAACGGGTATGAAAACCGGCCAGCGCGCCTGAAAAAGCATTGACAGGGCCAAAGAGGCAGCAGTGACCTCAACCACCATCGCAGAAACGTTGCTGGCCATAAGCGACAGAGCGGAGACGGCCGCAGGAACATCGCCAAACCGCCTTCTTATCACCTCAAGAAAGGTCGCGTGATCCTCGCTTCCAATGACGGAGGCAGCGTACTCTATGAAGGGCCATAGGATGAAGGGCAGAAGCACCGCCCAGAGCAGCGACTCCCCCTTTGCTCCAAATATATACGCGTAAGTCCCTATCATGGACGCCTCGACTGACGAAAGCCCCTCTATGAGGCCCGGCGCCGCTTCCCGCAACCGGCTCAAGAGCGATCCCTCGTGGCCTTAGCTCTTATTATGAAGCTGGGGCTTCCATCGTCCATAGTGGCAACCACGCCTCCTTCCAAAACGGTGCTGAGCTGGGAGCTCTCGGATCCCACGCCGTGCTCCAAGGTGACGCCCTCTGGCAGGTCATCTGCCTGAGGGATGCTGGCACTCATCGTAACGTAATTGCCCTGCGCCGACACCGTGAACATGGCCACTCCTTCCCCCTTTGCCTCCCTCTCTCCCCTGATCTCCTTTTTCAGCTCTCCAAGCTCCTCAATTATGCTTTCCTTGGAAAGCTGAACGACCTTTCCCTGAGCTGGCTCGACGCTTTCTGCGCCGTCGATCTTGGCCATGGGCATCTTGCTCTTCTTGTGGACCTCCATGAAGTAGATTATTATGGGCACCACACCTGCGGCAACGTATAGACCGGATATGACATAAGGCGACAGGCCAGCCAAGACCAGGAATTCTCCAGCCATTTCACGCTTAAGCCGCTAAGGGGGATTATTTGATATCCCCGAAAATAAATAGAGCCCCCAAAGCCGACGCTCAACTGCAAAGCCCTGCATCGGAAGCCGAGGATTTTCCGGGAAAAAATCGGCCAAAAGTGATGATGAGATGATTGCTACCCTAACTCCCACGCAAGGCCAACGCTCACTCCCATTGAGGGATACCGGCCTTTCAATCTCGTAAATCGATCCCATGCACATCATGAAAAAGCGATAAACTTTTCTCACTCGCTTATACTAGGCCCCAGCGTAAAATGGTAGAGATAAAAGAGGTGGCGAACTTAACCCCTAAGGAGAGGGAGCTGAAGAGGGAACTGCTTTCCAAGCCCGTTGAGGCCGTAGACCCAAAGTCGACTAAGACCGTATCAGACCTGCTTCACGCATATCAAAGCATGTCGGTCCAAGCGAGGAACTTGGGAAAGTGCCTCGAAGTGTATGAGAACATGTTATCGGACGAAAGAAGGCCGGTGATTTTTCTAGGCCTTGCTGGCCCGCTCATAGCGGGAGGACTAAGGGAGACCATAAGAACCATGGTCGACCTTGGCCTTGTCGACGTCATAGTTTCAACAGGTGCCATAATGTACCAAGACATCTACCAGGCAAGGGGATACAAGCACTACATAGGTACCCCTAACAGCGACGACGCCAAGCTCAGGGACCTGTACATAGATAGGATATACGACACTTACGTAGACGAAGAAAAGTTCATAGAGACCGACACATGGATCGGAGAGTTCGCTTCATCCCTTGAGCCGAGGGGATACTCAAGCAGGGAGTTCATGGAACTGCTTGGAAGGCAGTTAAGCGATGAGAAATCCATAGTCGCCACAGCCGCAAAGAGAGGAGTCCCAATTTTCATCCCTGCTATAAACGACAGCTCTATAGGAATAGGCCTCACCTCGCACTACAGGTGGGCAAAGGCCAACAACAAGCCCAGGATGTACATCGACTCCATTAGGGACAACTACGAGCTAACCCAGATAGTCGTTAAGTACAAGAACACAGCTGCCATATACATAGCCGGCGGAGTTCCCAAGAACTTCATAAACGACTCCGTGGTGATGGGATACGTCTTCAACGTGGACACCGGCGGTCACCTTTACGCCTTCCAGCTGACCACCGATGCCCCCCACTGGGGCGGGCTGAGTGGAAGCACTTTGGAAGAGGCGACTAGCTGGGGAAAAATCGCCAAAAAAGCGACGAGAGCCACTGCCTACGTAGACCCCATGGTTTCGCTGCCGCTCGTCGTAACGGCGGTAGTCCAAGACGGCTACGGCAACAAGAGGCCAAGGCTAAAGCTGACCTGGAAGGGAGACGAGCTGGCCTCCATTGAAGAAGAAAATCCATGACCAGCAAATCGCATTTGAAAGAGGCTTTTTGACAGGGCCTACGCGGGATTTTGCCCGTGCTCCCCATTCTCGGCGTAAAGGGCCTTTGAGTAATGCCTTATCAGGTCAGCTGTCCTGATCACCCCCTTGAGCTTCCTGTCCTTGTCAACAACGAAAACTATGCCCTTACCGGAGCCCAATATGCGCCTTACCGCCGCGCTGGCGCTTTCGTCCTCAAAAAGCGGCCTATCCCTGATTATGAGGTCCGCAACGTTGGTGGCTTTTGAGGCCAAAAGAGTTTCAAGCTCGATCCTTCCCACGTACTCGCTCGTCGGCTTTACCACGGGTAGGGCGGTGTCTCCTGACAGCGAGAAAAGCGATATGGCATGGCTAACGGTATCGTCAGGGGTTAGCCTGAACCTCGCGGGCCTCATGATCTCGCTCAACGTTAATTCCGCCCTTTGCTTGGCTTTCTCGCTTATCCTCATCAATGCCACGTGCGTTCTGGCGGGCGAAAACTGCAACTGGTTTTCGTAAAGCCCCTTGTTCGAAGTTAGGAGGTATGCCGTGGCACTCGCCAGCAACGCTGGAATTATTGCATAAGGAGACATGGTCTCAGCTACGAAGGCGACAGCGGCAAGCAGCGTTTTGTTCGTGGCAGCTACCATGGCTGCCGCTCCTGCGGCGACCAGGATGGGGCTAAAGGGAAGGCCTAGCACCTTTATCAGGCCAACTGAAGCAACCGCCCCTATGAATATGGACGGTATGAAAAGCCCACCGCTGCCTCCTTCGTTCAGCGTGACCGACGTGGTAATTATCTTGGCGAGCACGAGCATGAGGATAAAGGCAGCTCCATAGGTCCAAAGGCCGTTAGAAAGCATTGAGGCCGAAATGGTACCATAGCCAATGCCAAGCGACATCGGCATTGCACATCCTATGGCCGCTAAAACCAGCCCGGCAACCACGACCGCCGCGTAATCCCGCCTTTTGCCATTTATAGTGATCTTCTGCATGTACTTGTAAACGTAAATAAAAGCCAGAGCTATGCCCCCAAGAAACAGACCTTCAAGCACAGAAAACCCCATCTCAAACGGTGATGGGAAGGTTATGCCCTGTATCTGAGTGAATATGGGAGTTTGGCCAACTATGGCCACGTATACGCCGTAAGCTACTACTCCCATGGGGATCGCGGGAAGGAAGACGTTGTGCTCGATGTCCTGCGTGTAGGGCACCTCAATGGCAAAAAGTATGCCAGTTAGGGGTGCTTTCAGCACCGCCCCCAGCGCCGCCCCGGCACCCGCCAAGAAAAGTATTCTCATCTCATTTCCTTTTACACCCAGAAGCCGAGAGAGCCGGTAAGCTATGGATCCTCCTATGGAAAGGCTCGGCCCCTCAAGCCCGGCACTTCCGCCAAAGCCCATGGTTATGGCTGAGGATATAGGAGATGCCAGGGATTCTCTAGCCTCTCCAGCTCCATCTTCAAAGTGAAACCTCCTAAGCACCACGTGTGTGCTGGAACCTGGCAGGGATTTGCCTACGAATTTCATGATGAAGTAAGAGAGGAGCAAGCCCGCCGGTAAAACGCCAAATATGTATGGAAAGCGGAGGTAAGGCGAGACGGCTCCCCATATAAGGTCATAGAACGTGATGAACGCAGCCTCAACAACCCCTATTATGCTGCCCATAAATAGGGGAATAAATATCCACTTGTGAAGGGCATTGCGCAGCTCGATTGAAGTCTCGTTCTTCAATCCTGCTCCCGTATGGAGAAGGCTATTAAGTGTATTCGCTTGATGAAGGGTCTGCTGATAAAAGGTCGAAGCGATTTGGTCAGGCCAAATCGTCTGCAATGGTTAACAGCCTGCTGTGCGCAGTGCGAACAACGGGGAGATAAATAAGTAAGAACATAAAGCCCAAGCTTTCTCATATAACTCTCAGCACAAAAACGAAACTCAAAGGCAACCCAAAGTCCGATGATGACAAGAGCTGTGCCGGTCCTGGCTGTCCTTTAGAAATGGCGCTGGGGTAGAGGTATCGGCTTTTGACTCCGGTTTTGACATCCTGTCCAGAGTTCATCGGGATCTGCCGCGCCGTCATACGGGCATTTTGCATGAAACTAACCCAAAGGGATGGGACCCCTCATTGGTCCTGGACCCCAATCAATTTCATTATGAACTTACCCATTTCCAAAGACGACCACTCCCACAAGCACCGTGGCGCAAGCACGTTAGCAAAGGTGTATTACTTCATGGGAGTGATATGTCAGGGTTCGCGCCGCCCTATTCACAGTCGCGCTTTTCCTACAGCTATTACAACTGCTACTGGAAGTGCTACTAGAAGTTTCACCATTTCTTTTAAGGGGGAAATTTTTCTGTGGTCGGCATCGACATAATCAATGATTCCTTTGCACCATTGCTACCCATAGCCTGATCCTCTTACAGAGCATTAATGAATTAGGAGAAAGGTAACCTACCGTAATCAGTGCCTTCTGGAGCTTCTCGGGAACTAGAGTTACCTTAGAGGCAAACCTACAGCGATCTTGCAGTTTAGCCGCAAAGCAATAAAAACAGAACAACCCTATTAGCTGCGAGCCCCATAAAGTTAAAACCGCATCCGCGTTATCTTGTGAGTCGATTCTTCGACGCTGCGTTCGAGGCGATGCTCATGGGGAAGCAGGAGGGCGGAAACGTGTTCAGAGAGGTCATGTACTTCAACGGGCTTTCAAAAGAAGATCAGCTTCGCGTGCTTGACGCTCTGGAAAGGGATCCTCGCACCCTCAACGCCCTAGTTAACATAGGCTGGGCCCCCGAGAACTTTTCCAGCCTTGATCGCGAGGTCCAGAGACGGCTGCTCATGATAGCCAAGGGCAACGAGAAGCTGACGCGCAGGTTGAACCTCGGGGCTGCTTACTCCAAGGCTGATCAAAACATAAGAGCCCTAATAATTGATTGCCTTGACTCCGATGAGCTAAAAGCTGCATTTGCATTCCAGCTAGGGCTCAACTTCGCCGATCTTACTGATGCGGCTTTTAATGACGCAAATCGCCTACTTTATGATGAGCGCATGATGGCGATGTTCGCCTATGGCGCCGGAGCAGCCTCCCCTAACTTTTCAGAGAACGCCCTGCAAAAGCTCCTATCCCTCGCTTCATCAAACCCGGTATTTGCGCGCAGCTTTGCGCGCTCTTTTGTTCAAACGTTGAGAGATTCAAGTCGCTCTGCTTCCCCGGCGCCCTCAAACTCACCAGGACTTATATTGAAGAACGCAAGAGGAGAACTGGCAGACTCTATCTGTGAGGAAATGGCGAAAGATCCCACAGTGCTTCCGGCAATTGCCGCGTCGCTCTCAGGAAACGATGAGCTGATTTCCAACCTTGCGCTCAAGCTGGCCAAGAATTTCACGAATTATCGCGGCTCAAAACGCGAAGCCCTTATCCACTCGCTTACCGCAAACCCTTCCTTGGCGCAGGCCTTCTGCTCGTCGCTCTACGAATTAGGTCTCGACCCAATCCACGAGCTCAAGGATGATGAGCTGGAAGCGCTTCTGCAAAGCTCACCAACGTTCGCAGAATGCGTGGGGGTTCACGCAGGAAAGGCGCTCAACAACCTCAACCGCAAGCAAAGGCGCAAGCTAATCGAGATGAGCAAAAGACACCCGGATTTCGCCTTGGGCCTCGCAGACGGCATAAGGGAGAGCGCGGAAAGCCTAAGCGATGAGGTAAAGGCCGAAGTTGATGAGCTGGCGGCCCGCTCCGAAGACTTTAGGAAGCGCCTCGCATCGCGAAGGGGTTACCGAAAAACCTAATATCGCTCGTTGTGAAGATAGTGCGGGAGTGCCCGAGCATGGTCAAAGGGGCCGGACTGAGGTCGCGAACAGCGTCAGATCTCCGGCGCCGTTGGCTGCGTGGGTTCAAACCCCACCTCCCGCATAAAAATTATAAAATTTTCTTTTGAGAACTTTAAAAAAAATCACTTAGCTTCTTTGTCGGCCTCGGCGGCGCCCAGGGTTGGGGCCTCCGGGAACCTCTCCTTTATCTTCTGCTCGGCAACTGCCCCTGCCTCGTCCAGTATCTTCCTT